>Ga0256405_10004692_pt1 | contig 25093 bp, 21 predicted proteins | sample RumenRJG_02DNA_FD_189096 | JGI IMG/M metagenome (GOLD analysis project Ga0256405, IMG submission 189096) | Bovine rumen microbial communities from Lethbridge, Alberta, Canada - RJG_02 | ecosystem: Host-associated > Mammals > Digestive system > Stomach > Rumen | place: Canada: Alberta... | reverse complement strand
TGGTTGCCTGTGGTCTTGTACTTGCTCATATGTGTTGTCGTTTTTACAGCATATATAACGCAGAATTTTGATTTATATTGTTGAATGTTTGATATTTAATTTTTAGAGGTCACCACAAGATAATCTTTAAAAAGCACTAATTATAGTGCACATATCTAGGTCGGGGAAAGCATGAGGGTTCCTGTTGTCATTGAGCAGATGATCTAAGGGCGGGTGTTCGGGTATCGATTTTTTTTGAATGCTGGTAAACTTCCGAACGAAAAAAGTGCAAAAATTTAACAAAAATTGCACTGAAATTGGGGTGAAGACACAAGTTAAAAAGTGTTAATTTACTCTTTAGAAATTGTGTATTTTTAACTTAAAAAGTGTTAAAAATAGCCTTTTTTGAGGCGAAAATTTGTCCTAAATAATTGTTAAATAAATAGCTATGAAAATTTTGTTGCTATTTTGTGACTCGAATATCGCATAATCGATGTAATTCGTTAAACTACAATTTGTTACAACTGTAAACCGTTGTCCTGGTGGCACACATATTCGCCCTCCTCACACTCCGGCCTTTGCACCGTCATCCGCATCGCCATCGGCTTGCCGCCGACGGACATGGTGAGGAAGTCGCGGACCATGGCGTCGGACTTGGTAATTGAGTCTACGAATTTTAAGAAACTGTTTTGATTTTATTCAATGTATTTCTTATGCCATCTAAGCGGTGTTTTTTTTACAACATCTCTGTTACAATGGAACCCCATTGCGCCTTCAATGTCGTAAAAAAAATCCCTCGTCTATATGTCCAATAAATATCATCAATAAAATCAAAACAATTTCTAAATTTGCACAAACGCAAACAATAAATGCAGAACAATGGCGTTACGATTGCAAATTCGGTGATTTTTCTAGGGAAATAAATAGCTGGCGGAATGGTAAAAGGAGGCTCTCCGTCCTGCCGGTTTGAATGGAGAAAGTAATAGCAGAGCCTGCCAAATGACAGCAACAATGATCAACGTTGGAATTATCGGATGTGGCTTCGTCGGTGGAGCCCTCAAAGATTGGTTGGAGAATAATAATCCAGAGTGCAAGCTCTTCATCAGCGACCCGCCCAAGGGATACAATGATGATTTGAGCAATATCGATATCGCTTTCCTGCAGATTCATGTGCCCACCGAGGACGATGGCACGCAGGATTTGCGCCTGATGGCGGAGTTGATCAAGAAGCTCCCGGATGTGCCTGTTTTCGTGCGTACCACCATCCTCCCCGGTACCAGCGACAGGCTGTCGAAAGAAACTGGTCACCAGGTGTGTTATATGCCCGAGTTCCTCACCGAGCGCACCCATATCGAGGACTTCAAGAAGCAGACCATGGTCTTTACCGGTGCCCACGAACTGCTTACCAGGATTTTTGTCGGCAAGAAGTTCACTGTTATGACCCCGTTGGAGGCCGAGTTGACCAAATACATGCACAATGTTTTTGGGGCTTACAAGGTTACCTACTTCAACGCATGCCGTGAGTATTGTGAGCAGATGGGTGCCGACTGGCGCAAGGTGCATACGGGTGTTCTCCTGTCGGGCTATATCAACGACACCCACACCTACGTCCCCGGACCCGATGGCAAATTCGGCTACGGTGGCAAGTGTTTCCCCAAAGATGTCAACGCTTTTGCCAAAATGACGGAAGGCTCCTCCCTCGGAGTCCTTTTGGAACGCCTCCACGAGTTGAATGTGCATTTCCGTGGGAGTGAAGAACGTATATAAACATTGTTTTTGGGAACTATATACTTGTTGACAGAAAAAAGTGTTTTTGATGATTTTTAACATTTGTTTTTTATTTTTACTGTTTAAAACATACTATATTTGCGACCGTTAATTTTTAAAAATAAATTTTATGAGAAAAATTCTATTCAGTATTTGTTTGCTGTTCGTATGTTTTGTGTCAAACGCGCAGGACGGTATTAAAGATTACGGTGTCGTTTGGTCGGGTGTGCACAATGACACAATTTGTGGTGATAGTATGTTTATATTGCATGATTTCGCTTTTTATATTGACAATGGCGGGAGGTTATTCCGTGTGTTTGATTGGGAAGATATTAGCCGTGATAGAATAATTGAATATGTGTATTTTGAATTTAAGGTATTGTTAAGAGGTAGTACCCATAAAAATAAAAAGTATGCGGAATTTATTGTAATCCCTCGTTTCGCAAAAAGACCGGTGGCTGATGACCGTAATTTTTTCTTGACAAATTGTAAGAAAAAAAACGAGACAAAACCGAGTTTTCAGGTGGTAAATATATCACCGGATGATGTGATTGGTGTTGAGTTGACAAGTGTTGAAATAGAGACAAAGGATGGTGAGAGATACACCTTGAGTGGTTTTCCGAAATATTCAGAAATAAGGCGTAAAGAACAAAAATAAGGAGATAACGCTCCAAGTCTATTTTCCTGTTCTGCCATGGGGGGGGTCATTGACAGCTCCCTTTATTTTTTTTAGAGTATTTATTTTATATATATGGATATTGTTTAATGGACTATTACGATAGATATTCAAGTTTCAGGAATGACAATGTTGTCGCGAAACCCCTACCGTTCTTGAAGATAAACAAGGGCGATACGGACATATATGTCACGTTCAAAAAAGATACAATGCGTTTGGATGTGTTGAGTTACAAATATTACGGCGACCCTAACTATGCGTGGTTAATCCTGAACGCCAACCCGGACCTTCCGCCATACGAATACCTAATCGAAGACAATTCCGTCCTAAGGATACCATACCCAATCGAAAGCGCGGTGAAACGATATGAAGAATCTGTCAGCCGTTATCTGAAAACCCATTGAACGTGTTTGAAAAAGGGCTTGGTTGCTAATTATATTTAAATAAAATTGCACAATGTCCGATTTAGAGCAACACGACTTCATAAACACCACGCACAACAGGATTACATATGTAGAACCAAACGATTTCGAGGGTAGAATCGACGGTGTGGCGTTGCCGCCCGATTATACCGATTTTTGTATCTTTTTCGATTTGATTGTCGAGGTTTCATCGCGATTTAAACAGGATGCGGGCAAGACCACCGATTCTGACAAGACGTACATATTTTCTAGTATGTAGGTAATGGTAAAGCCCCTCATTTTGAGGGGCTTTTGTGTTTTGTGGCTCATACCCTTCCATATCCTTCCATATCCTACCAGGGCCTTTGTATTCCCCTACCGTTCCCCTACCGTTCCCCTACCATTCCCCTACCGTTCTCTGTCCGTCCCTGGGGTGTCCGTGGACCTAAATTCCGATGGCGCGATACAATAAATACGCCCATGCGTCGTTATCGGGTACATGAACAACAAGGTACTCATCGTATATACTGGCGGCACCATCGGCATGGTGCAGGACGAAAACGGGTCGCTGCATCCCTTTGCGCTGGACCGCATCATCGACGCCGTTCCGCAGCTCAAGCACTGCCGCTACGACATCGACTCGGTAACGCTGGACAATATCATCGACTCGTCCAACATGACGCCCTCGCTGTGGGTCGACATCGCCGAAATTATCGAACGCCACTATGACCAGTACGACGGCTTCGTGGTGCTGCATGGCACCGACACGATGGCCTATACCGCCTCGGCGTTGAGTTTTATGTTCAAGAATCTGGGCAAGCCTATTGTGCTCACAGGCAGCCAGTTGCCGCTGGGCATGCTGCGCAGCGACGGCCGCGAGAACATCATCTGCGCCCTCGAGGTGGCCTCCTGCCGCCTGGCCACCATCCCCGAGGTGTGCATCTTCTTCGAGAGTCACCTCTACCGTGGCAACCGCAGCACCAAAATCAGCGCCGAGAACTTCGACGCCTTCGAGACCTACAACTATCCCTCGCTGGCCAAAGCCGGCATCAACATCACCTTCAAAGAGCACCTGTTCCTCCCCATGCCGAAGGACAAGCTGCTGGTTCGCAAGGTGTTCGACCGTCGTGTGGCCATCCTGAAGCTCTTCCCCGGCATCACCGAGCCGGTGGTGCGCGCCCTGCTCTCCACGCCCGACCTGCAGGGTGTAGTGCTCGAAACCTACGGCTCGGGCAACGCTCCGACCGACGCCTGGTTCATCGATGCCCTCGACGACGCCATACGCCGCGGCATCATCGTGCTGAATGTAACCCAGTGCAAGGCCGGCGCGGTGAAGATGCGCCAGTACGCCGCCAGCTGCGACCTCGACCGCATCGGTGTGGTGGGTGCCGGCGACATCACCATCGAGGCCGCCATCACCAAGCTGATGTACCTTCTCGGCCACTACTCCGACGACAAGGAACACGTCAAACTGCGCCTCGGCCAGTCGCTGCGGGGCGAATTGTCCGAATAACTTATGCTTTGCCGCCGCGCCATAGTCCTGTTTGCGCTGCTGGCCGTGCTTGGCCCGGTGGCGGCACGCGCCCAGGTGGGCAACCTCGGCCAGTTCGACACTCGCCTGCTGCACTATGGCATACAGGTAGGCTATACGCAGTCGAAATTCGACTTCGACTTCAGTACCGACCCCGAGATGCGCGAAACCCTCCAAGGCGTAACCTCCTACTACGCCCCCGGCTTCCATATCGCCATCATCGGCGACCTGCGCATGGGGCAGTGGTTCAACCTGCGCCTCCTGCCCGGGGTAACGCTCATCACGCGCGACGTTACCTACGCCTGGGAGCAGGGCTATCTGGAGACCCACCGCCTGGCCGAGCGCCAGCGCAATGTGGAGTCGGTCTACGGCGACATACCCCTCGAGCTGAAGTTCCGTGCCCAGCGCTACCACAACTTCCGCCCTTACCTCACCGCCGGCGTCAGCTATGGTTTCGACTTCGCCTCGCTGCGCAAGAATCGCAACCAGACCAACGAGAGCATCATACGCCTCCAGGCCCACGACGTGCGCTATTCGATGGGCATGGGGTTCGATGTCTTCCTGCCTTATGTGAAATTCGCCATCGAGCTCAAGATGACCTTCGGCCTGGTGGACCTCAAGGTGCAGGATCCCGACGTCTACATCCGTTCGTTCGACAACCTCTCCTCGCGCACCTTCCTGCTGAGTTTTACATTTGAAGGCTAATTGCCTCGGCGCAACGTATGCCGTCGAGTGCGGATGAAATGATGCCGCCTGCGTAGCCGGCACCTTCGCCGCAGGGGAAAAGCCTCTTGATTTGTGGGTGCTGCAGTGTGTCGCGGTCGCGCGGTATACGCACGGGGCTCGACGTGCGGCTCTCTACCGCCAGCAGCTGTGCTTCGGCGGTGATGAACCCATGCATCTTGCGGTCGAAGTCGCGGAACCCCTGGATCAGGCTTTCCACCACAAAGGGCGGCAGCAGTTCGTGCAGGGGCGCACTGACGGTCTGCCCCATGTAGCCGCTTCTGCCCAGCGTGGTGCTGGGGCGGCGTTTGAGGAAGTCTGCCAGGCGCTGCGTCGGCGCATCGATGCAGTCGCCTGCAGCGTGGAACGTGGCAGCCTCCACCTGCTGTTGGAAATGCAGCAGGGCCAGCGGGTCGTTGCTTCCGACGTCTTCGGGAGCCACGGTTACGGCGATGCCGCTGTTGGCGAAAGGTGAGTTGCGGCGCGAGTTGCTCATGCCGTTCACCACCTGCTGCCCGCCTGCCGTCGCCGCCGGCACTATCACTCCGCCCGGGCACATGCAGAACGAGAACACACCGTGGCCGGCCGCCTGTGTGGTCAGGCTGTAGGCCGCCGGTGGCAGCAGCGGCGAGTGGTTCTTGCCGTGATATTGGATTTCGTTGATAAGCGCCTGCGGATGTTCCACGCGCACCCCTAATGCGAAAGGCTTGGCTTCGAGCAGCCATCCGCGCCGATGGAAGAGGGCATAGATGTCGCGTGCCGAGTGGCCGGTGGCCAATATTACGGCCTGACCCTCTATGCAGTTGCCGTGCTGGTCCACAATGCCCCGCACCGTGCCGTCGGCAACCACGATGTCCTCCACGCGCGTATGGAAGAGATATTCACCGCCAGCGGCCTCGATGTGGCTGCGCATGCTGGCGATGATGTCGCTGAGGCGGTCGGTGCCGATGTGGGCGTGGGCGTCGAGCATGATGTCGGGGTCAGCTCCGCAGGCCACAAAAGCGCGCAGCACCTCCGACACGTCGCCCCGCTTGGTGGAGCGGGTGTAGAGTTTGCCGTCGCTGTAGGTTCCCGCGCCGCCTTCGCCGAAGCACCAGTTGCTGTCGGGGTCGACATATTTTTCGCGCGTGATACGCGCGATGTCGCGCTTGCGCTCCTCGACGGGTTTGCCGCGTTCCACGATGATGGGCCTCAAGCCCCGCTGCAGGCAACGCAGAGCGGCAAAGAGGCCTGCCGGCCCGGCACCCACGATGAGGACACGTGGTGCCTCGCTGGTCAAGCTCCGAATATTCAGAACATTCTGAATACTCTGATTAATCAGATTCTCTTCTCCGCCCACCTCCACCGTGCAGTGGTACACAATGTTGCGCCGCCGGCAGTCGAGGGTGCGGCGCGTGATGCGCAGGGGTTCGTCGGCTGCGGCGCCGGCACGGCGCCGCACCACCGCCGCATCGGCATACTCCTCGGGCGTGAGGTCTATCAATATTTGTCTGGTCATCAGTGGATTGCGCTAAGATTCGTTTCCGTTCCCATACTGCAAAAATACAAAAAAGTTGCCATTCAAGCTTTTTTTCGTATCTTTGCAGACTATGATAAGGAAAAACGCCCGCTTTAACTACCTGATATGCATATACCTTTTGGGTATTGTATTCTTCTCCGCCTTCCGCATTGCCGAGACCGTGGCCTACGGCTCGCAGAGTGCGGCCGCCCTGTCGCTCGACGGGCAGTACGCCAAGGCGCTGTGGATGGGCTTCCGCTTCGACACCGCAGTCAGCTGCTATCTGCTGGCCTTGCCGCTGCTCATGATGATAGTGGGCGAAATGGCCCGTATCGGCAAGCGTGCATACTACGCCGTGGTGCACTACCTGCTGATGGTGCTCTACACGGTGGCCTTCTTTGCCTGTGCTGCCGACATACCCTATTTCTGCTACTTCTTCAACCGCCTCGACGTGGTGGCGCTGACGTGGCTGGACGACTTCTCCACCTCGGCCAGCATGATTGTCAGCGAGCCGCAGTACCTGCTCTACATTGTTCTTTTCCTGGCCGTGGCCGTAGCCTGGTGGTTGCTGGGAAGGCTGCTCTATCGGCGTGTGCTCATCCCTCACCTCGACGAGCATTTGCCCTATAGTTGGAGCATACCCATTGCGGTCGTGCTGCTAGGTGCGGGCCTTGTCGGCATGCGCGGCAAACTGTCCAAGATACCCATGCGCGTGAGCACTGCCTATTTCTGCAGCGACCCTTTCCTCAACCAAATCGGCCTCAACCCCGTTTTCACTTTTATCAAGAGCTTGGAAGACAGCGGAAAAAGTCGCAACCAGCCAGTGGAGCTCATCGACCGGGACACCGCCCGCCAGATACACCGGGAGCTGCTGGATACGCCCGCCGACAGCACCCTCCCGCAGGCGCATGTCAGACTGCCCGAGGGCATGAATGTGGTGGTCGTGATGATGGAGTCCATGTCGGCTGCAAAGACCGGAATAGGGCTCACTCCCTGCCTGGACAGCCTCGCGGCCCGGTCGCTATACTTCACCCAAGCCTGGTCGGCCGGCACACACACGCACAACGGCATCTACTCCACCCTCTACGGCCACCCGGCCATATTGGCGCGCCAGTTGATGAAGAGCACCCCTATGCCCACAATCTGCGGCCTGCCCGGCCACCTGCGGCAGGCTGGCTACCGCACCACCTTCTTCCTCGCCCACGACGAGGACTTCGACGGCATGCGCGGCTTCCTCTACCACAACGGCTTCGACCGTGTGGTGGGGCAGCACAGCTATCCCAAGCACGAGGTGGTGGGCACCTGGGGTGTGCCCGACCATGTGCTGTTCGACCACGTGCTGGAACACTGCGACAGCACCGCCCACCACGGCCCCTTCCTGGCCGCCGTCATGACCGTCAGCGACCACGGCCCCTACATCCTGCCACGGAACACCGGCCTGCAGCCCCGCACCAGTGAACTGAAAACCCAGATGGTGGAATATGCCGACTGGTCCATCGGCCGCTTCATGCGCATGGCTCAGCAGCGCCACTGGTTTGCCAACACCCTCTTCGTCTTCGTGGCCGACCACGGGGCCTCGATTGACCCCGTGTACGACATGGCCCTCTCCTACAACCATGTGCCGATGCTCTTCTATGCCCCTGGGCGCATTGTCCCCGAGTCGACCGAACGCATGGCACTGCAAATCGACGTGCCGGCCACCGTGCTGGGGCTGCTCGGACTGCCGCAGGGCGACGACATGCTGGGCGTCAACCTTATGACCCACCGCCGCAAATATGCCTACTTCAGCGCCGACGACAAGGTGGGTATGGTTGACGGCGAGCTGTTCTACCTCTACCGCCACAAGCAGCAGCGCGCCAGCCTCTACCGCTACCGGCTGGCCTCGACCGACGACCTCATAGAGCAACATCCCGAGCGGGCCGACAGCATGCGCCGGCACGCCTTCGGTATGATACAGACCAGCCAACAGATGCTGCACGACGGCACCACCAAATGCAACCCGCAAGATGGACTTTGAACTGAAATCTGACTTCGCACCCATGGGCGACCAGCCCGAGGCCATCCGCCAGCTGGTGGAGGGCGTGCGCAATGGGCAGCGCGCTCAGGTGCTGCAGGGCGTTACCGGCAGTGGCAAGACCTTCACCGTGGCCAACGTCATCCAGCAGCTCGGGCGCCCCACTCTGGTGCTGAGCCACAACAAGACCCTCGCCGCACAGCTCTACGGCGAGTTCCGCCAGTTCTTCCCCAACAACGCCGTCGAATACTTCGTCTCCTACTACGACTACTACCAGCCCGAAGCCTACATCCCCTCCACCAACACCTATATCGAGAAAGACCTCGCCATCAACGATGAGCTCGACCGCCTGCGCCTGCGCGCCAGTTCGGCCCTATTGAGCGGCCGGCGCGATGTCATCGTGGTCAGCTCCGTCAGCTGCATCTATGGCATCGGCAACCCCGAGGAGTTCAAGCGCGGCACCATCACCCTCCGTGTGGGCGACCGCCTGCGGCGCGACGACCTCCTGATGCGCCTGCTCGAAGGGCAGTACGTGCGCAACGAGATAGAGTTCGTCAACGGACGCTTCCGCGTCAAAGGCGACACGGTCGACATCTACCCCTCCTTTGCCGACTTCTGCTACCGCGTCTCGTTCTGGGACGACGAGATTGAGACCCTCGAGAGTTTCGACCCCGTCAGCGGCCAGCGCCTCGAGCGCTTCGACGAGGCGGTCGTCTATCCCGCCTCCAACTTCCTCACCTCCAAGGAGACCATGGCCCCGGCGCTGCTGCAGATTCAGCACGACATGTTCGAGCGGCGCGACTACCTCCTCTCCATCGACAAGCCGCTGGAGGCCAAACGCCTCGAAGAGCGTGTCAACTACGACATCGAGATGATTCAGGAACTGGGCTACTGCAGCGGTATCGAGAACTACAGCCGCTACTTCGACGGCCGCGCACCGGGCAGCCGCCCCTTCTGCCTGATCGACTATTTCCCCGACGACTTTCTCCTCGTGGTCGACGAAAGCCACGTTACCATACCCCAAATCGGCGCCATGTACGGCGGCGACCGCAGCCGCAAGACCAGCCTCGTCGAGTACGGTTTCCGACTGCCTTCGGCGCTCGACAACCGGCCGCTCACCTACGAGGAGTTCTACGCCCTCACCGGCCCCACCATCTACATCTCCGCCACGCCGGCCGACTACGAGCTGGGCGAGGCCGAGGGCGTGGTGGTCGAGCAGGTCATCCGCCCCACCGGCCTGCTCGACCCCGTGGTCGAGGTGCGGCCGGCCGTCAGCCAGGTCGACGACCTGCTGGACGAGATAGAGAACACCGTCGACAAGGGCGAGCGCGTCCTCGTTACCACCCTCACCAAGCGCATGGCCGAGGAGCTCACCTCCTACCTCACCAACCTCGGCATCAAGAGCAAATACATCCACTCCGACGTGGACACCCTGGAGCGCGTGGAGATTATGCGCGACCTGCGCATGGGCGTGTTCGACGTCCTGGTGGGCGTCAACCTGCTGCGCGAGGGGTTGGACCTGCCCGAGGTGAGCCTCGTGGCCATCCTCGATGCCGACAAGGAGGGCTTCCTGCGCTCCGACCGCGCACTGATTCAGACCATCGGCCGCGCTGCGCGCAACGTGCACAGCAAGGCCATCCTCTACGGCGACAACATCACAGGCTCCATGCAGCGCGCCATCGACATCACCAACCGCCACCGCGAGAAGCAGATACGCTACAATATGGAACACGGCATCGTGCCGCGCCAGATAGTCAAGTCCACCGAGGCCATCCTCGGCACCACCAGCGTCATCGAGCGTGCCGCCGAAGAGAGCAACCACTCGACAGCAGGCCGAGACACCGCCCTCCCCGTCGCCGCCGAGCCCCAAGCCGAATACGGCGCAAAAAGCCCCACTCCTCACTCCTCACCCCTCACTCCTCACTCTTCTCCCGATCTCCTCAAGCTCACCAAGGAGCAGCTGCGCAAGGAGATACGCGACCGCCAGCGCAAGATGCAGGCGGCCGCCAAGGAGCTTGACTTCATGGCCGCCGCCCGCTTCCGCGACGAGATAAAAGAGATGCAGTCCCTGCTCGAGACTGCACGCTAGCGTTTGTTCTTACTTGCCGCCCTTCTTCCGGTTGCATTCGCGGCACAGCATCTGGCAGTTCTCTGCCACCGTGCGTCCACCCTTGCTCCAAGGCGTGATGTGGTCGGCCTCCATCTGCTCGATGGCGAAATGCTCTCCGCATAAAGGACATACCCCCGACTGCCGCTCGTACACCTCGCGCCGTGTATTGTCGTCGAAGGCGCGGATGCTCAGCTCGCGCTCATCGTGACTGAAGACGTAGGTGTATATCCCCTTCTTGCGCTGTACGTCGCTGTCCTGCATCATCCGTGCCACCTCCTGTTCCAAGGCCGCAGGGTCGTAGACGTTCTCGTGGTACTTGTCGTAGATCCGCCCCCAGTCCACACCCTTCATCTCTTTGCGGTACTTGGGGAAGAGTGCCTGTACCCAGTTGATGACATTCGTGAAGTGGTTCCACATCGCCACGGCGTTCCCGTCGTGCTGGTGGTTGCCCATGTAGACCTCGATATTGCCCTTCGAGACCCAAAGGATGGCCGTTTCAAGGTAAGCCTGCCGCTTCACCTCTCCCTGCAGGTAGTTCTTACCCATGTTGTAGGCCGCGCAGTTGCTCTTTGAAAAATAGCGCTTGGCATCGGTCAGCCATGGGCCAGCATACACTGCGTTGCGTAGTTCCTGCTCGGTCAGCTCCTCGCCGGCGATGTTGATGGTCTTGAACCACTTGAGTTTCTCGCTGTCGGTGCCGGAGCAAATGTATATCTGCAACTTGTAGTTCAGGAAGCGCTCCTGCTCGTCGTCCTGGAAGTTCTGGTAGTAGCGCATCATATAGCTGAACTCGCGGTTGTAAAACTTGCAGATGGAGAGCGTGCGTTGTTGGCCGTCGATGATTTCGTAGGTGCCGTCTTCGCGCACAGCCCAGTACATAACGTTGAGCGGAAAGTCCTGCATGACAGTGTCGATGACGGCATGCTGCTGGTCGTCGCCGTAGACAAACTCGCGCTGGTAGGGAGGCCTCACGTCGAGCCGTCCACCGTAGGCGCGCACGCCGTCCTCGGCGCTGTCGAGGTACCCCTCCACAAGGTCTTTAACCTTGATTTCGTGTAGTGTTATTTTCATCATATCTGTTTGTTATTTGATTCCGCAGCCATCGGCATCGTCTCCTCCTCGCCCACAACGAAGGGGGCAGGGCGGTGGCGGTGACGGATAAGGATTCTGAAATACGGGCATTTCCCATTGATTGACAAATCTTTGTCGTCATTGCCCTTGCGAAATTTTATTATCTCAAATTGTTCCGGATTATAGGAACCGAGAAATGTTATTGGAACACCAAATGTTCCATCATAATCTTGGGGTATCTCGGAAACCTTATTTACATTGATAGCATCATAATTATCATAGGTTGGATATTCCTCTGGTTTATATTTCTTGTATAGTATTATTTCGTCATGGCGTAAAGAATGGTCCAGATTTGTAAACCAAGCCGTACTGCCTATTGTTTGGTATCTTATTCCATCCACAATTTTTTGTCCAGTTGTAGATATCGGAGCGTCATCGGGAATGCGAAACCACATTGATCCCGTTCCATGTCGTGTTACGCCAAGCCATAATTTGTCCTCTTTTATCAGGGGGAATATTTCTTTGTATGTGATTGCATTCATGTTACCAATGATTAAAAATTTCTTTTCATACTTAATCAGTTGTGCCACATACTCACGGAATAACGAGAACGGCGGATTGGTAACAACAATATCTGCTTGTTTCAGCAGTTCGATGCACTCGGCCGAGCGGAAGTCGCCGTCGCCCTGCAGGTAGTTGATGCCTATCTCCTCGGGATCAGGCACGCGGTTTCCGTTGCGGTCGCCCATATACTCCAGCCAAATGGCACGCTCCGAATCGTGCTGACTGAACAGGTCACGCTCCTGATTCTTGTAGCAGGTGGTAATCAGCTTCTTCAGCCCTAACAGTTCGAAATTGTAACTGAAATAATGGAAAAAATTGCTCACCCGCGGGTCGTCGCAGTTGCACAGCACCGTCTTGCCACGAAAATGCTCACGGTAATGCTTCAGCTCATTTTCGATGTCCGTGAGTTGCGTGTAAAACTCGTCTTTCTTGGCTCTCTTTGCATCTCGGAAGTTTTTTTTCTCTGCCATATGATAGCGTTTTGTGCATTGCTATCAATCGTCTGCCGCGATAAAAAAGGAGCTTCTTATCGCGGACCCGGGCAACCCGGCAAGGAGACCCGTATAATCCAAGAAGCTCACAATAGATGAGCATCCTATTATGATTATACAGGTTCCTAAATCCGGAACCTCACTATTATTTACCTGTGTTTATCTCCGTAAAAACTTTGCCGGGTTTTCGGTCACGCGAAATAATAGTAATGCTTGTTAATATTCATTTTATTTTCTGGCCGCCACTCTCGCGGCCGTTATCGAATGCAAAGATACAAACTTTTTTTCAAACCCCCATTTTTTTTATTTCACCCCCCTCGCCAGCCATTTCCCTAGAGAGGAAGAAGAGGGGAAGAAGAGGGTGCCTTCAATGCGCTGGCAATCTGTATCTTGCAAACGGGCGGTTTTGGGACATTTTGGCTGTTTTTGTGCAAAAATTTTGCATTTCTTTCCACCCCGTTCGACACCAAAAAAGGCACCCTGTACAAGGGATTGTTGCCCTTGTTGGATGCCGATGGGGGGGAGCAGGGTGGGGGAGTGCCTAGAATGTCATCGATGCCCCAAAGCAGACAAGGATGGGCAGCTGGTTGACCCGCTCAAAGGTTACGCGGTTGAAGTAGAAGATGTTCTGTCGGCTGTATACGTTGGTGGCGCTGAGGTTGAGCTCGAGGATGGAGCGTGCGCCAATGGAGATTTTGCGTTTGACACCCAGGTCGAGGCGGTGGTAGGATGGCAGGCGCCCCTTGTAGATGTCGGCATAGTGGATGCTGTATTCGCCGTTCTCGCGGGTATAGTCGCTGCCGATGCTTTCGCCGAAGACAAGGTTCTGGTAGGTGCCCTGGGTTTGGGTGAAGGGGAACCCCGAGCCGAAGGTCCAGCGGGCACTCACTTCCCACTGGCGCTGCTCGCCGAGGGTGTAGGTGGAGAGTATGTTGATGGTGTGGCGGCGGTCATAGTGAGGGTTATAGGTATAGGATTCGTCGGTTACAGGCCGATCGGTCATCTGTCCCTTGCGTTCGACATAGCCGAGCGAGTAGGTGGCCCACAGGTATAGGCGTTCGAGGTCGAGCGTGGCGCTGATGTCGAGGCCGGTGGCCATGCCCTCTTCGATAATGTATTCCCTCATCAGGTACTCCGATTGGCGATAGGGGCTGTCCTCGCGGGTATAGACGGGGTCGGTGTGGTCGTAGATATTGTTGCGGTTGGAGTTGAGCAGCTGGTCGAAGTGTTTGTAGTAGACTTCGGCGTTGAGGGTGATATGTTCCGTCAGGTCGTACTCGACGCCCAGCACGGCATGCTTGGCTTTTTGCACGCAGGAGGTAACCTCATCGCCGAGGAATGATCTCGGGATGCTGAGGTCGGAGGAGCCGGTGAGGAATCCGGTGAAGAGGTTGACGATGTCGTTGTCCGAACGTGCATCGAGGAATAGCTGGCTGTATAGGCCGGCGGCCATCTTGAAGCGCAGGTCGTCGGTGGCGTTGAATTTGGCAGCCAGGCGCGGCTCCGGGCTGAGCGTGTTCATGGAGGCGTAGTAGACCATGCGCACGCCCGGGTCGAGTAGCCAGCGGCCGCTGTTGTACTTATAGGTGGCAAAGATGGACAGGTTGGTGCTCGGCTGGTGTAGCTGGATGGCTTTGCCGTATTGGTTGGTGAAGTTGTAGTCGGTGGAATAGCCTTCGATGCTGAGACCGTATTTGAGTTTGTTCTTCCCGATGAAGTTGGTGATCTGCATCTGCATATTGAAGCCGCCGATGTCGCTCTGTTTGATTTCGGGGCTTCCGTCGTCCAGGGTGATGCTGTATTTGGAGTAGGCGATGGTGCCGTCGAGGATGGCCGAGGCGCCGGTAACGAGCATGAAGTTGGTGCCGAAGCCGTAGTTCTGCCAGTGGTAGTCGGCGATAGACTGGTAGCCAAGCACTTGGTCGTCGAAGCGGAAACCGAAGAGGTTTATCTTGGAGCCGGAGCCGGAGTTGATGCTGAGCTTGCCATAGAGGTCGAGGAAGTCGAAGGGCAGGCCGCCGGGAACGTAGGAATAGAGCATGTCGGAGGTCTTGGAAAGGTAGGAGTTCTTGGCCGTTACCAGATAGGAGACGGTGGCTTTCGACCGTTCGCTTTCTCGTTTGATGGGGCCTTCGAGGATGAGGCTGGCGCCGAAGGTGTTGAGGCCCAGTTTGCCGCTGTGGCGTTTCTTGTTGCCGTCGCGCGTGGTGATGTCCATGACGGACGACATACGTCCGCCGTATTCGGCACCGAAGCCGCCGGTGTATATGTCGGCATTCAGTATGACGTCGGTCTCGAAGATAGAGTAGAGGCCGATGGAGTGGAAGGGATTGTATACAATCATGCCGTCGAGGAGCGTGAGGTTCTGTATCATGGAGCCGCCGCGGATATAGAGCTGTCCACCTTGGTCGCCGGTGGAGTTGACGCCGGGCAGCACCTGCATGTACTGCGCTATGTCGGCGGTGCCACCGATAGAGGGCATCTGCTGGATTTGCGAGGCGGTGATTTTCTCGACGCTGACCTGCGTCTGCATCTGGCGCTCTTCTTTCTTGTTGTCGGTGATTTCCACCGCCTTGAGCATCTGTGCGGCGGGCTTGAGATGGATGGTGCGGGTAAGGGTCTTGCCGCGAACCAAGGTTACCTGCTCGAGGTATTCCTCATAGCCTATGTATTTCACTTTCAGGGTGTACTGCCCCTCGGGCACCTTGTTGATGAGGAAGAAGCCGTTGATATCCGTGGCGCATCCGTGGGTCGTCCCGTCGAGTACCACATTGGCGAAGGGGATAGCCTCGCCGTTGCTCTCGTCAAACAGTACGCCTTTCACGGTGCATTGCGCCTGGGCAATCTGGATGTTGAATATTGTAAAAGGAAGGAGCAGGAATATGCAGAATGCTTTTTTCATGGTGAGGTTGGTTGCTCTTGGTTAGTGTATTACTTTAAAAATAAGTTCTTTCATTAGTTCTCCGTCAGTGATGGATCCGCTGTTGCGTACACCTTTGGAACGCAGGTCGGCGTCGTAGAGGTAGCCGATGCAGGTGGCCAGTTTGCCTAGGGGGTAGTTGGCGGCAGCGGTGGCATAGTCCTTGACAAACGAGGGTGCCACGCCCAGCACCTTGGCGGCATCGCTCTTGTTCTCCAACTGGTGGTAGAACATCACTTTGAGAAAATATCCGTAGAGGACGGGAAGCATCATCTGGATGGGGTTCTTCTTGGGATTGGCGGCGAAGTGGTTGACGATGCGGTTGCACATCACGGGGTCGCGCCGTCCAATGGCTTTCTGCAGTTCGAATACATTGTAGTCCTTGCTGATGCCTATCTGCTGTTCGACCAGGTCTTCGGTAATGGTGGCGCCGGGTTGGAGCAGGGGATACAACTTGCGCAGTTCGTTGACGATTTTGCCCAGTTCGCTACCCACCGACTCGGCGATGATGTAGGTGGCCTTCTCGTTGATGTTGAATCCGTTGGCTGCCACCTCGTTCTTAATCCAGGTGGGTATCTGGTTGTCCCACACCTTGGGTGTCTCGTATACCACTCCGTGCTTGTCGATGGCCTTGTAGGCTGCGGTTCGCTTGTCGAGCTTCTTGTGGCGGTAGCAGAATACGATGACCCCTTTCTCGGACGGATGCTGTAGGTAGGTGGCCAGGAGCTCCCACTGTCGCGTGTCGATGTCCTGGGCTTCTTTCACCAGTACCAGGTGCACGGGCGACATCATGGGGTAGCGTTTGGCATGGTTGATGACGGTGGCCATGTCCACGTCCCGCCCATACATCACCGACAGGTCGAAGTCGCGCATCGACGAGTCAACCACCTCGTTCTCGAAGAAGTCCGACAGGAGGTCGATATAGTAGTTCTCCTCGCCCGTAAGCAGGTATACCGGCTTGTATTTACCGGCTTTTGCATCTGCAATCAGTTGTTTTTCAGTTATTGCCATCGTTTGATGCGCTTTTTATCCGCGTACAAAGATACACTTTTTTGTTAAAATGCAGAAATAATTTTGCATCCACTGTAATTATGTTGTATATTTGCATTTTAATCCATAGACACTTGTGATGCGCATCTTGTTGTGCATCACCGACTAAGTTGAATTTTATCCTGCCGACAGAACACATAGCAACCACACCCCATACCCACACGCCTATGAACCAGCCCACCCGCCTGTTCGACCTGCTGCCTTGGCGTCAATCCCTGCACCCCGAACGCCCCGTCTTCCGCTACAAGGAAAACGGACAGTGGCAGAGCCATTACATCGATGAGTATATCGAAAAGTCCAACCTCATCAGCTACGCCTTGCTTCACCTTGGTGTACGCAAGGGTGAGAATATTGCCCTCATTTCGTCTGGACGGCCGGAATGGAACTATATCGACTTCGGCGTGCAGCAGACCGGCGCTGTCCTGCTGCCCATCTATCCCACCATCAGCGAGGAGGACTACCAGTTTATCCTCAATGATGCCGAGGTGCGCCTGCTCGTCGTCGAATCGCCTGCACTTTACAAGAAAATCAGCAACATTCGTCCTCAACTGCCCCACCTCCAGAACCTGTGCACCATTGTCCCCACCGAAGGGGCCAAGTCGTTGGATGATATCTATGAGATAGGTCGTCAGTATCTTGCATCTCATCCCGAAGCTCCGCAGCAACTGCAAGCCATCAAGGACGCCATCACCACCGACGACGTATGCACCATGATATACACCTCGGGTACCACCGGCACCCCTAAAGGCGTTATGCTGGCCCACAGGGGTTTGATAATGAATGTGGTGGAAATCAAGGAAAGTCCGGGCAAGACTTGGACCCGCGCCCTCTCATGGCTTCCTATGTGCCATATTTACGAGCGTATGATGGGTTACCTCTACCAGTGGCTCTGTTTCGAGATAGCCTACGCCGAAAGCATCGCCAAGGTGGGCGACAATTGTAAGGAAATCCGGCCACACATGCTCGCCTGTGTGCCACGCTTCATCGAGAAGGTCTACGACAAGATATATCGCAAGGGTGAGAAAATGAGTGGCATCGGCAAAAAGGTCTTCAATTGGGCTATTGACCTTGCCTTCGAATACGACCTCGACGAGTCGAAGCTCTCTCTTTGGTACAAGGTGCAGAAGGCTTTGGCTGACCGCCTGGTCTATAAGGAGATACGCGAAAGTATGGGTGGGTGCCTGGGTATGCTCGTCAGTGGTGGCGCCATCATCCAGCCGCGCCTCACTCGCTTCTTCACCTGTGTCGGCCTCGACCTCTACGAGGGCTACGGCCTCACCGAGACCTCACCCCTCATCGCCGTTACCAACAGTAACAAGAAGGGGCGCAAGATTGGTTCGGTCGGCTTTGCCATGCGCGAGATAGAGGTGCGTATTGACCCGAAGACCAGTGAGATACAGTGCCGAGGAGGCAATGTCATGAAGGGTTACTACAATCAGCCCGAGCTCACAGCCGAGGCCATTGATCCTGACGGCTGGTTCCACACCGGCGACACCGGCTACTTCGACCCCGATGGCTACCTCTTCATTACCGGCCGTACCAAGAGTATGTTCAAGACCTCGATGGGCAAGTATATCAACCCCGAGGTCATCGAGGAGAAGATGAAGCAGTCGCCTTTCATCCTCGACATGATGGTGGTAGGTGCCGAGCAGAAGTTCGCCGCAGCCCTTATCGCCCCTGACTTCGATATGCTCAGGGATTGGTGCCGCCGCCATGGTGTCAGTGCCTCCACGCCCGAAGAGATGATTGCCGACCGCAAGGTGGTGGCCCGTTTCCAGAAGGTGGTCGACAAATACAATGCCGAGCTGGGCACCACCGAGCAGGTGCGTCGCTTCGCCCTTGTCGCCGACTCCTGGACCGAGGCCAACCGCATGCTGACCCCCACCCAGAAACTAATCCGCCGTAACGTCGCCGCCGCCTACCAAGAGCAGATAGACGCGCTATTTAAATAATGTGTGGAGGGCAGATAATTGTAATATAGCAGCTCCATTTGGCCCGATTCATTTCCGATTTGTCCCCGCGCCGGCTGAGACAATTCCATTTCAAAATAATAGGCGGCGAAAATCTTTAGATTTCCGCCGCCATAAATTCGTTATCACAATTCTTCACAATGTTGACTGCGAGAAATCGAGAGCGTAATTATAATTTCCATCTCCGCCTTTGCAAAACTTTGCAATACAAATCAACTCGGGTATATCAGCTGTCCAAAATGAGACTTCTTCATCCGCTGTCATTGTTTTTACCATCTTCTCTGCTTTTTCCTTGCAGAGTTTCTCTAACTTTTCCATGCTGTCGGACACTTTACCGACTGTTACTTGTTTTTCCATGTTTGTATTATTTGTTTGTATTTTGATTTATTCTATCTATAATGATATGTTACGTGGTAATTATTATCGCTTTTGTCTAGATAAACATTAACAACAACAATTGCCCCACGTTGATACAGTTCATATAATTCAGGGAAGTAGTTCCTCATAATCCGCATTTGCTCCCCGTAATCCATAACATATTCTCTGTTTAAAGCACACGCAGCAAATAACAGGCAGAATATAGGCACCAAAAAGAATTTCAGTTTCTTCATATTATCTCCAATTTGTGCTCTTCCGCACCCCGTCGAGCGATTAATAATAAACAAGAAGCGTGGTGCCGTATACCACTTCTTCTGTCGGCAGGTCGTGAGAATTACCTTGAATAATGTAGAGGCAGCAAACAGTCCACGCCAAATGCGCAAACCATTACACTCATCTTGCATTATTCTTTTTTAGGAAGTTTCTCACGTTTCCCGACAGCAAGAGCGAAGTATAACGCTTCGACGATTTCCTTCTGAAATCGGCTGCAAAGATACACACTTTTTCCGACGCGCACAAATTTATTTTTTCCGACTGCCTTCAGCGGCACAATATTTCATGCCCCAACGCGTTCTAATGTCAAAATAAAACGAGATGGATAACGCTGGCACATTGACCTCTATTCGCAATCTGGCACGCAAAGTTGCCCCACAACGGAGCAATGCCATATTGTATGGTTCGCGCGCAAGAGGGACAGCCCACAAGGGGTCCGATTGGGACATCCTTTGGATTCTCGACAAGGACACCTTGACACAAAAGGATTACGACACTGTAAGCTACCCGATGGTGCTCCTCGGCTGCGAACTGAATGAGGAAATCAATCCAACACTATACACCGCCAAAGAGTGGCAGTCGTACAGCGCTACCCCCTTCTACGAGAACGTTGTCCGTGACGGAATAAACCTGCTTCAATCATGACACCGGAACAGAGGGACATCCTTGTCAAACGAGAGAAGGACCGCGCGCTGCACTATCTAACTGCTATTATGACGTGACGGAAGCGGAGGTGAAAGACATGTCTGTGCCGACACACGAATTTGTCAATACAATAATCTTATTAGTCGATAACCAATGAAACACACCATCCTCACCCTAGCTGCAGCGGCCATGCTCTTCACCGCCTGCGGCACTAAACAGGAGACCGTCAAGGAAGAGCCCATCCGAAACAATGTTACCACTATGGATTTCAAGAATGTAAGCGAGCGCGTCAATATGGGCGCCAAGCTTTATGTTACGCCGCAGCCGGCGCTGATGATTGCCACCTACGACGCCGAGGGCACGCCCGACGTGATGATGGCCGCCTGGGGTGGCCAGTATGAAGGCAACCAGGTCTGCTTCCAGCTCAGCAGCCACCAGACCACCGACAACCTGCGCCTCACCAAGGCGTTCACCCTCAGCTACGCCGATGCCCGCACGGTGGCCGAAAGCGACTACTTCGGCATCGTCAGCGGCCGCGACGTCAAGGACAAGGTGGCCCGTGCGGGTTTCACCTGCACCAAGAGCGAGCATGTCAACGCCCCCATCATCAACGAGTATCCGCTGGCCATGGAGTGCAAGGTGGTGGAGATGATTGAGCGTGGCAACGGCGGCGCCTTCGTCGTGGGCGAAATCGTCAACGCCGTGGCCGACCCCGCCATCCTCACCGACGGCAAGATCGACATCAAGAAGCTCGACCCCGTGGCCTGGGATGCGTCGAGTTTCAACTACCTCACCCTTGGCGACTCGGTCGGCAAGGCGTGGCACAGCGGCAAGGCCATCCAGTAAGACGAATTGAGGGGCTCGCAAGTGCGAGCCCCTCAATTTTGGATTCATCCGTTTGGGGTTCTACTCCTCCGGTGCGAACATCGGGTCCCAGGCGGGCAGCATGACGGGCTTCTGGTCCATCATGGCGCGGATGTTGGCGGGGATGTATTTCTCCTCCAGCACCACGCGGAACATGTACTCGTTGAACCATTCGTTGGTCATAATCAGGTTGCCCTGCCAGCCGCTGTTCACGCCCCAGCTGTTCTCCACCATCCACTTGATGGGTTTGCCCTCCTTGTCGAGGTCGACGGCGCAGAGGGTCATGGCGTGGCTCGAGCCGCTGGCGAAGGTGCTTACGCGCTGCTTCTTGTCCATGCCGAAGGTGGTGCCCATAAGGCTCTCGTAGTCGAAGTTGTTCATGTCCATGAAACCTTTCTCGCTGTCGAGGAACTTGCCCACGTCGCAGCTGAAGTACATCATGGTGCTGTCCTTGATGCTGGCGATGCACATCGGTGCGATGTCCTCGATGGGGAGGTTGAGGTAGCGCCAGTTCTGTCCGTCGTAGACGTGGCGGTCGTACTGTATCTCGTATACTTTATAATATTCGCGCGTGGGGTCGTTCATCACCATGTAGTATTTTGAGAAGTCGGTCTTGGCGAACTTCTGGTAGAACTCCATGGGGGTGTAGGTGGCGGTCTCCACCACCTTGCCGCTGGCGTCTTTCTGCTGCCAGGTGAACTGTGCGGGAGGCTCGCCCATGGTGAGGGCCAGCATGCGGTAGATGGTGGCCAGCATCTCGGTCTTCTTCTGCTGCAGCTTGGCTGCGGTCATGCCCTTCTGGGCGGCCATCTCGCGCAGCTGGAGGCCGTTCTCGCGCAGTTTCAACGCGATGAGGTTGCTGATGGCGGAGGTGTTGTTGGTGTTGTAGGTCTCGGGCATCGCCTCGGCCGGCACCAGGCCGTACTTGTCGATAAGGTTGGCCACGCCGGTGAATTGGCCGCCGTCGCCGATGGGGTTCTTGAAGAGCCACTCCACTTCCTGGTCGGTCATCGGCTTCTTGTAGGTGTCGATCATGGCCTGCAGGAAGAGGTTGCTCTTTTCCAGCTGGTCGTAGAAGAAGAGGTAGGCCTGCGAGAACTGGAAGTTTTCGGGCAGTTTGTGGCGGCGGATGGCCTGGTTGCGTAGCACGTTCATGCCGGTGAACATCCAGCAGCGGCCGCTCGACTTCTGGTCGGTGATGGCCTTGGAGACCACGCGGTGGCTGAAGTTGGCGTCGAACTTGGTGGCGTTCTCGTAGTTCATGGCCAGCTTCTTGGGGCTCTGGTTCACCATGATGTTGCGCAGGGCGCGGTCGGTGGCCGAGCTGCCGTAGCCTTTCTTCATTTGGTTGAGCATCTCGGTGCTGATGCCGCCGTTCTGTCCCTCGTTCGAGGTTTTCTTCTGCGCCATGGCGCCGCCAGCGGCGAGGGTCATGGCCAGTGCAAGTGCAATGTGTTTCTTTGTCTTCATATTGTACTGTATCTTGTTTGTTGTCATTGTGTTGTTACGCGCCATCGGCCGCCCTTGGCACCGCCTTCGCGCACCAGCAGCCCGGCCTCGCGGAGTTGGCGGATGATTTTCTTCACCCCGCTCTCCGACAGCCCGGTTTTCTCCTGCAGTTCGCGCATCGAAATGGTGGTGTCCTGCGCAATGAGTGCAAGTATTTTCTGGTTACTTTTCTGGTTACTTTTCTGGTTACTTTTCTCCATCTCCAGCAGGGCATCAAGCAGGCATTTCAACATGAACTCGATGAATGCGGTGCTGTTCCCTTTGCTGTCGCACAGCGCAATGACGCGGTAGTATTCCTGCTGATGCTCCTTGACGATGGTCTCCACGGGCACCCACGCGAACAGGGGTCGCCACTGCATCAGCAGCAGCGTCTGCCACATGCGACCCATGCGCCCGTTGCCGTCGGCAAAGGGATGGATGAACTCAAATTCGTAATGGAATACGCAGCTGCTGACCAGCGGGTGGGTGTCGGTGCTTTTCACCCAGTCCACCAGCTCTGCAATCAACTGTGGCACTCGCATGGCGGGCGGGGCAATGTGCACCACCTGCTTGCCGTCGGTAACACCCACGCCTCCGCTGCGGAATCGGCCATTCTCCTTCACCAGCCCCGCCATCATCAGCCCGTGGGCCCGCAACAGGTCTTTGGGCTTGTAGGGATTCAATTCCAGCATCAGGTTGTAGGCATCGACGGCATTCTTCACCTCCGTAATTTCGTTGGGCGGTCCCAACACGCGCTTTCCCTCGAGGATGGCCGTAACCTGTTCGATGCTCATGCTGTTGTTCTCGATGGCCAACGATGACTGGATGGTTTTGATGCGGTTCTCTTTGCGCAGTTGCGGCATGCGCGCCTCGCCGACAGACACGTTCAGGTGTCCGACAAGTTCGGAAATATCACCCACCAGCCGAAGTATTTCGGATGTGACGGTGAACGGCGGTATGTATCCAGTCTGTCCCATGGGGCGGCTCTTTTGCGGTGCAAAGATACAAAAAAAAACTGACATGTCGGAATTTATTTGTACTTTTGCAGCCAATTTCTAACGTTAAACACAGAAAGTATGAAACACACACGATTCGTTATGCTGGCCGCCGCCGCGGTGATGCTCCTCGGTGCCTGCAAGCAGAAAGCGCCCGAGGCTCCCGCCGAGGTGGCCTCGACTGACAACATCTACCAGTTCTCCGTCCTCGACGGGCAAGGCAACACCGTGAACCTCAGCGACTACCAGGGTGATGTGTTGCTGGTGGTCAACACCGCCACCCACTGCGGCTTCACGCCCCAGTATACCGAGCTCGAGGCGCTCTACAGCCGCTTCAACGCCAGCGGTTTCGAGGTGCTCGACTTCCCCTGCAACCAGTTCGGCGCCCAGGCTCCCGGCTCCAACGAGGAGATCCACGCCTTCTGCACCGGCAACTTCGACATCACTTTCCCCCAGTTCGGCAAGGTTGATGTCAACGGCGACTCCGCCTCGGCTCTCTTCGTCTGGCTCAAGCAGCAGGCCCCCTTCGGCGGCTTCGACACCACCGACCCCCGCGGCGCCTACCTCGACAAAATGTTCCGCGCCCAAGATTCCGTCTACGACCAGAACCCTGACATAAAGTGGAATTTTTCCAAGTTCCTCATCGACCGCGAGGGCAACGTCGTGGCACGCTTCGAGCCCACCGACCCCATGCAGAAGGTCAGCGACGCCATCGAGGCCCTGCTTTGATATGGCCTCGCAGCAATAGACATAATCCAACACAGCCCAGTAAGGGCGGCACAAGACTGCTTGTCAAGGTGCCGCCCTTACTGGGTTAATCTGCGAACACTAACTTGATCCTCTCCTCTTCGGGAGGAGCCGTCGTTGTGCGAACCAGCCTAAACCGGGCAGTATCCTCGGTCTGAAAATCGTTCGGGATCTTGCCATCAAAATGGCCGAACTCCCGGGGCGCGTACCAGCAGCTGTCCCTTTTGTCAAAGTCGCACTCTCTTTGGTTGGCGATGAAGTTCTTCTCATCCAGCAGGATGGCGTGTGGAACGCCGCCTATGGTGTTTTCCAGGGGGTGCGTTGAGTGGAAGAGGTTGAGTACCTGGTTGTAGTCCTCACGGTGGCCTTGCTGCCTCCAGATATACGCGCGGTTGGTGTCTATCCCCATCTGGGAACAATCCTGCATCAATTTGTTGTAGGCCAGCGTGTCTTCCCGGCCAACCGAAACGATGAAGTAGACTCGCCACAGGGTGGTGTCGAGTGTGTCCAGTACCGGGTTGTATACCTCCTTGAAACGGAGTTCGCAGCCGTAGCAATAGGGGCTGCAAAACACCAGGGCCTTTTTGTGGGTGGTGTCCGGAAGGCAGAGCTCTGCAATCTGCTCCAGACCCAAATACCTTTCAATGGGTACATTGTATGTCTGTTTGTTGGTGTGTGTACAGCCAACTATACACGCACCAATCAACAGGATGATTAAAGTCTTTTTCATATATTAATTAATGTCGTTTTCGGCGGCAAAGATATATCTTTTTTCTTAAATGATTTCATTTTTTTTTTTTTTTTTTTTTTTTTTTTTTTTTTTACTATAAAATATTATTTTTTTTTTTTTATTTTTTTTTTTTTTTTTTTTTTTTTTTTTTTTTTTTTTTTTTTTTTTTTTTTTTTTTTTTTTTTTTTTTTTTTTTTTTTTTTTTTTA
>Ga0256405_10004690_pt1 | contig 25101 bp, 21 predicted proteins | sample RumenRJG_02DNA_FD_189096 | JGI IMG/M metagenome (GOLD analysis project Ga0256405, IMG submission 189096) | Bovine rumen microbial communities from Lethbridge, Alberta, Canada - RJG_02 | ecosystem: Host-associated > Mammals > Digestive system > Stomach > Rumen | place: Canada: Alberta... | reverse complement strand
AATAAACTCCGGTCATTTCTTACTATGCTTGGTATCATCATCGGAGTCATAGCCTTAGTAGTTCTCGTATCGATAACGACCAGTGCTACCTCGACGATCACTGATACGATCTCATCGATCAGCACGAATTCGATCACAGTCACGATCACTGACGATAAGGACAAGCCGCTGACTCTTTCTGAAATGGACGATATCACAGCTTTGGACGACGTAAAGGCTGCAGCTCCGTCGGCCACTTCTACCGCAAATGTAAGAAACGGTTCCGATACTGAGACCATGAAGCTTACCGGGACGACAGCTTCTTATCAGTCGATAAACGGAGTAGAGCTGGCGTCCGGGAGATTTATTCGTTCAGCAGATGTGACAAATCATTCGAACGTAGCCGTGATAAATGCAGATACAGCGCGAGACATCCTCGGCTGCTATAACACCTCGCAGGCTATAGGACAGACGATCAGCCTGAACGGGATCCCGTACACCGTCATCGGAGTCGAAAAACAGTCTGATACGACCATTATGTCGGGCTCTTCATACGAAGCCTACGTGCCATTTACCTCTCTCGAGAGACTTTCTACGACAGTCAGGGAAGTCACGAGCTTCGTAGCAGCGCCGAAGAGCGACAGTGTATCGGACAAGGCGCAGCAGGAGATAAATGAGTACCTGCTCGCCAGATTTTCAAATGATTCGGATGCCTTTTCTGTGATAAATATGAAAGTCATCGCAGATACCCTGAATAAGGTGACCGATGTGATGGCCCTGATGCTCGGGGGTATAGCTGCCATATCTCTCCTGGTAGGCGGTATCGGCATTATGAATATCATGCTCGTATCAGTCACAGAGAGAACTAAGGAAATCGGTATCAGAAAAGCTATTGGAGCCACTGAAGGAAGCATTATGCTTCAGTTCCTGATAGAATCGTTAGTCATCTGCCTTATAGGAGCAGTCATAGGTCTTGTGATAAGCGCCATTATCATAGCGGCGATAAACGCCTTTACTGACTACACTTTCTGGCTCGATGCGAGAGTCTGCGTCATTGCGTCAGTCTTCTCCATAGGGATCGGCCTCCTGTTCGGTCTCTATCCGGCCAGAAAAGCTGCCCGCAAAGATCCGATCGAAGCCCTTCATTACGCAGGCTGAAAAAATAAATGACAGAATAGCACTCGTGTGAAATGAGTGCTATTTTTTGTTGACAAATGCTAAGTAAAAGACTAGAATAGGGAATGTTGGGATTAGCAATCAATCGGCCAGTTGGCTAACAGATATTTAAAGGAGTGATTTTTTTATGGCAGAAAAAAGCGGAAGTCTTTCGATCACGAGTGAAAATATTTTTCCGGTGATAAAGAAATGGCTGTATTCGGACCACGATATTTTTTACAGAGAGCTCGTAAGTAACGCCTGCGACGCTATCACGAAGCTCGAAAAGCTCGGGATGATGGGAGACTATGAGCTTCCAGATGATTATAAGGGAAAAGTGACCGTTGAAGTCAACCCTGAGAAAAAGACTATAAAAATAACCGATAACGGTATCGGAATGACAGAGGACGAGGTTGATAAGTACATTAACCAGATTGCATTTTCTGGTGCTACAGATTTCCTTGAGAAGTACAAGGACAAGGGCAGTGATGACCAGATCATCGGACACTTCGGACTTGGATTTTACTCAGCATTCATGGTGGCAGACCTCGTTTATATCGATACTTTAAGCTACCAGGACGGTGCTACAGCTGTTCACTGGGAGTGCGACGGTGGTACAGACTACACGATGCGTGAGGGCTCAAAGGATACCATCGGTACGACGATCACACTTTTCTTAAATGACGACTGCCTTGAGTTTGCGAATGAGTATAAGGCAAGAGAAGTGCTCGACAAGTACTGTTCATTCATGCCGACTGAGATCTATCTCATAAAGGCCAATGCTCCGGAAGAGTACGAGGAGATCGACCCGTCCGATAAGAAAGACACTGATAAGGTCATCGAGGAGATCCATCAGGAAGCCGAGTACGAGGATAAGAAAAAGGACGACGGTACTACTGAAAAAGTGCTTAAGACTCCGGCAAAGGACAAGCTGAAGATAGTAAAGCGTCCTGTTCCGATAAATGATATCCATCCGCTCTGGACGAAGAATCCGTCGGACTGCACGGATGAAGAGTACAAGGATTTTTACCATAAGGTATTCATGGATTACAGGGATCCGCTTTTCTGGGTTCATCTGAACATGGATTATCCGTTTAACCTCAAGGGTATCATCTACTTCCCGAAGATAAATTCGGAGTACGATTCGATCGAAGGCACGATAAAGCTATATAACAACCAGGTATTCGTAGCTGATAACATAAAAGAGGTCATCCCTGAGTATTTCATGCTCTTAAAGGGTGTCATCGACTGTCCGGACCTTCCGCTCAATGTATCGAGATCTGCTCTTCAGAATGACGGTTTCGTCGCAAAGATCAGGGACTACATCTCAAAGAAGCTGGCTGACAAGCTGATCGGAATGGAGAAGACCGATAAGGAAACCTACGAAAAGTACTGGGATGACATCAGCCCGTTCATCAAGTTCGGCTGCCTGAAGGACGAGAAGTTCTGCGATAAGATGAACGACTATATCCTCTTCAAGGATATAAATGACAAGTATGTGACTCTGCCTGAACTTCTTGAAAAAGATGCCGCTTCTCATAAGTCTGATGATGAGTCAAATGAGAAGAAGGATGACACCCAGAACGAAAAGAAGGACGACGAGCCGATAAAGGATGAGGACAAGACTGCTATCTACTACGTCACTGACCCTAAGCAGCAGGGTCAGTACATCGATATGTTCAGGGCGAACGACATGGATGCCGTGATCCTCGACAGGACTATTGATACATCCTTCATCACACAGCTGGAGCACAGAAACCAGCACTATAAGTTCCTGCGTATCGACGCCGATGTCACGAAGGCACTTTCCGAGGAGACTGATCCGAAAGAACTCGAGGAAGACCAGAAGACTCTCGACGAGATCTTCAAGAAAGAGCTGTCAAAGGACGACCTGACGATAAAGGTCGAGAAGTTGAAGACTGACGACATCGCCGCTGTGATAAACCGTGACGAGAATATGCGCCGTATGAATGACATGATGAAGATGTATAATATGAACGGTGGATCAAATGAGGACTTCTCAGGCCCTGAGACCCTGGTACTAAACGCCACCCATCCGCTGGTCAGGTACCTCGTCGGCAACAAAGACTCCGAGAACGCCGGCCTGATCGCTCATCAGCTCTACGACCTCGCAGAGCTTAGCAACCAGCCTCTCGCTCCGGCCGAGATGTCAGAGTTCATCAGACGCTCGAACCAGATCATGGAAATACTTACCAAATAACATAAAAAATATTACAGGTATTTTCCGAAAAAAGCTTTACACCGGCGGTGGAATGGGGTATTATAAAGTTGTTATAGATTTTATACTGTTTTAAGATTTGACGGAGAGTTCCATTATTCCTTGATTATTCTTGAAAGCAGCACATTTTTTGGAGGTATCTGATATGACAGGCACAGTAAAGTGGTTTAACAACCAGAAGGGATATGGATTTATCTCAGATGATTCAGGAAAGGACGTCTTCGTTCATTATTCAGGAATTGCCGGTGACGGCTTCAAGACCCTCGCTGAGGGCGCCAAGGTCGAGTTCGATGTGACCGACGGAGCTAAGGGACCGCAGGCAGTAAACGTAAAAGTCGTTAAGTAAAAATTAAATACACGGCAGGCGCCTTCGGGCGTCTGTTTTTTTGTCCGGAATTCTTTTTTTTTATGCGCAAATCATTTATAATAGACCTGATTAGTTGGATATGAGGACTTTATTATGTATAAGATAATAGTAGACAGCTGCGGAGAGTTCACGCCGGCTATGAAGGCTGATGCAGAGCACTTCGCGCATGTGGCACTGACACTTCAGGTCGGCGACTGGGAGCAGGCAGACGATGCGACCTTCGACCAGAAGATTTTTCTTAAAAAAATGAAAGATTCCAAGGAACCTCCTCACTCGGCGTGTCCTTCGCCGGCGGCATATCTCGAGGCGATAGAAGACACGGAAGCGGAGCATGTGTACATCATCACGCTTTCTGCGAAGCTGTCGGGTTCGTATAACGCTGCGGTCCTGGCGAAGAGCCTCTACGAGGAAGATCACGAGGATGAGGACGACATGAAAAAAATCCACGTCTTCGATTCAAAGTCCGCTTCGATCGGCCAGACCCTGATCGCGCAGATCATCACGCAGGCGGAGGAAGCCGGAAAGACTTTTGAAGAAGTCATAAAAACAGCCGACGTCTTTATAAAAGGAGAGCACACCTTTTTCGTGCTCGAATCCTTAGATACCTTGAGAAAGGCCGGGCGTCTCGGCTCACTCAAAGCCATGCTTGCATCGACTCTGAGCATCAAGCCTGTCATGGGATCGACTCCGGAGGGCAGCATCCAGCAGCTGGGACAGGCCAGGGGCATGATCCGTGCCCTTGACAAAATGGTCGACTGCATGGCAGAAGTCACTCTGAACCCAGGCGAGCGCGTGGTTGCCATTTCACACTGTAGTGCCCCGGACACCGCCTCTTCCCTCAAGGAAAAAGTGAAGCGTACCGGCCTGTTCAAGGACGTTTTCGTAGTCGACACCGACGGCGTCTCCTCGCTCTACGCCGGCCCAGGCGGAGTCATAATGGCTGTATGACCGAAAGCACAGAGACGAGAGCAAGGCAAAGCCGCAGCTCGAGTCTTGTAACTAAAAAATGCACGAAGAATATAACACAATAGTTAAAAAAATAGAATCTTTAAAGCGCTTCGGAAACCGTTCCGGCCGCCAAGTCACAGAGCACCTTCTCCCGAAGCTCGGTGACCCTGACCGTGGCATGAAGATCATCCACATAGCCGGGACGAACGGAAAAGGCTCGGTGGCTATGCACATAGCAGCAGCGCTAGAGGCGAACGGCTATAAGACCGGACTCTTCACATCGCCGCACCTGATCACTATAAGAGAACGTATTCAGGTGAACAGACAGCTGATAAGCGAAGAGGATTTCACGAGACTTGCCGGGCATGTACTTTCTATAGAAATGCCTGACGAATATGCTCCGACATTTTTCGATATCTGTCTGGCGATAGCGCTGCTCTATTTCAGGGAGCAGGACTGTGATTACGTAGTCCTGGAAACCGGACTGGGCGGCAGGCTCGACTCGACCCGCGGCATCTCAGAGATACCGAAAGTCGGCGTTATCACAGCCATAGGCTTAGACCACACAGCAATCCTTGGAGACACTCTTGAGCAGATAGCCGCAGAAAAAGCTGGCATCATCCGTAAGGGCATGCCATTAGTCGTGGCACATAACCCAGCGAGCGTGAGAAAAGTCATAGAAGACAAAGCTGACATTTATCTGGATGTCGATGATTATGAGGGCGACAGAAAAAGCCTTATTTCTGCGGCAAAGAATCGGAAACTGACACCGCCGCTCGCCGGAGACTTCCAGTACGATAATGAAGCCGCAGCCCTGGCGGCCCTGGCACTTTGCGGAACGAAACTCAGCAGGAGGAAGATACTCGAAGGCATCAGCACAGTAAAGTGGCCGGCCCGGATCCAGAAGCTGCGGGACCACCCGCTCTTCATAGTGGACGGATCCCACAACCCGCAGGGAGTCAGAGCTCTCGCCGACACGCTGAAAAAGACATATCCCAGGAAGAAATTCGTATTCCTTATGGCAGCGATGGCAGATAAGGACGTATCTCACATGATCTCAGAAACCCGCGCTCTTGCCGATTCATACATCTGTGTCAAGGCTTCGACACCCAGAAGCCTTGACGCTGCCCGCCTTGCTGACCTGGTACGATCAGAAGGCGCCAGGGCTTATGCCTGCGACAGCCTCTCTGAGGCACTAAGTATGGTAACTAACCTCCACAAGCCAGTCGTCGCCTTCGGCTCACTGTATCTGGCAGGAGAGATACTTACGATAAGTAGTAAAGGACAGACCGGTCTGTCCGTTAGCCCATATAGGAGAATTTATGTACCTGATAACCACTGACCCAGGCGTCTTCCGCACCTGGCTCTCAAAGTTCCTTTCAAACGGCCTCGACTTCTTCTGGAGCGTCGTCATCGCCCTGATAGTCTGGTTCGTCGGCGCCAGGGTCATCCGCCTGATCCGTAAGCTCGTCCGCAAGGCTATGGAGCGCCGTGACGTCGATAAGGGCGTTATCCAGTTTACCGATTCAGTCGTAAAGTACGGCTGCTACATAGCGCTGATCATCGTGATCCTGAATGTCTTCGGCATCCAGACCTCATCAGTCGCCGCCGCAGTAGCGTCCCTGGGACTTACCGCCGGCCTGGCCCTGCAGGGCTCACTCTCGAACTTCGCCGGCGGCGTGCTGATACTGATCTTAAAGCCCTTTAAAGTCGGCGACTACATCATCGAGGATACACATAAGAACGAGGGCACTGTAGCGGAGATATCCATTTTTTACACGAGGCTGAAGACCATAGATAATAAAGTCGTCGTGATACCGAACGGAACTCTCGCGAACGCATCGCTTACAAATGTGACTACATCCGACAGGCGACAGATCGACCTGACATTTGGCATAGGATACGACGATGATCTGAAGAAAGCCAAAGCTATCTTGCAGCATATAGCAGAGACGACGGAGGAGAGAGTAAAGGATACGGACATCCAGGTATTTGTCCGGGACTTAGCTGAATCATCAGTCAATCTGGGCTTCCGTATCTGGGTCCCGATGGACGACTACTGGACGGTCCGCTGGCAGCTGAATGAACGCGTGAAGCTCACTTTTGACAAAGAGGGCATCACGATACCATATAACCAGTTAGATGTAACAGTGAAAAAGGAGAATATAGATGACAAAGATACCGGAACAGTATGAAATCGTATTACAGCAGGATTTAAGCGACATCCACTCTAAAGGCACACTTTTAAAGCATAAAAAGAGCGGCGCCTGCATCACGCTTATCGAAAATGACGATGTGAATAAAGTATTTTACATCGGATTCAAGACGACACCGGAGGACTCGACAGGAGTTCCACACATTATAGAGCACACAGTGCTCTGCGGCTCAGACAAGTACCCGGTAAAGGATCCTTTTGTCGAGCTCGTCAAGGGTTCAATGAACACTTTTCTGAATGCGATGACATATCCGGACAAGACAGTCTATCCTGTGGCATCGACAAACGACAAGGATTTTGATAATCTGATCGACGTGTACTTAGACGCAGTTTTTCATCCGAATATCTACAAGCACGAGGAAATCTTCCGTCAGGAGGGCTGGCACTACGAGCTCGAGGACAAGGACTCGCCACTTACGATAAACGGCGTCGTGTATAACGAGATGAAGGGAGCCTACTCTTCACCTGAGGATGTACTTGAGCGTGTCACGATGAATTCGCTCTATCCTGATAACACTTACGGCGTAGAGTCCGGCGGTGACCCGAAGGACATTCCGAACCTGACTTATGAGAATTACCTGGCTTTCCATCAGAGATACTATCATCCGTCGAATTCATATATCTACATCTACGGCGACTGCGACATGGAGAAGAAGCTCGAGTACTTAGACAAAGAGTATTTAAGCCATTACGACGCGATCGACCCGAAGACCGACATAACTCCGGAGCCCGCTTTTAAAAAAATGGCCGAAGTCAGAATGCCTTACCCCGTATCTGCAGAGGAGAGTGAAGAGGGAAAGACCTATTTTTCACTGAACTATTCAGTCGGTGAAGCTGATGATATAAAGCTCGCTGCAGCCCTTGATACCTTAGACTATGCGCTTCTCGAAGCTCCGGGAGCGCCGCTCAGGCAGGCCATCCTCGATGCCGGTATAGGAACGGACGTCTATGGCGGGCCGCAGTCTATCCAGCAGCCGTATTTTTCGATCACGGTAAAAGGGAGCGACGACTCGAAGAAGGAGCAGTTTAAGGAGTTAGTAGAAAAGACTCTTACAGACTTAGCAGAGAACGGACTTGACCACAGGTCACTTCTCGCCGGAATCAATTCAGACGAGTTTAAGTATCGTGAAGCTGATTTCGGAGGCTTCCCGAAGGGGCTTATCTGGGGACTAGGAATCCTTGACACCTGGCTCTATAACAAGAACCTGCCGTTCATAAGGCTTAAGCTCCTGCCTATCTATGCAGACCTTAAGAACGAGATCGAAAATAACTACTTCGAAGGACTGATAAAGAAGTACTTCCTCGAGAACACGCACAGCTCTTTAGTCGAGATCTACCCGGAGGCTGGCCTTCAGAAGAAAGAGGACGACGAGTTCAGAAAGCAGATGGCTGAGAAGAAGGCTTCTTTCTCTGATGCTGAGCTTGAAAAAATAATCGCAGACACAAAGCACTTAAAGGAGTACCAGGGTACGCCGTCCAGCCAGGAAGACTTAGCGAAGATACCTTGTCTGTCGCGTGACGACCTCGAGAAGAAGGTCCGCCCTATAAATAAAAAAATCTACATCCGCGAGGGCCTTCCGGTCATTTTTACAGATGTGGAGACGAACGGGATCGATTACCTCGACCTGCTCTTTGACATCGGAAATATCGGCCTCGATGACGCAGCAGGCTTTGCCTTCGGCATGAGGCTTTTAGGACTGGTTGACACAAAAGACTATAGCTATAAGGACTTTGCGACCGAGGTAAACCTTCACTTAGGAAGCCTTTCAGCAGACGTCTCAGTCATCGGAACCGGAAATGGAGACATAGAGCCTCTCCCGGGAGCCAAGACCGACGGCTATAGATTTTTCGCAGATATAAAGACGAAGTTTACCTACGAGGAAGCTGACTCTGCGATGAAGCTCTTGTATCAGATGCTCTTCACGTCTGATTTTTCGGATAAGAAGAGGATCAGGGAAGTCCTTCTAGAAGAGAAAAATTCAGTCGAGATGCGCTTTATGACTTCTGGAAACGCTGCAGCTGCTATGCGTGGCCTTTCACACCTGAAAAAGGCTTCGGCACTTTCAGACGCAGTCGGTGGCATCAGATACCTGAGATTCCTTCAGGATTTTGCAGAGCATTTCGATGAGAGAGTCGATGGCTTTGTACAGACCTTTACGAGAGAGTTAAAGACGGCGCTCAGCGTCAACACGATGATAGTTTCTACGACAGGCCGCGATCAGGTAATGGATATAATCGATACTTATCAGCAGAAGGCACTCGAGGTCTTAAATGCAAAAAATGACCTGCCGGCTGCCGGGATAAAACTCGACACCGCGGTAAAGAACGAGGGCTTCAAGTCAGCTTCGAAGGTGAACTTCGTAAGCGAAGCCGGCAACTTCAAGGATCACGGTCTTGCGTACAAGGGAGCTTTCAGCATCCTGAAGGTTGCGCTTAGCTACGACTACCTCTGGATAAATATCCGTGTAAAGGGCGGAGCATACGGCTGCGCTGCGAACTTCAGAAGAAGCGGAAATACGGCGTTTACGACGTACAGGGATCCACATCTTAAGGAGTCGCGCGACATCCTTTTAGCTACACCGGAATATATAAAAGACTTTGAAGTATCTGACAGGGATATGGACAAGTACGTGATCGGAGCCATCAGTAACCTCGATGCGCCGCTTACTCCTTCGATGGAGGGACAGAGGGCGCTAACAGCAGTCATCGGAGGCATTTCAGACGAACTGTTACAGAAAGAGCGTGATGAAGTCCTGAATGCTACCCAGGCTGATATCAGAGCCCTGGCAGAGCCTGTAGAGGCAGCACTTTCAGACGCAGTCCTCACAGTCGTAGGCTCCGAGGAAGCTATAGACGAAAACAGCCAACTATTTGACAGAACGGAGAACCTATTTGGCTAATACAAAAAGCGGTTTCGTGACACTTATCGGACGTCCGAACGTCGGCAAATCAACGCTTATGAACCGGATCATCGGGCAGAAGATAGCGATCACGTCAAACAAGCCGCAGACCACAAGAAACAGAATAGAGACAGTGCTTACAGACGAGCGGGGACAGATAGTCTTTCTCGACACACCGGGCATTCACAAGGCAAAGAACAAGCTCGGTGTCTACATGCAGAAAGTCACGACTGCCGCGATGAAAGGAGTCGACCTGATCCTCTGGCTGATAGAGCCTGATGAGTTCGTCGGAGGCGGAGACGCCTACATAGCCGAGAGGCTCAAGAACCAGAACACGAAGGTCATCCTCGTGATAAATAAGACCGACACTATCCCGCACGAGAATATCCTTACCACGATAAACGCGTACAAGGATCTGCTTGACTTTGCGGAGATAGTTCCGGTTTCGGCGCTTCGCAACAGCGGAATAGAAGACTTAGTTTCTACTATTTTTAAATACCTGCCGGAGGGACCTTACTTCTTCGATCCTGACACTATCACCGACCAGCCGGAGAGGGCCATAGTCGCTGAGATGATCCGTGAAAAAGCCCTCCACGCCTTATCAGATGAGGTTCCGCACGGGATTGCCGTCATGGTCGACCAGATGCACGACAGGAAGGACAAGCCTATCTGCGACATCGACGCGACGATCATCTGTGAGAGGGAATCCCACAAGGGCATCATCATCGGAAAGCGCGGCTCCATGCTCAAAAAAATAGGCACGAACGCCCGCTTTGAGATCGAGCGGCTCTTAGGCTGCAAGGTGAACCTGAAACTCTTCGTAAAAGTCAAGGAGAACTGGCGTGATTCCGAGGTTCTTCTAGCGAACTACGGATTTAAGAACGAGGATGAAGAGTAGTGTCCGATGAGAAAAATTTCTTAAAGGCGAAGGGCTTCGTGCTTTCCTCAATGCCTGTCGGAGAAAATGACAGGCGTATCGTAGTCCTGACAAAGGAGCTCGGGAAAGCCTCGGCCTTTGTCCGAGGCGGCGCAAAGCCCAAAAGTCCGCTACTCGCGGCGACTAACCCATTTTTTTTCGGAGATTTCGAGTTCTACGCCGGGACTAATTCCCTGACTCTTCGTGGGGCGAAGCAGCAGGCGAGGTTCGACGACATCTTAAAGGACTTGGATGATACCTACATGGGCATGTATTTTCTTGAGGTCAGCGGGTATTTCGGAACGGAAGCTGTGGACGAGAGCGACAGGCTTAACCTCCTGTACGTGGCTCTGAAGGCACTTATAGCTCATCGCATAAGCAGGGAGCAGATCAGGCTTATCTTTGAACTGCGCACGATGCTTATAAACGGTGTCTATCCTGATGCGTTTTCATGTCATCACTGCGGAAAGCACCTGGACGTAAACGAGAAGAACCTCTTCTCGCCGTCGGACTGTCTGTTTTACGACAGTGACTGCCGTTATGTGATCAAAGGAACGGCGATGACGGTCTCTCCCTATGTGCTATACGCCCTGCAGTTCGTACTGTCTGCCCCGGTCGGACATATTTTTTCGTTCGAGCTCAAGGACAGCGCCCTCGAGGATTTTTCTTATATAGTAAGACGCCTCCGTGCCCGCTTCTTCGATCACTCCTTCAGGACCGAGCGATTTATATGAAAGTCGCCTTGAAAAAAAGGGCAAAAGGCGTATAATTGTCAAAGTATGGATAAAAGAGAAAGTCCGACGCCGGAGCAGCTCAGACTCTACCGGCGCAGAAAAAAGATACTTCAGAAAAAACGCAGGCAGCGCAGGCGGGCACTCGTCGCAGTAGCAGCTGTAGCCATAGTAGTCGTAGTCGTGCTTGTAGCAGTGCTGTCAGGCTCGTTTGAAAAGCGCAGCAACAAAGATATGCTGACACTCGAGAGCGACGGGACTGTAGTCTTCGAAGAAAACGGCGACATGAAGAACGCTAAGGGACTGAAGCAGTTCGTAAAGAGCCAGATCATGTCTTACAATAACACGAATGGCGCCGAGTCAGTAAAGCTCGAGAGATACGCGAGAGACGGCGACCATTACTACGTCAGGACCCGCTACAAGGATCTGTCGACCTACTCGGATTTCACCGGGTACGAGGCTTTTGACGGAACAGTCTCTGAGGCCCAGAAGACCGGATACGACTTCGATTCCGGATTTAAGACTACCACCTATCAGAAATCTACCGATACTCTGACCTTTAACGGCGCGAGCGCCGATGCATTTAAGGAGCAGCGGGTCTTTATCATAAAGGAATGGGGCATAAAGGTAAAGATACCGGAGACGGTCAGTGGAGTTTCGCTTGCCGGTAACGTACAGTATGATCCGGGCAGTGACACGGTGACGATAGCAAAGCAGTCAGACAGCGGTACAGCACCGCTTACATATATTTTTTATAGATAGAGAGGATTTTTATCATGGTAAAGAGTCTGGACACAATAGTACAGCTGGCAAAGAACCGCGGATTTGTATATCCGGGATCAGAGATATACGGAGGCCTTGCGAATACCTGGGATTACGGTAACTTAGGCGTAGAGCTCAAGAATAACGTAAAGCGCGCCTGGTGGCAGAAGTTCATTCAGGAGAGCCCATACAACGTAGGCGTTGACTGCGCTATTCTTATGAACCCGCAGACCTGGGTAGCATCTGGACATCTTGGTGGATTCTCGGACCCACTTATGGACTGTAAGGAATGTCACGAGAGATTCAGAGCAGATCAGCTGATCGAGAATTTCGCACATGACAATGGTATAGAGCTTGAGAGCTCAGTTGACGGATGGACAAACGAGCAGATGGAGAACTGGATCGAGGAGCATAACGTTCCGTGTCCTTCATGCGGCAAGCATAACTTCACCGAGATCAGACAGTTCAACCTGATGTTCAAGACTTTCCAGGGTGTTACAGAGGATGCGAAGAATACTGTTTATCTTCGCCCGGAGACAGCCCAGGGTATCTTCGTAAACTTCAGGAACGTAGCCCGTACTTCCCGTAAGAAGATCCCGTTCGGTATCGGTCAGATCGGAAAGTCCTTCAGAAATGAGATCACTCCTGGAAACTTCACTTTCCGTACAAGAGAGTTCGAGCAGATGGAGCTTGAGTTCTTCTGCGAGCCTGGTACTGACCTCGACTGGTTTAATTACTGGAGGAAGTTCTGCCACAACTGGCTCCTTTCACTTGGAATAAATGATGAGCATTTAAGACTTCGTGACCACGATCCGGCTGAGCTTGCATTTTACTCAAAGGGTACTACAGATATCGAGTACACCTTCCCGTGGGGCTGGGGTGAGCTCTGGGGAATAGCTGACAGAACTGACTATGACCTTGGCCGTCATCAGGAGGTTTCAGGACAGGATCTCACATACTTCGACGATACAAAGAATGAGAAGTATCTGCCATACGTCATCGAGCCTTCACTTGGCGCAGACCGTGTAGTTCTCGCTTTCCTCTGCGAAGCTTATGACGAGGAGAATATCGGTACAGAGGATAAGCCTGATGTACGTACAGTGCTTCATTTCCATCCGGCTATCGCTCCTGTAAAGATCGGCGTCCTTCCTCTTTCAAAGAAGCTGGCTGAGCCTGCGCAGAAGGTATATGCTGAGCTTTCTAAGAGATATAACTGTGAGTACGATGACAGAGGCAATATCGGAAAGAGATATCGTCGTCAGGATGAGATCGGAACTCCGTTCTGCATTACTTACGACTTCGATTCTGAGGAAGACCACTGTGTTACAGTCCGTGACCGTGATTCAATGGAGCAGGAGCGTGTAGCCATCGATGAGCTGAAGGATTACTTTGAGGATAAGTTCACATTCTAAAAAGACAGGAGAGCTTCTTATATGAAAAATCGAGTGGGCGGTATAATCGGACTTATTCTTACAGCACTGTTCTTAGTGCTGTATCTGCCTCCGCTGGTATTTTACGGGATCATAAATACCGGAAATATCATCGGTTTTGTGCTTGCTGGACTTGCTCTTATTTTTTCGATACAGCAGTTCGTAAAGGCACACGACAGTGCACCGAAACGCGACTATGACAGGTCAGTTTCCGGCGGCACCAGGGGGAAGCTGCACAGACAGTTTAACCACGATATGGGACGAAACACTGTGCTTATAGAGCGTGGAGGCCTCGGGAATTTCACGGCTGACACCTCGATAGGCTACGACGGCGACAGGACTTCGCACGCGTCCATGATCTTCTGGATCGTGGTGCTGGTGATCGTTGTGGCATTTTTTGCACAGGGATGTGTCAGAATGAATGCGCAGGATGTGATCAGTCAGTCGGAATGGTGGAATGTAGCCACAAACCTGACGGAAAAGTGCGCAGATGTACTTATAAATTCATTTATATGAAAAAATTAGTTACTTTAATGGCGGCGCTTCTTATGGCCGCCTCATTTTTTACAGTAAATGCCAGTGCCGCAGAGGCACTTTCTATAGAGCAGGTAAAGCTCGCTCCGCCGGACATGGATGTCTACGTGCATGCAGATGACGCGGACTTAAGCGGTGTGAAGCCTGCTGATGTGAAGGCACAGCTGGGCTCCCATACTTTTGATGTAAAAAGTATAGAAAGCCAGGGAAGGCTCTCGGAAGGGATTTTCTACGCGTTTCTTCTTGATGTGTCGGGCTCGATCCCGCAGTCTTCACTCGATGCCGCGGTAAAGTCTATAGGCTCACTGGCGGACGATATGACTTCAAAGGACAGGCTTGCCGTGATCACCTTTGGAGACAAGGTAAACGTTATATCCGACGGTTCTAAGGCTCCTGAAAAGACTCTCAAGGCGCTAAAGGGGCTTAAGGCTGATGACCAGAACACCGCCTTCTACACAGCTATGGATTCGCTTATAAAGGTCACAAAGAAAGCCGGTGACCTGAGAACTGTGGCTGTAGTTTTTTCAGATGGTGTAGATGACACAGATGCCGGAATGACAGAGCAGGAGCTGACAGACACTCTGAAGCAGAGCGGGGTAGCGGTCTATGCGATGCAGGTCGGAAAAGTGACCGCAGACCAGACAAAGCACCTGAAGGCTTTTATAAAGGTATCAGGCGGCCAGGTCTACCGGTACGACGCTTCGAATGCCGCAAAGACTGTAAAGTCTCTGGTCGGCCACCTGGGAGAGGTCTACTGTATAAGTCTTGCCGGAGACAGTGAACTCTCGGTAGATAAGGATTCTGATCTGAAGCTATCAGTTAAAGGATTTGAACCACTTGACTGGACTGTAAAGGCAAAGACCTGGGAAGTCGCTGCCGGAGAAAATCCCGGTGAAGGGAAAAAGACAGAGACTGTCACTTCAGACGCTTCAAGTGATGGAGAGGCTTCTGTTCAGGAGACCATAACTGACAAAAATATCGAGAAAAAGCAGGCTGTCATTTTCATTGCGATAATAGCGGTGATCATTGTCGCTGCGGCAGTTGTGGTCATTTTGCTAATGATCCATAGGAAGAAGGCGCGCGAAGCATTTTTTAAAGAAAATGGCTTAGACCCGCACGAGATAGAAGAGATAGATAAAAAAATCAGACAGAAGAGAAGGAGACACTGATGATAGAATTGCTGAAAGCTGCGCTTTTCGGGCTTGTAGAGGGCATTACCGAATGGCTCCCGGTCTCGTCGACCGGACACATGATACTTTTAAATCACTGGGTGAAGCTCGACGTCTCGCAGAGTTTCTACGATATGTTCGAAGTCGTGATCCAGCTCGGGGCGATCATGGCTGTCGTTATCATATTCTGGAACCAGCTCTGGCCTTTCTATATGAAAAAAGTGAAAGTGCCGGGAGTCGTGGCTACTAAGACACGTCCGGCATGGAAAAAAGGCGCTCCTGACATGTGGCTTAAGATAATCATCTGCTGCATTCCAGCGGCGATAGTGGGGCTTTTATTTGACGATGAGATAGACAGGCTTTTTTACCATCCGATTCCCGTGGCGCTCGCGCTTATCATAGTGGGCGTGGTTTTTATCATAGTGGAGCTTACCGCTGGCAAAAATGCCCCGAAGGCCGGTTCTATCGCAGGGATGAGCTTTACGATGGTCTGGTGGATAGGAGTAGCGCAGACGATAGCGGCCATTTTTCCGGGAACATCAAGGTCGGGTGCTACGATAATCGGTGCCCTGATAGTCGGTGTGAGCAGGGAAGCGGCAGCGGAGTTTACATTTTTCTTAGCAGTTCCTGTAATGCTCGGGGCCTCTCTCCTGAAAGTCGTAAAGTACGTACACGATGGGCTTAAAATGACAGCGATGGAAGGCGGGATTCTCGCAGTAGGGTGCATTGTAGCTTTCGTGGTCTCGATCATCGTGATCCGATTCTTTATGAATTATATCAGAAAGCACGATTTCAAGGCATTCGGCTACTACCGCATCATCCTGGGGATCGCCGTTATCGCGCTTCTGCACTAAGGAGGTCTTATGACAGTCTCGCTCTGCATGATAGTTAAAAACGAAGAAAAAGTCCTTGACAGGTGTCTCTCTTCGATCGCTGATCTCTGTGATGAAGTGGTGATAGTGGATACCGGATCGACCGATTCTACGAAAAGTATCGCCGCAAAGTACACTGACCATGTATATGAATTCAAGTGGATCGATGATTTTTCGGCAGCGAGAAACTATGCATTCGGCAAGTGTACATGCGACTATATCTATTCGGCAGACGCCGATGAGTATCTGGACGAGGAGAACCAGACCTCTTTTAAAAATCTGCTCTCTGTCCTTGATCCGGCGATAGAGATAGTGCAGATGCACTACTATGAGCCGGGGATATCAGACGTGTTGAACTCCAGGTCAGAGTACCGTCCGAAGCTCTACAAGAGACTCCGGACATTCAGATGGGTGGATCCGGTGCATGAGACTGTGGCGACAGACCCGCTGGTATTTGACTCTGATATAGTGGTCACCCATGCACCTGAGAAGCTTCATACGGCAAGAGACTTCGGCATTTTTGAAAAGGCGTATCACAGGGATGGGACACTAAGCCATAAGCTCTACGCCATGTATGCCCGTGAGCTCTATAAAAATGGTACGATAGAGGAGATAAGAAGAGGTTCTGACATATTCAGGGAAGTGCTGTCTTCCGGGGAGCTCGACCCGGATCTTCTACAGATGCTGCTCTCAGTCCTCGCAAAGGATGCCCGCCTTAATAAAAATGCTCAGGGAATGCTTCTATATACTTCCAGGCTCTTAGCTGTCCCTGAGCCGTGTTCCGAGGTCTGCTTCGAGCTGGGTGAATTTTTCTACGAACAGGGCGAGTACCAGGACGCATCTCTCTGGTACTTAAACGCCTCCCAGCAGCAGCCCTTGATGGATGTCCACGCCGGTGGAGATGCAGCCCTGCGTGGCCTCGGCCGAAGCTACGCCAAGCTCTCAGAGCAGACCGACGGCGAGCAGAGCGACACCTACCGTGACCTCGCAGAAGAGTACGAAAATAAAGCCGACAGCTGGCAGCTGCCGGAGGAATGAAATTTATCATTGAGGAGATAATAGGGATAGTATCGAGGCATAAGAAAAACACCTCGAAAGCCTTTAAACAGGGGCTTTCAAGGTGTTATAATTCATGAGGCATGGGGGATTTGAACCCCCGACAACTTGATTAAAAGTCAAGTGCTCTACCAACTGAGCTAATACCCCAGATACTGGGCCAGCCGGATTCGAACCGGCGAATGCAGGAATCAAAATCCTGTGCCTTACCGCTTGGCGATAGCCCAACGCGGATGAAATCCGACTAGAATATAAGAGCAGCAGAAGTGCTGCGCCGGGTGGATAAAGGGATTCGAACCCTTGGCCTCCAGAGCCACAATCTGGCGCGCTAACCAGCTGCGCTATACCCACCATATATGCGTCCCAGGAGTATACCCAGGAAAAAATGTGCCTGAAGGGATTCGAACCCCCGACCCACGGCTTAGAAGGCCGTTGCTCTATCCAACTGAGCTACAGACACATATAAAAGCAGGTGATGAGAATCGAACTCACGTATCCAGCTTGGAAGGCTGGTGTTCTACCATTGAACTACACCTGCGCAAATCGAGGTGACAGGATTCGAACCTGCGACCCCCTGGTCCCAAACCAGGTGCTCTAGCCAAACTGAGCCACACCTCGTAATATATCAGCGTCTGCTGTTTGTCTCTCTCGCAAACGCAAGATATATTCTATTACAATCTAACCACTATGTCAAGGACTTTTTAAAAAAAATCAATTTTTCCCTTTCAGCACCGGTGAAATGCGCTTGTATATCAGGAAAGTGATCACTACATCGATCATTCCTTTGACAAAAGTAAACGGCATATTGAAGCAGCAGATTGACTGCTCGACAGACGTCATTGACGGGATGATGGCCTGGTATGCTTCGAGGATAGCTGACTTCGGAGTGAATTTGTAGTACACCGGGTAGACGATGTAGATATTCGATGGGATGCTGACTATAGCCATGCAGATGGCACCAGCAAATGAGGCGATGACAGCACCTTTTTTAGTCTTGTTGAACTTGTAGATGAAGCCGGCGACAGCCACGAAAATGGCACCGAGGATGAAGTTCGACAGCTCGCCGACACCGCCGGAAGTGGAGAGCGGCAGATGCAGGAGATTTTTTATCAGCTCGATAAAAATACCGCAGATCGGACCTATCGCGAAAGAACCGATGAGAGCAGGAAGGTCAGAGAAGTCGAACTTGATGAAGACCGGCATGATAAAAGGCACCGGCAGCTCGATCATCTGCAGCACAAAAGCGCAGGCAGAGAGGACACCGGTGACAGCGATATATCGGACATGGCGCCTGGAATTGCTGTGGCGGGTAACAGTGTTGTTAGACATATAAACTCCTTCTTATTGTAAAACAGTGTAATTTCTGCTAGTATTATAAGGATTAAAAGAACAGATGTCAACTATTATATTACAGTGGGGTTTATAGTGCGGAATGCCAAGACAGAGATTAAAGATAGGAGACCTGCTCCTGAATGCAGGTGTTATAAATGAACAGCAGCTCCAGAAAGCACTCGATTACTCAAAGGAGCAGAGACAGAAGGGAAATGCGAAAAGACTCGGAGACTGCCTGCGTGAGCTGGGATTCGTTACGGACAGGCAGGTGGCAGAGGCGCTTGCGAGCCAGCTGAACCTGCAGCTCGTGGATCTGCAGGGCTTTACCCTGAGCAAGCAGATGCAGGAGCTGATACCGGGTTCTACCTTAAGAAAACACTCGGTACTTCCGTTGGGCTATGATCCGAAGGATCCGCAGGCTATTTTTCTTGCGATGTCAGATCCGCTCGACATAGTGGCGATAGACGATGTCGAGATCATCACGAACTGCCGGGTCGAGCAGTGCGTCGCCACCCAGACGGAGATCCAGGCGATACTCGACAGGTACTTCGGAAGCGAAGAGGCGATGTCAGCCGCCGAGAAGTTCTCAAAGCAGAGGCAGGAGAGGATACAGGCGGACAGAGAAGTGGAAGAGCGGGCAGAACGGGAGCTCGCCAATGCGCCTATCGTCCAGCTGGTCCGCACGATCGTCGAGCAGGCGGTCCGTTCCAGAGCATCGGATATCCATATAGACGCGCTCGAGCGTGAGGTCCGTATCAGGTTCCGTATCGATGGAGTCTTAGTTGAAAAAATGCGCTACGACATTTCTATCCTGGCAGCCCTGTCCACCCGTATCAAAATCGTTTCCGGTCTTGATATAGCAGAGCGCCGCCGCCCGCAGTCAGGCAGAATGACAGCCACAGTAGACGACGTGGAGTACGATATCCGAGTCGAGATCCTGCCGACCTCATTCGGTGAGAAGATAGTTATGAGGCTTGCCAGGGCGAACGCGCTGACCAGGGATAAGTCGGAGCTTGGTATCCAGCCTTATGAGATGAAAAAATTCGACCGTATCCTGAAGCACCCGAACGGCATCATCCTGGTTACCGGACCGACAGGTTCCGGAAAGTCGACGACACTTTACACTGCACTTTCAGAGCTTAATACCCCGGAAGTAAATATCCTGACTGTAGAGGACCCTGTCGAGGCGAATATCCCTGGCATAAACCAGGTACAGGTAAACCCGAAGGCCGGACTTACCTTTGCATCAGCACTCAGGTCGTTCCTCCGAGAAGACCCTGATATCATAATGGTAGGAGAGATCCGAGACACTGAGACGGCCCAGATAGCAGTCCAGGCGTCGATCACCGGACACCTGGTGGTAAGTACAGTCCACACAAACGGTTCCGCAGCGACGATCACGAGACTTGAGGATATGGGAATCGAGTCTTACCTGCTGGCTGATTCGATCACAGGCATCATCGCCCAGAGACTTGTCAGACGGCTCTGTCCTGACTGCAAAGAGACCAGATACGCGGACGAGGTGGAGATGAAGCTTTTAGGACTCGAGGGACAGAAGCCGAGGAAGATCTGTGTCCCGCATCCGGGCGGCTGCCCGAAGTGCAACGGTACAGGTTACTACGGCCGAATCGGTATCTACGAGATCATGGAGATGACGAGCCACCTGAAGCAGATCGTGGCAAAGAGCCTTGGCACAAAAGAGCTCGAGGAAGAGGCCAGGAAAGAAGGTCTTCGCACCCTCCGGGATAACGCTGCCGCCTACGTGCTCGACGGTATGACATCCATTTCAGAGATGCTGAAAGTCGCCGCAGTCGAAACGGATGACATAGTCCTGTAAATCTTGTCATCGGTTGCGCGTTGTGGTATACTTCAGTGGTTTGATTAAATTTTTATAAACAGAAAGCGAAACGAAAATGATCACAGACTTCGATGAACTGGTAGTAAAGGCGAAGGATTCAAACGCCTCCGATATCCATATCGGCGTAGGACAGGCGCCGTGCCTTCGTGTAGACGGACGAGTACAGCCGCTCGGCGAGGAGAAATACGGCCCGCAGGAGATGGCGGCCATCCTCGACAAAATGCTTACCGTAGAGCAGGCAAAGGATTTAAAGGAGACCGGCGAGCTCGATATGCCGTATTCTATACCAGGCGTAGCCAGACTCCGTATCAATGTCTACAGGCAGAGGGGTACCTACGCAGTGGCAGCGAGACTTTTAAACCCTGCGATCCCGAAGCCGGGAGACTTAGGAATCCCGCAGTCAGTCGTCAAGTGCTGCGATAAGAAGAGAGGACTCATACTTTTTACGGGACCTACAGGATCCGGTAAGTCGACCTCCCTCGCTTCGCTTATAGACTACGTAAACGAAAAGTACCCGTACCACATCATCACTTTCGAGGACCCGGTCGAGTACTTACATCATCATAAAAAAAGTATCGTCCACCAGAGAGAGGTCGGAACCGATACCAGATCCTACGCAGCTGCACTCAGGGGCGCCCTCCGTGAGGACCCTGACGTTATCCTTGTAGGAGAGATGAGAGACTTAGAGACTATCTCCCTCGCCTGCACGGCAGCAGAGACCGGACACCTGGTCTTCTCGACCCTCCATACGGTAAGTGCCGTAGATACCGTAAACCGTATCATCGATGTATTCCCGCCGCATCAGCAGGCACAGATCAGGACGCAGCTCGCGGATATCCTCGAGTGTGTCGTGGCAGAACAGCTGCTCCCCAGGATAGAGGGCAAAGGCCGTATCGGCGCCTTCGAAGTCATGCTGGGGAATATGGCCATCAGGAACTATATCCGTGAGGGAAAGACCTTCCAGATCACCTCTTCGATGCAGACCTCCCGTGCGCAGGGAATGATCACGATGGACGAGTGCCTTCAGCAGCTCTATAATAACGGTGAGATCAGCCGGGGCACAGCCATCCGCTTTGCCCGTGACAAGGTCGCCCAGGAAACGAGATTGATGTGATGAGTATCTGGAAAAGAGCGGTAAAGCGATTTCAGATCATCGGACATTCTGAGAGCGTCGGTGATTTTTTAGATAATGTGACAGATAAGGCCTTCGACTGCGTGGCAGCGATGCCGGTTCTCCTATGGCTTCTTCATATAGTAGTGGTCATGGGGACAGTCCTGAAGCTGCACCTGCGCATGTACGTGCTCGGGCAGTATCCGAAGGACATCGCGGCGATGCTTCCGTCGATACTTATCTGCTATGCGATCATGCTGGCACTTCTGATAGGGAAAAATGTCCGTTCCGGGCGTACACTTCGTACCTCTTTAAAAAATAACCCGGTCTATATCCTCTTCCTGATAGCGATGCTCTGGATGCTACTGGCAGTCACGGTCGATGGCTGGACTAAGATCACTCTCCTGGGAGACGACAGCCGGTACGAGGGGATCCTCTCGTACTGGGGGTATATAGCGGTGCTTTTTTTCAGCGCGAGCCTGATCAGAAGCGAAAGGGTAAAACGCTTCCTGTGTGACGTGTCGCTGGTGCTCTCGATGGTCCTGTTCGTGCAAGCCATCTGGCACTACTATTTTTTCAAGCTGGATATCACGGTCGACGAGCCGTACCCGACATCGGTCTTCATCCAGTTCAACCACTACGGTTACTACCTGGCAGTGAACCTGATGCTCGCGGCGCTTCTCTTCGTGGTCACGAAGTCCCTCCTTGGAAAAATGCTCTATATGCTCTGCTTTGCGGCAAATGCTGTGATGCTGAACCTGAACATGACCTTCGGAGCCTGGCTCGCCTGCGCCTGTGGATTTATCTTTGCGCTGACAGCGTTCGCAGTAAGGGACAGACGCCTGAATCTGAAGGCACTTGCAGCATTTATAGTCTTTATAGGCATTACGGTCGTGATGACGATCGCAGGACACGGACAGCTGGGTGAACTGCTCCATTTCTTCGGAGATGTAAAGGAAGTCGCCTCAGATCCGTCCGGGGCAAATGACGCCGGAACGACCCGCTGGGCACTCTGGAAGGCTACGGCCGGATACATCAGGCAGCGTCCGCTCTTCGGCTGGGGCATAGAGGGAATAGACGATATGCTCCAGAAGGCAGCAGGCTCATCGAGGACTCACAACGAGTACTTGCAGTACGCTGCGACATTCGGAATCCCAGAGGCGGTAGCCTATGTGGCAGCCCTGATAGGAGTCTTTGTCCGTGCTATAAGGCGCAGACGCATCCTCTCCGGAGTGACTCTTGCCTGCCTTACTGTGGCTTTCACTTACATGGTATCAGCCTGCTTCGGCATCACTCTCTATAACACAGCCCCGTATCTGTTCATTTTTCTGGGGCTGGGCTATAGGAACCGCGCAGAACAGTGACGTATGGAAACGGTTGCACCTAATTATATACAATAATTTCTTAAAACTTCTTCACAAAGAAGTTATTTTGTGTTAATATTTTCTTTAGAAATTTTTTATAATTATTGAGGAACGACAGTTGGGTAATTTTAACTACACAGTCATAGCAAAGGACGGAAAGCAGAAAAAGGGAACGCTTGAAGCCGACACCAGGGAGCTCGCGATAGGGCAGCTGAAGGTCGAAGGCGACACGATCATTTCCCTCGAAGAAGCCAACGCCCTTAACGCGAACCTCTCGCTCGACATAGGAGGAAAGCCGAAGCCGAGAGACATGTCGGTATTCTGCCGGCAGTTTGTATCTATAGTAGAGGCCGGAGTTCCGGTCATCTCGGCACTTCAGATGCTCTCGGAGCAGACCCAGAACAAGCTCCTCCGCGAAGCCATCGTCGGCTGTAAGAAGTCGATAGAAAAAGGCTCGACCCTAGCCGATGCGATGCGGCAGTACCCGCAGATTTTTTCAAAGATATTCGTTACTATGGTAGAGGCCGGTGAGCAGTCAGGTTCGCTCGCGAAGTCATTCTCGAGAATGGGAATGCAGTACGAGAAAGAGCATACACTGAAGGCTCTGGTCAGAAAGGCAGCCATTTACCCGACGGTGCTCATCATAGTCACGATCATCGTGGTCATCATAATGCTGACCTTCGTCGTACCTACTTTCAGGGATATGCTTGAAAGCCTCGATACTCCGCTGCCGGGACTTACGCTCTTCCTTCTGGGACTCTCAGACTGGATCAAAAATTACTGGTACATCCTGGCATCTATCGTAGTCCTTATCGTCGCGGGTTATCAGATGACGAAGCATAACCCGGTTGGAAAAGAATTCCTCGATAAGACCCAGCTCAGGATCTGGAAGGTCGGTGACCTGAAGACCAAAGAGAATGCCGCCGCCTTTACCAGGACCTTGGCGACACTCCTGGCGACAGGAATCCCTATGATGGAGGCTCTGTCGATCACAGCCGGAACCCTTACGAATGTACTTTTCGAAAAGGCGGTTCTGGCAGCCAGAGACGCAGTGTCGATGGGATCAAATCTGTCGAGCCCGCTGAGGGATTCAGAGGTCTTCCCTCCTCTCGTATATCATATGATAGGAATCGGAGAGAGCACCGGTGACATCGATGGAATGCTTGACAAAGTCGCCGATTACTACGATGAAGAGGTAAAGGAAGCCACCGAGCAGATGATGGCGCTCCTGGAGCCTATGATAATCATCATCCTGGCATTTGTCGTAGGAACTATAATCCTCAGTATGGTCCTTCCGATGAAATCTATGTACGACGCTCTCGACAAGGCATGATAAAACTGGTATATAGCGCAGCAGGGAGCGCTGATACATATATGCAGACAAACACTTACAAAAGGAGATTCAAAAAATGAAAAATTTACTTGCAAAAAGAGTAAAGAAGAACAACAAAGGTTTTACCCTCGTAGAGCTTATCATCGTGATCGCTATCATTGCTATCCTTGTAGCAGTGCTCGCACCTAACTATGTAAGATATGTCGACAGATCAAGATGGTCGAGCGACCGTAATGACTGTGAGGCGCTTCTTTCTGAGGTCAAGACAGCAGTAGTAGAGCTCCAAAATGAAGGTACAGAAATCACAAGTGATATTACAATTACAGTAAACAAAGATGGTCTCTCAGGACTGGATGGAACTACCGACCTCGATAAAAAACTTACTGAAGATGATCCAAACTGGGATAAAGTTGTTGTGAAGCACAAGCAGCCTCATGCGCTTCCAGGTAAATCTGAAAAAACTGACGCTCATCAGTATGATAAATACGTTATTAGTATAACAGATAATGGGAAGAGTGTTACTGGAGAATGGCAAACAACTTAAGGCATAATAACACTTCGTTGCTACTCTAGTCTCTATAATCATTTCCACCTGCATCCGCCATTCTTTCGGATGCAGGTGCAGAAATCGATAAACTCATAGAATATTTCCCCGGTCCCCTGGCCGGGGGATTTTTTTACCCAAAAACTCATCCACATTTCCCTTGATTTTATCGTGCCAACGCGATAAAATAATTATAAAATCATCGTATGCGTACGATGGAATGATTATCGTACGAGGAAGATACTATGGATCATAATATAGTAAAAAGAGTCATTATAGATATGAG
>Ga0256405_10004689_pt1 | contig 25104 bp, 21 predicted proteins | sample RumenRJG_02DNA_FD_189096 | JGI IMG/M metagenome (GOLD analysis project Ga0256405, IMG submission 189096) | Bovine rumen microbial communities from Lethbridge, Alberta, Canada - RJG_02 | ecosystem: Host-associated > Mammals > Digestive system > Stomach > Rumen | place: Canada: Alberta... | reverse complement strand
TACCGCCTGAACCACATGCTGGATCTAACAAGACTCTATCTTTGATACAATGTGCTTTCCGCGAATATGTGCTCCGGCACTCGTGAAAAGGCTTGATTTCAGGGCTTTTGCGGATTCCGGAGGGCATAAACCGACCTGCGAAATTGCTCCGATATGCTCTTGCTGTAGCTGTGCTCATTCCGGCTGCACCTCCTTTCCGAAACCCCTAAAGGGCAATCCTTAAAAAGTATGGGTATCCTTAAATTGTGTAAGGAAACCTTAAATGGTTTACTCAGTCATCCCATTCGTCAAAAATCTCGTCATACAGCATCATCTCCTCGATGCTGTACGGGCGATTTTTCTTTTCCTGCTGCATTTTCTTATATGTTTTGCCGTCCACCTCTACCGTGCGCGGCTCCATGACAGTTTTCTTTATTCCGAAGAGTCCACGCTTTTCGACAGGAACCTGCACCTTTACCTTGTGTTTCATAAGCGTTATTTCATTACCTTCTCCAATAAGGACTTGTAGCTATCAACCACGTCGTATACCACATTCCCATTGGAGATGGCCTTAAAGTGTTCTCTTGCGCAATGAATCTTAGACTCCTCGATCAGACGCAGCTGCATCGAGCTCATGGAGCCTTTCGTCTCTGCTACGAAGTAAATGTGTTTTACCTTGCCCTCATAGAAAGCAATCGCCCAGTCTGGATTGTAGTGACCGACCGGAGTGGAAATATAGAATCCATCCGGCAGCTTCACATAAACCGCGACATCAGTGTTCGTATCAAGGTCTGTAGCAAAGTCGCGCTCATTCGATGAATCGTAAACGATGTGATCGTACAAGTGCTTCTTTGCCTTCATTGCATTAACGCCCAGCTTGCCCTTGATGGTTGGATCGGTGAAAACATCCATGCCGTAATGCTCATCCAGCACGTCGTAGGTGATGTGCTCGATAATGGCCGTGGCTTTCTCGTCATTGATCAGCGCGGCAGCTTTGACGATGAACTCTTCCGGATTATCCTTAAACTGGTCGAACACGAACGGTTTAATTCCCTGAAGGATTGCAATAACCGCTTTACGGGTAAGGCCGGTCTCATCCACCAGTTTTCCGATGAGGTCATATTTTACATTCGAGTTTGCCGTGATAGTAACACCATAGCTGGCAGACTCTTCCTTTACGAAGGAAGCTCCAGAGACCAGCTCCTCCTTCGATTTGATGGTATCCATTGCTCCGGACTCAACCCGGAAGTAAATCTTTGAAACACGCAGCTTGGCATCAAGGGAAGCGATAGACTTCCTGATAAGTTCTTCGGTATCAAAGTCAACTACATAAACCGACTTGGAATTGATCCTCGACCACAGAGCTTTGAACTCCGGCATCGCCAACTTGTCCTCATCCACCTGAAGCTCGACGTTATTGCTGCGGGCATTCTCAGGTTGCATGCTGCGGGCATCATAGATGGAATCGACAATCTCAATTACCGAGGCTGCAGAGTCAGCGACTTCTTCTGCGACCTTGATTTCTCCGTTTGCCTTATCCTCGTAATATTTGTCCGTCAGGACACCCTTGCGGTCAATATAGCCGTTGACGATCATATCGTAGTGGATTGCAGAAGCCGTGTCCTGATCGATAACCTGCTCATTACCCTTATCGTCCTTGATTACCTTGCCGACGAACAAGTCAACCGTAACTGCACGCGGTCTGTCAGCGACGGCATCTGCCATTTCAGTTTGCAGTCCTTTGGCAAAGGAATCATAGCTCTCGCTGGCGATAACCGTCAGCACATTCACATTATGAACATCGTTTCCGAGCGCATTGGTATCCATACGCTCGCCGTCCTGATTGACACAAAGGCGCAGGCCACGGCCTACTTCCTGACGTTTACGGACATCACTGCTGGACTGCTTCAGCGTGCAAATCTGGAATACATTAGGATTGTCCCAGCCTTCGCGCAGAGCAGAATGCGAAAAGATAAAGCGTACCGGTGACTTCTTAGGATCACGGTCAAGGAGTAATTCCTTGTTTTTCATGATCAGCTCGTAGGCGCTGACGTCGTCCGAGGTGGTCTCTTTACGACCGACCTTGGAGTTTATCATCTTGCCTTTTCCGTCCACTGAGAAATATCCTGCGTGAGTCTTGGAAGCCTTGATGCTCTGCAGGTATTTGATGTATTCATCCTCGCCTATACTAAGCTGCATATTGCTGATGATATCCTCGTACTCCTCTTCAAACATTCTGGCGTATTTTCCGTTCACCGGCTGGCCTGCGGCATCGTATTCTCTGTAATTCGCAACCTCATCGATAAAGAACAGCGATAACACCTTGATGCCCTTATAGAAGAGCTGACGTTCTCTCTGGATATGCGACAGGATCGTCTCTCTGATCTGAATGCGACGGAGCTGGTCTTCATCGACTGCACCCATCACGTCACCGGCATAAATCTTGATGCCGTTCAGGAACTCCACGGAGTCGTCGCGGCCATCGATCTGCTTGACCACAAAGCCATTTTTGTATTCTTCCAGCCCGCCAGAATAATCGTAAAGATTGTCTCCGATTTTCACGAGGCGGCTCTTTTTCTTAGGTGTGCCGCTGGCCATCTTGACCTCAAACTGCATCGTGGCAGTAGGATCACCCTTGGATAGATTCAGACCTTCCAGATAGAGATAGCTGTCCGTAGCAGTGCTGCCGGTCTCGGTGATACCTTTAACGGCGATCTTCTTAACCAGACGCTTGTTATATGCTTCCATAGCGTCCAGACGATAAATCATGTTATAAATGCTGTCTGACTTATGTGTGGCAGAATAACGCAGCGTCAGCAGCGGCTGGAACTCTTTCAGGCGCTCCTTTGTCTGCTTGCCTTCCACGGACTGCGGCTCGTCAATGATCAAAATCGGATTCGTCTTCGCAATGATGTCAATCGGGCGACGGCTGCGGAACTCGTCCAGCTTCATATAAATACGCCTTGCGTCCTTGCCCTTGGCATTAAACGCCTGCGAATTGATGATCATAACATTGATGGAGCTGTCGGAGGCAAAACGGTCAATCTCTGTAAGCTGCGCAGAATTGTAGATAAAGAAGCGGATCTTCTTTCCGTACTCCTCCGCAAAGTGCTCCTGCGTCATCTGGAAGGACTTATATACGCCCTCGCGGATAGCGATGCTCGGCACCACAATGATGAACTTGCTCCAGCCATAGGCGCGGTTCAGCTCATACATTGTCTTGATATAGGTATATGTCTTGCCGACGCCTGTCTCCATTTCGATGGTGAGATTGAAGCCGTCACTGCGTCCTTCCAGCTTTGAAGAAGGCTGGATCTGATTTGTCCGCTGAATTTTTTGTATATGCTCCAGAATTAGATGATCGGAAAGTTCCGGTACAATCTTTTGATTGCTCCAGCCTGTGTAGTCCTGCTCCTCATTCATTCCAATCTGAAATGTGCCGGTTCCTCTATCCATCATATAGGTAGGCGTCAGATACGGCTGGCCTGCAAAAACATCCACGACCGCCTTGGCAGCATCAGCTTGGAATTTTTGATGTTTATATTGAATTCTCATCTGTGCGCCTCCTTCCATTTCTTTATAGTATTCATAACTTCATCCTCATGTTTGGCCTTAAAAATCGTTCTGAATGCACCAAGAGAATAGATAACTGACTGAGAGAAGACATCTCTTGGTATATCCTTCAGCAAAATCTCAATTGGACGTGAATGATACAGTTTATCCGGCTCTTTTTCATCAAATCTGTATTCACCCGTAATCTTGGCAAGGCAGTAACTTTTGCTTCCCCTCGACGGAATCAGAACATAGTCGCCTTTTTGCATTTCGTTTGTAAAGGAATAGAGCTGACCCGCCCAATTGGAGACAGAAGTCCGGTTATCCGTCTTTTTCTCCTTCTCGACAACTGTTCTAAAATCTGCTCTTTCGTTGACTAAAGACAAATCAAACTTATACCCGTCCCAAGGGATATAGACGCGGCTCGCTTTCAGATATTTGTCATAAAATCCGGAATTTTGTCCGGCTCGTATCACCCACATCATAAGGGCACCTCCTCGTTTAAATCACCTTGATCCTCGTATCCGGTGCCAGCATCTTGAAAATCTCACCCACATTAATTTTTGCGGGACTTCCGTTGAAACTGCTATCGCGGAACACAGCACGAAGAGGCTGCCTCTTAGCGATAGCTTTAATAACAGAATCAGGAATATTCTCGTCAAAGCAGGCAATCAAGTCGCCCTCGTTGTAGGTATGCACAGTGCATCCTTCAATCTGTTCTGATGTGTAAGGCATAGAAAGCGGTAAACCCCACTCTAATAAACACCCAAACAGTAAATCGATATCAGAGCGGTCGGGCTTAACATTCGATTCAAGGAGGGAAAGCATCCCTTGATTGTATTCTCCTGCGGAATAATACACATCATTCATGTTGCTTTCTGCTACCTTGAATACCCTAAAGCCAGTATCCAACCCTACCAATGGGGCAGCATCATTGATGCGCTGTCCAATTCTACGAATTCGTTCCTTGCCAATCTCGCAGATGTTGTCATATCCGGCTTCTTTAGCAGCGCCACCATCCTCACACGGTTCAGGAAGTTGAACCATAATGTACTTCCTGTGGCAGCCATCTTCTGCATTCATCTGCATAACAGCGTGAGCCGTCGAACCAGTTCCCGAAAAGAAATCCATCACAATATCATCTTCTTTTGTCGTTGCCTCAATAATTCTCATTAGCATTTTTACCGACTTTTGTCCTTTGAAATCCTGATCCACTTCAAGGATCTTAGAGATTTTTTCTCCTGAGAAAGAGACAATTGCAATGCTGTTCAAATCATCATACTCATTGGAGTTCCATGTATCCTCTATTGGGTACCTATCTGGTCTATTACCGTGGTTGATAAACTCCAGAAGTTCTTTCTGCTGCTCGTCATCTAAACCGAGGCTTTTCAGCTTGGCCGTTACCTTGGCATCCTTCTTAAGCAAGGGCTTAAAGTCCTTATTCTCAATGTATTTCTTTATGAACTCAATTTTGCTTGAGTTCTTTGAATAGAACAAAATAGTGTCATGGTTACGGATAAAATTCGGAGCCATTGTTTTATATCCCGAAAGCCAGCCAATTCTCCAGACAATTTCCCGTTGAAAATTCTCCGCACCAAACACCTCATCCATTATCTTCTTTAGGTTTTCGACTTCATTAAAATCAATACTTATAAAAATGCTTCCGTCATCTGTAAGAAGATTTCTGGCAAGCATAAGCCTTGAATACATCATCGAACACCAATCGGAATGAAATCTCCCATTAGAATCAGTGTTCTTAAAGAGCCTGTTCCCATCGGCATCCATTTCTCCAATTTCATCACTGTACTCTGCTGTCCCAACAGCAAAATCATCTGCATAGATGAAATCGCTCCCTGTATTGTACGGCGGATCAATGAAAATTAGTTTCACCTTTCCCATATAGCTCTCCTGCAAGAGCTTCAGTACTTCGAGATTATCGCCTTCGATATATAGATTTTCCGTGGCATCCCAATTCACGCTTTCTTCCGGATAAGGACGCAGCGTCTTGCGGATAGGCTTATTGGCCTCGACAATAGCTGCCTTCTTACCAACCCATGTGAACTCGTAGGCCTCATCGCCTTCCAGAACTTCTCCTGAAAGCATCTGACGAAGAAGCTCAAAGTTTACAACTTTCTTATAGACCTTATGGTCGGGAGTGCTACGCTCCTCGTCCAAGGCCTCAGTGATGCAGTTTGGAAACAGGGCTGCGATCCTGTCGATGTTCTTCTCGGTCATGTCAACTGACTCCATTCTCATTTTATCCATTAGTTTTTTCCTCCTGCTTGTTTCTGTTCTTATAAGCCATTCTAATTTTTTCAAACTCTGCATCATTGCCTTTCAGCTCGTTTAGTTTCTCTTGTAGGAATTCGAGCGCAAAGTTTGAAAACTTGTGTGTCTTTCCACTCTTGGAGACGGTTATTTCCAAATGATATTTCTTGGACTCCTTCATTTTGAAGTACCAGATGAGCGCGTATAAGTCTTGCGTACTAATCCCCAGCTTTTCGGTCATTTGTTTCTGAATATAGGGATGAGTATCATCTGGATTCCCTTCAGGGACGGGAACTTCCTCCGCCAGATCAATATTACCCGTGACTTTTATAACCGGAATACCATCCGTCTCGTTGAAGCTCCCTTCTTTTATGAACTTCGCTTTCTTCAAAACCTGAGTGACCAGTTTTCTATCGAAAGCTACATCCACGCCATACGGAGTCGAGAACTTCCCGTTGCTATAATTTACAATACCCAAATTGGCAGTCCCGCTCTTGCGTATCACCTCAAGGACACGTAGCAAATTTTCTCGTTCTCGATTTATGCGATCTGCTATAATCCGCTCCATCTCGGCAGGCTTTATTTTTCCGTTTCTCGCACGATAACGATAAAATACATCTCCGGCTGTTATGCTTTCGCTATTGTTATCCTTTTGAGCGATTACAGGCTTTATTTCAGATTCGACAGCATAAATCCATCCGATCTTTTTTTGTTCTGTGACAACGACACCGTTGCCGTCCTCTTTTTCTTCCTCCAGAACTATTGTCCCCATTTCCCACTCGATAGCTGGTGAGAAGAGAGAATTTATGGCATCAGTAAATACTTCCTGCTTTAAGTTTTCGAAGTTATCATTCTTAAGGCCTATAATTTTCCTCGGAGAATCCTGAATGCCAAAGATGATGTAACCTCCGCTATTGTTTGCGTAAGCAGCCATCGTTTTAGCATAGGCAGCCGTACTCCCTTTATTGAAAGACTGTTTGAATTCAACAGTATTGCTTTCTCTGCTTCTGATTGTGCCAGCAGACGTTCTTCCGGCAAGAATCTTCTTGACCACTTGATCATGTTCCACTGCTTAGCACCTCCAGTTCCTTTTTCAGTTTCTTTAGCTCCGCATTCAGCTGCACCTGCTTGTTTAGCTGCTTCTCTTTGCGGACTTTCGTTTGCAGCGCTGCGATCTGTTTTTCCAGCTCCTGACGGCGGGTATCGCGTTCTACGGATTCCTTCAGCGATTCAGTCTTGCCGCCCTCGGCGCGGAGCGCATCGCCCGCGATCTGCCGCACAAAATTCTCATAAACCTTATCGACACTCAGGCCTTCTACCTTCAGAGGCAGCTCATCTTCCGAGAGCCAATCCGTGTGGTAGTACGTACCCACCTTAAATGCATTTGATCCAGAAGCCGCAGCCTCTTTGTAGGCTGTCCACGCCTGATACTTGCCGTCGTATTCCAGCAGGAACAAGATGTGGTACGGTATTTCTTTATCTATCTGCCGGAGGACGGACTCGTCAAGCTTCTGCCCGTTCAGTTTTATTTCAAAGACCTCCAGCTCCGTCACAGTGTCTCCGGCTGCAAGATTCATAGTTGTCGCAGCCACTTTGTTGCGCCAGTAGATCACTTTGATCTGATCTATGAACACTCGCTTTAACGTCGGCGATACAGAAATGTTCTCATAGAACTTCTGCTTCGGGATGCGCCGGTTAAACTCCGTGCTCTTCGGTAATCCAATCACCGGATGCACCTCCTCATTTCACTACTAAGAAGCAAATAAGCTCAAAGTCATCCAGCCCGCTAATCTCCGACATCAGGGCAGAAGTCCCGCCAGCGGAGAACAGGCTGTCAATATCGCTTTCTTCTTTAACGTCTATGATCGAATTGATGGCATCGGACAGAAGTTGCGACACTTCCTCCATGTTCCTTCCATCATCTGTTTCCTTATTGAATTTTTCACACAGCGTCAGTATCGGTTCGGACTTTCCTCGGCACAGCAACCGGACGGTGTCCAGCAGCTTCTTCGGATTCAAGTAGTCGCAGACGATTTCTCCGTCTACACCGATATACACCATGTAGAACGGGTGAATGCGATTCTGGTTATCAATATTGATGCTGTTATTGATATTCCGCAGGACAAAGATCACGCCCTCCGGATTTTCCGCCGTAGCCGGAACTACCGCGTGCAGTCCCTTCGGCTTAGTGCTAAGGTCATGTGTCTTTATATATTCCAGCAGGTCAAGCCGGAACTCGTTTAGTCCCAGATCCATGATGGAAATTCCTGTCGACATATCCTCAATGTCCACGACCTCTTCCTGCAGACGCTTCAGCTGCTGCTTTCTATATTCGAGGTCGCCTTTTTCCTCCGGATTGATCAGGTCATCGTCACCAGTCGAGGTCATGACGGAGATCTTCATTCTGGTCTCCACACGCGACTTCAGGTTGATGTAATCGTCCAGCGTCATGTCCGGCCAGAAGTTCACCAGCTGGATATACTGGTTCCTGCTGCCAATACGGTCGATTCGTCCGAATCGCTGAATAATACGTACCGGGTTCCAGTGAATGTCGTAATTCACCAGATAGTCGCAGTCCTGCAAGTTCTGTCCTTCTGAAATACAGTCCGTAGCAATCAGGACATCAATTTCCTTTGTACTGCCCGGCATCAGAACATCACGGCTCTTTGATATAGGCGAGAAGCAGGTCAGCACATTATTGAGCGTGGCTTTCAGGCCTTTGATGGTAGTCCGTCCGTCAATGCTTCCGGTAATAACCGCTGTATCCAGACCATAGTTTGATTTCATATAGGCAGACACCTGATCGTACAGATACTCTGCCGTATCGGAGAACGCGGAGAAGATCAGTACCTTCTTGTTGCCCTCATTGATAGGATGCTTCATCTTCTCATCCAGCAAGTGCAACAAGGTCTGCAGCTTCAGGTCATGCTCCGGTGTAACATCGGCGATCATAAGCGTCAGCAGCTCAAGCGTATCCGCATCGCGCTGCAGCTCATCACGCCATGTCTTATAGTCCATATCAGCAAGGTCAATCTTTACCTTTTTGCCGACGGTGAAGTAATCGTTGTTCTCGTCGTCAATATCAAAATCGCTGTCAGAAGCCTCATACATATCCAGATCGGCTTTTCCATTTTTCTCAAAGCTGTCAATGGCTGAGATGGTGCTCTTTATCAGCGCCAGAATTCTGCTCAATGTCAAATTGAAGGAATAAACAGAGCTTTCCAGACGCTTCAGGAGATTGATGCTCATCAAGCGCTGGATACCTTGCTCACGGCCTTTCTGCGTGAGGTTATTTCCTTTGTTGTGTGTGAGGTCGATGTACTTCGACATCTTGCTCGGAAAGATATAATTTGACGGCGTGTAGATCACGAGCGTCAACTGCATCAACTGCTCGTAAATCTGGTTATAGTTTATAGCGCTTGAAAGATCGGTCATGCTCGGACGCCTTGAGATAGGTTTCAGGCGCTGCGGGAACTTACCGATTTCCTCCGTGTTGTAATATTTCTCGATGTGCTTTCTGGATCGGGCAATCGTAACGCTATCGAGGACTTCAAAGAAGTCAAAGTCCAGTGTACGCAGGAGCGCATCTGTCGTTCTATCTTCGGGATCGAGCTTACTCCATGCATTAAAGGCTTTCTGCGCCTGACGGAAAATCTCATCAATCGGCTTTTTAGTATCGAGCTTATCATTGATAAACTCTGAATTTCCTTCATAGGCAATGGCCAGCTGATTTTTCAGATCAGTAAACCGATTATTAACTGGCGTAGCAGACAGCATCAGCACCTTCGTTTTCACGCCTGCCCGGATTACCTTATCCATCAACTTCACATAGCGGTTCTCCTGCGTATTGGCATGAGTACCTGCGCCATTCCTGAAATTGTGAGACTCATCGATGACCACAAGATCGTAGTTACCCCAGTTCAGGCGATCAAGGTCGAGGCCATTGGAAAAGCCGCCTGGACGAGAAAGGTCAGTGTGGAAAAGGACGTCATAATTCAGGCGGTCAGACGCAATCGGATTATTGACATAGTTATCCTTATAGGTATTCCAGTTTTCCGATAGCTTCTTCGGGCAGAGGACAAGGACTGTTTTATTCCTGTTCTCGTAATATTTGATAACAGCCAGCGCAGTGAAGGTCTTACCAAGACCGACGCTGTCAGCAAGGATGCAGCCATTGTACTTCTCCAGCTTGTTGATGATGGCAAGTACCGCGTCCCTTTGGAAGTCATACAACATACTCCAGATCTTGCTCTGCTTAAAACCGGTCGCCTCGTTCGGCAGTACGTCCTCCGAAATATCATCAAGGAACTCGCTGAACACATTATAGAGTGTCATGAAATAAATGAATTCCGGTGAGTTCTCATTGTAGGCCGTACTGATGTTTGAAATGATGACATCGGTCACGTCCTGCATCTTATCCTTGTCATTCCAAAGCGACTCGAAAAGCTGCATATACTGCGTGGAAAACGGAGCCTCCATACGGTTTACCATGTTATAGCTGTTATTGCCGCGCTCGCAGCCGATATCAACAGTCGTGAAACCGTTCATCGGCATGTATGCTACTTCTTCCGCAGGAGCCTTGACGGTCATAAAGCCGCCCATGTTCTCGCCGGTAACATTGGACTTAAAGGTCGCCTTGCGCTTGATCCAATCTGCGCATTCCTTTGCGATGGCCTTCTGCGTCATCTCATTACGCAGCTTGATTTCAAATTCCGTACCGTACAGACTGCTTTCGCGGCTGAGACGCGGGATATAGAATTCGCGCTTCTGCTTCTCAGCCTTTTCCTTGATAAATGTTGGGGACGTGAAAATAAAACGGAACTCGTCCACCTGCTCCAGCTGCGCCTTCAACTCTTTATACGCATACATAGAAAAGCATGCAGCGGCAATTGATACCTTGCTGCCTCGCTTAACCGTCTGCTTCAAATCGTCGCGGACTATATCCGTGACATTATCAAATATTTTCATAGCAGTCCGTCCTTTGTCATTTTTTACTCGGCTTCCTCCATCATGTGCCTGAAGTGCTGCCCCTGATTCATCACATCAAAGATGGAATAGAACACATCCCTGTACTGTTCGCAATCAATGCTCTCGTCTACGAAGTGAAGACCATCGTTAAAGGCATCCGATCTGTTTATGTAAGAGAGCATGGCCTGTGCCAGATGATATTTCGTATAATCAGGAACGCCTCCGGCGGCCTCGTCCATGATCTGCTTCTTTATCGCATCAAGCACCGTGGTGCTGAGAACTGTACTCTCGAAGCCACACAGCTGCAGGAAGTAGTATTCAAGGATTCTCCGGATCACATTCATGAGCGGGATCGGAGCATCCAGCGTTTCATATTCCCGCCAAAGTGCTGCATAGGAATTCTGAACCGGATTGAAATTCCTGTCCTTTTCAGAAACCTTCGTGGCCTCAATGACACATTTCTCCACTGTCGAGATGTTATTCTTCTTGTTCACTTTGAAGAAGGACACATACCGGTAATGGCTCACCTGATTGTATGTGATCTCCCTGTGGAAGAACGCATTATGTGTCAGGATGAATATCTGCTGGATATACTTTCCTTTGTATTCGTGATCCTCCAACCTGACATTGTTGCTGCAGACGCCAAGCATCTCACGTACCAAGGCGCTCACGATAAAGAGCGCACTGGAGTCCATGCTGGAAACCGGATCATCAATGACCACGATCTTGTCCTTGCCGGAGTCTGTCTCAGTTTGGCTGCCGCGTACCAGATGATAGAAGTACAGGAACGCAATAAAATTACGTTCGCCTTCGCTGAGGTTCTCAGCAACCTTGCCATCTTCTCGAATGACCTCATAGGTGCCTTTGACGCCTTCCTTCTCTCGGAGCCGGAATCCTTCAAATCCAGAATCCTTCAGGTGCGCATTTATGCTGTCAACAGTCGCAGCCGTATTGATGACGCTGGCATTAAGCGTGTTTATTTCCGAGGTCAGCGTCTTATATTTTCCCTGCAGTGCTTTTACCTGTCCGTCGAGGCGCTTAACCTCAGCTTCGATATCTCCCTTGCTTTTTATATATGCCGCGACCTTCTCCTTCAGGATGAAGGCAATCTCCTCCCAGACCATATTGAAGCATTCGAGCTGCTTGTCCGGCTTGGTGGCTACAATGTCGTTATTCTCCTGAATCAGCTTATTGATACCCGCTATCGCAGTATCAATATCAGAGAGAATGGCATCCGTATCTTTAAGTGCCACCGGCTCACCCGGAGAAGTCCGTTTCTTTGCGATGAGCTGTTCGTTTTCGGTGATAACCGTTTCAAGCTGCGCTACGAGCTTCTCGTATTCATCGGTCTTAGCTTTCGGAAATACGTCGGTCAGGTTATTTTTCAGCAACTCCAGCAATGCTGCCATCTTCCTCGCGTACTCAATCTCGAAAGTTTCCAGAGCATCAAGAGCCTTCTGATATCCCTCATCAAATGCCTCGGCAATATCCTTTTCAAAGGTGTCTGGCAGCTTTCTCTGGCAGAATGGGCATTTACCTTCATCATGACCCGCCACGTAATCAGCGTGGCCTTGCTTTACCCACTCGGTCGCATTCAGCGCCTTCATGAACTGTGCAAATTGTGTCTCGCTCCGGCTGGTAACTTCTTCAGCAAGGAAGTGCTCGCCGGTAAGATCATAGACGCCTTCGAGCTCGGCGGATGTCTTAAACGAGGGATACTTCCGCGCCTTTGGATCATAGGCGATATCATATAATTTCTGTATATCCTCTTTTTTATGTTCGATAGGCTTGTGCTTACCTGAAAGTACCTCATCCGTGAATTGGAGCTTCTTTTTCTTCCCGGTCTGCGTCTGATCAAAGCTGCGCCTGATGTCCTCCGTATCTTCCCAGCAGGTAGTTTCAAATGAATCGCGCAGCGGTTTAAGCTCGCCATTCTTCTTGTCACGATCCTCGGCGGCCTGCCTCCCATCTGCTATAACAGTTTTTCTTTCTTCTGTCTTATCGTCAATCTGCTTCCTCGTCTCGGCGTTTTCCTTGCTAAGAGTGAACACGCCTTTAAGGTCTCCGTAATTAGCAAGGTTCCGATTGATGAACTCCTGATTATAGACAAGAATCGTATAATTGGTAGGATTTATCCCGCTCTGCCACTCAAGACAACTCGGATCTTCAAAAGCAGATGCTACCGTGGTCTTTCCTGCACCGTTCTTCCCAAAGAAAAAATTGATATAGGTAGGCTCTACCGTCTCACCATGAAAAGTGGCAGCATCCAGCTTTATATTTGTTATGAGGGACTTCATCTTGTCCTGCATAGGCTCTCTCCCTTCTGCCACATTTTTCTGTGCGACATATTAATCCGTTATTTTCCCATCTCGAAGCCACTCATCGACTTCTGATATTTTGAATTTGTAGCGTTTCCCGGCTCGATAAAATGGTAGCTTTCCGTCTTTTATCCAATTCCTGACGGTATCTGTGCTAACACTCAGATGTTCGGCTATATCTTCGAGATTTACCCATTTTTCCGGTGTTGCTTCTGTTGTGATGTTTTCCATTTCGTTACTCATGAAATCTTCCTCCATTACTTTCATGAAACTTACCCCATGTTAAACACCGGGATTTGAACTCCGGCCTCAAGCAGCTCTTGTATCAGATCACAGCGCTTAATCGACCAGTGAGTCCGGTTTAATTCATTAAATCTGTTATCTCCAACAAGCCCAAGCTCTTCAAGGCACTCATTTAATCTTTGCTGCGGAATGTCTATCTTGTACCCGCAGTAGTACACTTTCACATCGTTATCGTAAATTTTGAGGTCTGAAACGAACCCATATATAACCATCTGATCATCATCAGCTTTTCCATAGTTTCGGTTCTCAGCCATGAAAAGAGATGGCATAGTCTTTATTTCTTCCTTGTTCTCCTGCGTCATTTCCGCAAACCGATCCATTGTCTCCTTAGACATCAGATGCGTTAAAGCCCGGTCACGCGGAACCTTAAAATACGGCTTATCAAATTCCTCTCCGCCAATTACGAAGATGTTGTAATATTCGCGGTTTACTCTGACCGGCACATAGAAGCTGCCTCCGAAAGCAGGCATGGTGGCAAATTGTTGCTGAACAGTGAGATTTACTGTGCCGTAGTTTGGTATCGTAACATTATCATTTCCTGTCTGCACGACTTGCGGCTGCCCGGTCACAGGGAGGCCGGTCGCAGATATGACCTTGACTTCATTACTCATTCGATCCACCTCCGTGTTTTCCAAGCGTAAGATTCACTGTCCCGTAATTGGGAATCACAGCATTCCCGTCACCTTTCTGCTTAATAATCAGCGGATTGTTTATTATCTGCTGCGTAGGAGGAGGCGTACCTGCCTTGGTATCTTCATCGCCAAAATCAAACTCGCTGTCTGATTGATCAGCGTCTTCATCACCGAAGTCGTATATCTCAGCTTCCTCGGTCACGTCCGTTTCCGGCATACGCACCTCTATTTTTCTTGTTATCCGCTTTCCCATATCGCCAGAGTAGACTCTCGGCGCTCTACCATTTTCTGGGCACCATCTGTCGTAGGTATCACGACCTACGCTGTTGTCTTTCCTATATACAACTACATAATGCCAAACACCCAGCAGGAATGCCGGGAGGCAGACATCGTCGAGACCGCCAAGCGCGGTCTTTTTTATTTTCCCGCCGTTCTCTTTTATATAGAGCTCCTCATCCGGTTTGATGCTGTCATCCTGTTCAATCAGGTCAATCAGCGCCTTCACAAGCCTTTCGTCTTTCTTGACCTTCGTACCGGTCTCAAGAAACAGCGCGACGAATTCGGTCATTGCGCCGAGAGCATCCTCATACTCATTCCGGACACGCTCATCAAATGCCTCAATCTCCGGCGTAACGCCAAAGGGCAGATACTGGCCGGTTGAGGTCTTGCAGGATTTGAAGTCGTTTGTTTTTCCCTTCAGCGCACCTTCCTTCGGTTCCTGATAATCGGGATTGATCACCTTGATCAGCCCGATCAGAACTTCCGGATCAGAGAGGCCGTCCCTCTCGCCTTTATAGTGCTGTCTTGCCTTGACGCGCTGCTTTAGCGCCTGCAATACAAGCACGAAGAAGGTGCCGCCACAGAGCCGTGGATTGTCACCTTTTGTCATAGATTTTCTCTCCAGTTTTCAAAGTCGAACCCTAAGAACCTTACGAACTATAGCAGCTGACCTACCGAACGATTGGATGGCTCTTGTGAGCAGTCACAAGGGCGAGAAGGCGTCCGGGATGCGGCTGGATAGACGGCACTGTGGTTCGTGGTGTTTCCGATTTATTCCCACCAATTCCTATTATATCAGAAAAATGCACAGAAATCAATACATTCTGATGTCTTTCTGATGAACGCGCCATGAATTTCCCCGCTGTGATTGCCCGCAAAAAGCAAATCACAGGAGGAAATCTTATGACAACAGAAAAGACCTATTTCATCTACGTTCGCAGCACCGGCGAGAAGGTGCCGGTCAGCAAGGCACAGCACGATGCTTTCTATAAGGAAGCCGACCGCATCCGCCACAAGGAGCAAGATCACGGCAGGTGTATGTGCCCTTACCGCTTCATTTGGAAGTGCGACGGCGACTGCATCGGCTGCGAGTATCACGCGGCAGGCGATGTAACTTCGCTGGATCAACCTCTCCCGGACGGCAACGGTACCCTCGGCGACTATATCCCCGACCGCAGCAAGCCGATGGAGGAAGTCATCGCCGACCGTATGTTGTTGGAGCAGCTCTTTGCCAGACTGCGTGAGCTCGACCCGGAGGCCGATACCATCATCCAGCTTTGGAAGGATCATCCGGAGGGCATCTCCGACCGTGCCATTGCCAGAGAGCTCGGTCGCCCGCAGAAGACCTTCGCAGATCAGATGAAGAAGTATCGCACCGACCTTCGCAGGATCACCGGCGACAAGTAATTCCAAGACCACGAACCACAGCCTTTCCGGCCACTGCCCCTCTCTCGGATAGTGGTCGGAAATTTTTTATAAAATCCTCCGCTCAAATTGGCGGTTCATCTCCAGTGGAAGGTGAAGGCAAGAGAGCACAGCCTTCAGAAAGCGAGGTGAACCAATGATGTACCGCAGTTACGCAGACACCGGCGGCAACGTGAACGAGGAAATCAAGCTCCTGAATTCCATCAGTCACGTATCCGCCAGACTGGCAAGGAACCTCTCACTCCTTGCCGCAAGCCAATCCGAGGAAGGAGGAAAAGAACATGTCAAAGATGGCAGAAATGGCACAGACCATCGAAGAGCTCCGAAGCGCTGCTGCTTCTATTAATGCCGCAGCCGACTGGCTCTACCAGCAGTTTTCCGGCGACGACATCGAGGCGCAGCCTGCTAAGGCAACCGCCAAGAAGGAACCGAAGACGCAGCTGAAACTGGAGGACGTAAGAGCTGTCCTTGCCGAGAAGTCCCGCGCCGGTCATACCGCAGAGGTGCGTGCCCTGCTTAAGAAGCACGGTGCCGACAAGCTCTCCGAGATCGACCCGGCAAAGTATGAAGCCCTGCTCAAGGACGCGGAGGTGATCGGAAATGGCAGCTAAAGCACACGCTATCCTCTCTGCATCCAGCTCCGACAGGTGGCTGCACTGCCCGCCTTCAGCAAGGCTCTGCGAAACCTACGAGGATAAAGGAAGCGACTACGCTGCGGAAGGAACCGACGCCCACGCCCTTGGCGAGTACAAGCTAAAGGCCGCGCTGGGACTGCCCGCAGAAGACCCAACCGAAAGCCTCACATGGTATTCCGAGGAGATGGACGACTGCACCAGCGGCTATGCCGAATATGTGCTGGAGCAGGTCGAGGCCGCCAAGGAAACCTGCGCTGATCCGGTAGTTCTTATCGAACAGCGCGTGGACTTCTCCCGCTGGGTAGAACAGGGCTTCGGCACCGCCGACTGCATCATCATCGCAGACGGCACGCTCCGAGTGATCGACTACAAGCACGGCCTTGGCGTTCTGGTCTCTGCCGACGAAAACCCGCAGATGCAGTGTTACGCCCTCGGCGCTTTGGAGCTTTTCGATGACATCTACGACATTGATACGGTCTCCATGACGATCTACCAGCCGCGACGCCAGAACGTCAGCACCTACGAGATCAGCAAGGAAGATTTATACCGCTGGGCGGATGAAGTATTGAAGCCCACCGCAGAGCTGGCCTTTGCCGGTGACGGGAACTTCCTGTGCGGCGAGTGGTGCGGATTCTGCAAAGCCAAGAACGAGTGCCGCGCCAGAGCCGAAGCGAACTTAAAGCTTGCGCAGCACGACTTCAAGCTCCCGCCTCTGCTCACAGATACGGAGATCGAGGTCATTCTCGGAAAAGTGGACGAGCTGGTCAGCTGGGCTTCCGACATCAAGGAATATGCTCTCCAGCAGGCTCTCTCCGGGAAGGAATGGTCTGGCTTCAAGCTCGTCGAGGGCAGAGCCAACCGCAGGTACAGCAACGAGGCCGCAGTTATCGACGCGGTCGAAAAAGCGGGCTTTGACCCGTATGAGAAGAAGCTGCTTGGCATCACCGCCATGCAGAAGCTCCTCGGCAAGTCCCGCTTTGATGAACTCCTGACGGCCTACATCGAAAAGCCGCAGGGCAAACCCACTCTTGTGCCGGAGTCCGATAAGCGCCCGGCCATGAATACAGCAAAAAATGATTTTATGGAGGAAAACGACAATGAGTAAGAATGTAAAAATCAGCAATCCCATGAAGGTTATCACCGGTGTCGACACCCGCTGGAGCTACGCGAATGTCTGGGAGCCAAAGTCCGTGAACGGCGGAACGCCCAAGTACAGCGTGAGCCTCATCATCCCGAAGTCCGACACCAAGACCATCGCCAAGATCAAGGCCGCCATCGAAGCTGCCTACAAAGAGGGAGAGGCCAAGCTCAAGGGCAACGGCAAGTCCGTACCGGCTCTTTCCGTTTTGAAGACTCCCCTTCGTGACGGTGACGCAGAGCGCCCTGACGACGAGGCCTACAAGAACTCCTACTTCGTCAATGCCAACGCTACCTCTGCTCCCGGAATTGTGGACGCAGACCTGAACCCGATCCTGACCCGCTCCGAGGTGTACTCCGGTGTATACGGCAGAGCCAGCATCACGTTTTACGCCTTCAACAGCTCCGGCAACAAGGGCATCGCCTGCGGGCTCAATAACCTGCAGAAGATCCGTGACGGTGAGCCTCTCGGCGGCAAGGCCAGCGCAGAGTCTGACTTCGCTACCGATGACGACGAAGATTTCCTGAACTGATGGAGGTGCGGCTATGACAGTGACAACTTTACAGACAATCCTGCTTACTGCGCTGATCGCCATCTGGCTGATCTTCAGCATCGTGATCCTGATCTCGTCCATCCAGAACTTTTTCAACGACCGCAAGCGTGAAAAGCGTGAGGAGGAATCTGCCGCCCGCGACCTCAAGTATCATGAGGAACGCATGCAGCGTGAGAAGGAACAGGCCGAACATGAACGCGAGTACCACGAGAAGCGCATGAAGTCCTTGGAGTAAAACGAAAGCGGCAGGCGGCTTAGGAGCGATCTTAGGCCGCCTGTTTGAATTGAGGTGATCCGATTGAAAAACATCAGTATAGATATAGAAACCTTCTCTGACATCGATCTGAATAAGTGCGGCGTTTACAAATACGCGGAGTCTCCGAACTTTGAAATTCTGCTCTTCGGTTATGCGGTCGATGGCGGCAAGGTGCAGGTCATTGACCTTGCACAGGGAGAACATATCCCGCAGGAAATCATCGATGCCCTGACAGACGATGAGGTGACAAAGTGGGCTTTCAATGCGAACTTTGAACGAGTCTGCCTGTCCCGGTATCTTTCCGATCTTGGCGTGAGCCTTGATTCCTTCCATGATAACCACCCTCTCTCCACGGAGTGCGCCCGGTTCTTAAATACGGAAGGCTGGAAGTGCTCTATGGTCTGGGCAGCCACGATGGGACTGCCGCTTTCATTAAAAGGCGTCGGTCAGGTGTTAAAGCTCGAAGATCAAAAGATGGACGAGGGCAAGGCGCTCATCAAATACTTTTCCGTGCCCTGTGCTGCGACAAAAGCCAACGGAGGCCGTACCCGTAACATGCCCTTCCATGATCCTGAGAAGTGGGAAACCTTCAAGGCATATAACCAGAGGGACGTCGAAGTCGAGATGGCAATTCAGCAGCGCCTTACCAATTTCCCGGTACCGGACTTTGTCTGGGATGAATACCACATCGATCAGGAAATTAACGACAGAGGCGTCCGGCTCGACATGGATCTGGTGAAGGAAGCCATCGAGATGGATAGCCGCTCCCGGACAGAACTGACCACGGCCATGAAGGATATTACGGAGCTCGACAATCCCAACTCCGTCCAGCAAATGAAACAGTGGCTCTCCGACAACGGCCTCGAAACTGACAGTCTCGGTAAAAAGGTCGTGGCCGAGCTCATAAAGACAGCACCCTCCGAGCTTCAGACCGTTCTGGAACTCCGCCAGCAACTTGCCAAATCCTCCGTCAAGAAATATCAGACGATGGAACGGGCGGTCTGCGATGATGGCCGGGCTCGCGGCATGTTCATGTTTTACGGAGCCAACCGTACCGGTCGCTGGGCAGGCAGGCTGATCCAATTACAAAACCTCCCGCAGAACCATCTGGAGGATCTGGCCGATGCCCGCGCCCTTGTAAAATCCGGTGACTTCGATGCCGTGAAGCTCCTGTATGAAGATGTACCGGACACGCTCTCGCAGCTCATCCGGACGGCATTCATTCCGAAAGAAGGCACGCAGCTTTATGTTTCGGACTTTTCTGCTATCGAAGCCCGCGTCATCGCTTGGTATGCCGGTGAGATGTGGCGGCAGAAAGTCTTTGCAGACGGCGGCGACATCTACTGCGCCAGCGCGTCCCAGATGTTTCATGTCCCGGTTGAGAAGCACGGCGTCAACGGCCACCTGCGGCAAAAAGGCAAGATCGCGGAACTCGCACTCGGCTACGGCGGCTCGGTCGGTGCCTTAAAGGCGATGGGCGCTATCGAGATGGGCTTGTCCGAAGATGAGCTTCCTCCGCTGGTGGACGCTTGGCGGCAGACAAATCCCCACATCGTGAAATTCTGGTGGGACGTTGACCGGGCGGTCATGGAGGCCGTAAAGCATAAGCACACGACCTCGTCCTATGGTCTGACCTTTTCCTGCCGTTCCGGGATGCTCTTTATCACACTGCCCTCCGGCAGAAACCTCGCCTATGTAAAACCCAAGGTCGGAACAAACAAGTTCGGCGGCGAGTGTATCACCTATGAAGGCGTCGGAGCCACGAAAAAGTGGGAGCGGCTCGACTCATACGGCCCGAAATTTGTGGAAAACATCGTACAGGCGACCAGCCGTGACATTCTCTGCTACGCCATGAAGACGCTTCGGAACTGCGAAATCGTCATGCACATCCACGACGAGCTGGTTATCGAGGCTGATCCTCACATGTCCCTTGACGTTCTCTGTGAACAGATGGGCAGGACACCGCCGTGGGCTCGCGGCTTACAGCTTCGGGCAGACGGGTACACCACGCCCTTCTACAAAAAAGATTAAATATCGTCCGCTCAAATCAGGCGTTCATCTCCAGTGGAAATTAGAGGTGGACGCCTTTTAAGTCTGCCCGGAAAGGAGGACTCAAGGTTTGAGTAACGATTATCGAAACAGTGAAGGCTATCCTGACCCGACTGCCGGTGAAGCGATCTCCCGGATTGCCGCCAATGAGAAGCAGTTCCTGCGTGCCTTTAGGCCTATCGTCTACATCTGCTCTCCCTATTCCGGAGATGTGGTGGGAAACGTGGCTGCGGCCAGACGCTACTGCCGCTTTGCCGTGGACAAGGGCTTCATTCCCATCGCACCGCACCTTCTCTACCCGCAGTTCCTTGATGACAACAACGAGTCAGAACGCGAGCTCGGACTCTTCTTCGGGAATGCGCTTATGAGCAAGTGCGCCGAGGTCTGGGTATTCGGGAGCCGCATCTCATCCGGGATGGAAGCAGAAATCAAACGTGCCAAGTGGAAAGGCTACCACTTGCGCTATTTCACAGAAGAATGTCAGGAGGTCTAACACCATGTATGAAGTAACAGAAAGACGCAGAAAACTCGAAGATGGCACCGAAATCACGACTTACACCCGTGAGGTTATCAGCTGCAACATCCTGCAGGTCGAAGCCGGTACGAACGGTTTTCAGGGAGGCGACTCCGGCCACGGCAGCCGCACCTATTTCCGCATCAAGGATCTGGCCAGCACAGATATAAATATCCGTTCTCACACCGACAGCTATGGCGGCAGCGAGTTTGAGGTTACCCTCGGCGGTGACTGCGAGCTGGAAACCATGATCCGTGCGCTGAAGTTCATCACGAAGGTGCTCGAAGATGAATCGCAGGAGGTGTACGACTGATGAAATACGCCACCGCCAATAGTCGCAAGGCTATCAAATGGAAAAACGGCGACACTTCGATGGATGCCTTAAAGGCCAGATTCCAGAACACCGTCCGCACCACGGAGACCATTGAGGAGTACCGCAAGATGTCCAAAGCCCAGCAGGCGGATATCAAAGACATCGGCGGTTTCGTGGGCGGGCATCTTCGGAACGGTCGCCGTAAAAAGGGATATGTGCTTTGCCGCTCCATGCTGACTCTCGACATGGACTACGGCGAGCCGGATGTGTGGGATACCACCATCAGCAAAATCCCGTACCAGTGCCTGTGCCACTCGACGCATAAGCATACACCGGAAAATCCGAGGCTCCGTCTGGTAATCCCGCTCACCCGCGAGATCAGCGAGCCCGAATATGAGCCGGTCGCCAGAATGTTCGCCAAGGAAGTCGGCATTGATATGTTCGACGACAGCACCTATGAGGCCAACCGCCTCATGTACTGGCCTTCCACTTCCGTCAACGGCGAGTATGTGTTCAAGGAAAAGGACGGCGACGCCTTAGACCCGGACGACTACCTTGCCAAATACGATGACTGGCAGGATTCCAGCACATGGCCGGTATCCTCCCGCGAATCCTGCGTAGAGGATCACGGTGCCAGCAAGCAGGCTGATCCTCTTGCCAAGCCGGGAATCATCGGTGCGTTCTGCCGGGCTTATCCAATCTCGGAGGTGATCCCGCAGTTCCTCTCTGATGTATATGCGCCGACCGATGACGAAAACCGCTACGACTATATCCCTGCGGATAGTCCCGCCGGTGCCGTTTCCTATGGAGATAAGTTTTTGTATTCGCATCACTCCTCAGACCCGGCCTGCAAGAAGCTCCTGAATGCCTTTGACATTGTCCGCGTCCACCGCTTCAGCGATCTGGACAAGGATGTGCTGGACGAGTCCACTCCATCAAAGATGCCGTCCTATAAGGCAATGATGGACTTTGCCTCCGGCTGCGACAAGGTGAAAATCCTGCTGCTTTCGGAGAAACAGGCGCAGGCCGGTGAGGAGTTTGCCGCTACGGATGACGGCTCCGATGATGACTGGAAGGCCAAGCTCCAATATCAGTCCCGCAGCACCGTCCTTCAGAACAGCGTGTGGAACGAGATGCTGATCCTGAATAACGATCCGGATTGTCAGGGCTTTGCCTATAACGAGATGGCCAACCGCATACAGGTGATCGGCGATGTTCCTTGGGATCGTCCCGCCGACAATAAGTTCTGGCGCGATGCCGACACGGCGCAGCTGAAAGCCCTGATCGACATCCGCTATGTCTGCTTCTCTGACAGGAACCACAATGTCAGCTTCACAAAGGTGGCCGACGACCGCCGGTTCCATCCCGTGAGGAACTACTTAAACGATCTGCCGGAATGGGATCAGGTGCCTCGTGTGGACGAGCTCTTTATCCGCTGCCTGCAGGCAGATGACACGAAGTATGTCCGGGCAGTCACCAGAAAAACCTTAGTGGCCGCCGTGACCCGTATCTACCATCCCGGCACCAAGTTCGATACCGTTCCCGTCCTTGACGGCGCACAGGGTATTGGCAAGAGCACCATGTGGAAGTCTCTGGCCGGTGATGAATATTTCTCCGACGCCCTTTCGCTGACCGACATGGACGATAAGTCCGGCGCGGAAAAGCTGCAAGGCTTCTGGATCATTGAAATCGGCGAGCTGGCCGGAATGAAAAAGGCCGACATTGAGAAGGTCAAGTCCTTCCTCTCTACATCTGATGATAAGTACCGTCCCAGCTACGGCAAGGTGGTCGAAAGTCATCCGAGGCAGTGTGTTGTGGTCGCTACGGTCAACGGCGAGCATGGATACCTCCGGGATATTACCGGGAACCGGCGCTTCTGGATTGTGAAATGCCGCCAGACGGAAAATGCCGTGCGCTGGAAAATCACGCCCGAAGAACGTGACCAGATATGGGCGGAGGCCAAGTATTACTACGAGCAAGGCGAAAAGCTGTATCTCGAAGGTGACCTTCTTGCGGAAGCTGAAGAAGCCCAGAGAAGCGCTATGGAAACAGACGAGCGCCAAGGTCTCGTGGAACAGTACCTGTCAAAGCTCCTGCCGGAAAACTGGTCGGAGATGGATCTCTACCAGCGTCGTAATTTCCTTGATGGTGATGACATCACATCTGATTCCGGTACCGTGGAACGCACCGAGGTCAGCAATGCGGAAATCTGGTGTGAATGCTTTGGCAGGAATATCGCTGACTTAAAGCCCACCGACTCTTATGCCATCGCGGCACTGATGACACAGGTGGACGGCTGGAAGCGCACCAATCGCAGGGCTTCCCAACCTCTTTACGGACGTCAGCGATTGTACGAGCGCACGAAATAGGTGGACAACCTCGTGGACAAGGACAACTTTTTCCCTTTATTTAATCCGGCAAAGCAGAAAAAGGAAGCCACTCAGGCACCTGCGTACACCCGCGTAGATAAATATAGGAAAAAGCTGTCCCTTTGTCCCACCTTGTCCACTCAAAGGAGATGAATGGAAATGAAAATAGATGAAAAGACAATCGAGAAAAAGCTGGTAAATGCAGTGAAATCAACGGGAGGCATCGCGCCCAAGTTCGTCTCTCCCGGCTTTGACGGGATGCCGGACAGGCTTGTCCTTCTTCCGGGAGGTGTCATGGCTTTTGCGGAGCTTAAGGCTCCGGGAAAGAAACCGCGCCCACTGCAGCTGGCAAGGCACCGCCTTCTTCGGAAGTTGGGATTCAAGGTTTACGTCATCGACGATATTTCACAGATTGGAGGGATGCTTGATGAACTTTACACCACATGACTATCAATCCTATGCCATCCGGTATATCGAAAAGCATCCCGTGGCCGCAGTCCTTCTCGACATGGGACTTGGCAAAACGGTCATCAGCCTGACTGCCGTATATGACCTCTTATTTGACAGCTTCGAGGTACGGCGCGTTCTGGTGGTCGCTCCCTTACGAGTCGCCCGTGATACTTGGCCTTCTGAAATCCAGAAATGGAGCCACCTTGCTGGTCTTACCTTTTCGGTCGCAGTCGGGACTGCCAAGGAGCGAAAGGCAGCACTTATGCAGGAAGCGGATATCACGATCATCAACCGTGAAAACCTGCAGTGGCTCATTGACGAGTCCGGCTTTCCCTTTGACTACGATATGGTGATTATCGACGAGCTCTCGTCCTTCAAAAACCACAAGTCAAAGCGCTTCAAGTCTCTGATGAAGGTTAGACCTCGGCTCCATCACATTATCGGCCTCACCGGTACACCTTCTTCCAACGGTCTCATGGATCTGTGGGCAGAGTTCAAAGTGCTGGATATGGGTGAGCGCCTCGGACGCTTCATCACGCAGTACCGGACAAATTACTTCATGCCGGACAAGCGAAACGGCGAGATCATCTACTCCTACAAGCCGCTGCCCTATGCGGAGGACGCCATTTACCGGAAAATCTCGGATATCACGATTTCCATGAAATCGACTGACCACCTGAAGATGCCGGAACTGGTATCCACGGCTTATGAGGTGCAGCTTTCGGAATCGGAGCGTGACCGCTACGAGGATTTGAAGCAGGAGTTCATCCTGCAGCTCCCGGACGGCGAAGTCACCGCTGCCAACGCAGCATCCCTTACCGGAAAGCTCTCCCAACTGGCTAATGGTGCGATTTATGCAGATACCGGTGAAATCATCGAGTTTCACGACAGAAAGCTGGACGCTTTGGAGGATATCATCGAAGCCGCCAATGAAAAACCGCTTCTTGTGGCCTACTGGTTCCGGCACGACCTATCCCGCATCAAGAACCGCTTCAATGTCCGGGAGATCAAGACAAGCCGCGATATCGCTGACTGGAATGCGGGAAAGATTCCTGTAGCAGTCATACATCCGGCCTCTGCCGGTCACGGCTTAAACCTTCAGA
>Ga0256405_10004687_pt1 | contig 25120 bp, 19 predicted proteins | sample RumenRJG_02DNA_FD_189096 | JGI IMG/M metagenome (GOLD analysis project Ga0256405, IMG submission 189096) | Bovine rumen microbial communities from Lethbridge, Alberta, Canada - RJG_02 | ecosystem: Host-associated > Mammals > Digestive system > Stomach > Rumen | place: Canada: Alberta... | reverse complement strand
CACACGGACGAAAGATTTGGAGCTAATTGCCAAAGCAGGATTCAAACCGATAGGCACCTATCCTATTTCAGCGGTTAAAGCGTAATTATCACTCATATGTACAGAAACATCAATGATTGTGTTTAGACGATGTACTCTTCATGACATTTCACTCCCCTGTCTTCTGTTTTTTCAAAATCTGCTCACCTCATGTCCTTAACTGCCTGTCGGTTATCCCTCCATCGCATAAGGAACTTCCTCCTCCCCCATGGAAGAAATTCGCTCTCGATTCTCCATCAGCACAGCATACAGTTCATCGGGATTGAAAGTTTCCAGTAATCCTGCTCGCTCCAAAATCTTTCCTGCCCGAAAAATTCTTTTCCGATTGCGTATCTGTTCCAACCGGTGAATGTCGTGGGAAATCTCCCTGATTCGATTAACAGCTATTTGTCGAGACTCCTCCAGTCGCTCCAATTCAACCCTCTTCCTCAAAATCTCTGCTTTACGCACCTTCCGTCCCTCCTGCGATTTTCACTATAGCACAGTTCTTTTCGTTTTTGGGGAAATGTACCCAAAGTGGTACAAAAAGAGTGCAGCACGGTTTCTTCCGGCGTGGTAGAATGACACCCGTGGATGTAAAAAAGAATGTTCACTTACGCATTTCGCCCTGCGAAACGCTCTCCAAACCCAGTAATGACGGCGTTTCTCGCCGAAAAATCCTGCCAGTCGCTCATCGCTCCTTGAACCTGCCGTTGGCTGATGGTGTCCCTGAATGCCCCCTACGTCAAGATTTTCCTCCCTCCGAGTCAAACTCAAATGGTCTTACCACTGCAAAAGGACGCAAATTCTATGGCAACCTATCACTTTCGTATCAAGAGCGACAAGAAACCGGACGGCACGAGGATTTCTGCCGTGACCCATGCCGAATACGTTGGCCGGGAGGGAAAATTTAGCGACATTGACCGCAAAGATTCCCTCCGGCAGTCCCTCGCCGGAAACTTCATCACCACGGAAAAAGTCAGGGATGCCTTCGACGGGAAATACATTCCCCTCTACTACACCGATGATTACGGCTCCATTGCCAACACTTCTCATGGCATTACATTGACAGAAAACCCATCCTTGGAGACGATAGCCATCGCCCTGTCTCTCGCCGATGAAGCCTTGGGGCATCAGCCCCTTATCGTGCGGGGCAGTGAGAAATTCAAGAGGAAGGTCATGGAGGCCGCTGTGCTGTCCGAACTAAACATTGCTTTTGCCGATGTGTTCATGCAGCAGGAATTTATGCAAAAATTGGAGGAAGCCGAAGATGAACGAAGAACATTCCGAGAGCATGGAGGAAAGTTCCTCCCCCACCGCCATGTTCCAAAGCCCGGTTCTCAATCACTTCTTAGTCCATCATCCCAAAGCTATGCCAACGGAGGACTTTGCTTGCCAACATTGTCCGAACGCCATCTGGTTATTCCAGAAGCCAGAAATGATGCTGGTGTGCTTCTGCAGGGAGATGAGTTACGTGACTTGGACAGGGCAACAAAAAAGCTATACGGCCATGTGCGATGGAATGTGGGCAGGGCGCGAGGACGAGTAGCCGGTGAGATAGCGAGAAAAATCCTGAAAAGCACCGAGGAACACATGGACTTTATCTCTGCCGCCGCCCATGTGCAGTACATCAACCGGGAAAAAGCCTTTGCCCAGCGTGGCGGGTGCATCTATCAGAGCCACCAACTGCCCAAATGGGCAAAGGACAGCCCAAAGAAGTTCTTGGCAGCGGCTGACCGCTATGAAAGTGCCGGGAATCGGCGATACAGGGAAATCGAGTTTTCCCTGCCCAATGAGCTGACCAGTGTGGAGGAGTATCGGGAGATTGTGGATGAGTTTCTGAAACGACACCTCGGCAATCACTATTACGCCTACGCCATCCATGACAAAATCGGTGCCATGTCTAATGGAGAGCGCCACCCCCATGTGCATATCATGTTCTCCGAGCGACTCATTGATGATGTGGAGAAAAAAGAAGAGCGCCCCGCCAAACTGTTTTTCAAGTACCCGGCCAGAAAAAGGAATGGCCAAGACCCTACCTTCGAGGAACGAAAGAAGCATGGCGCACCCAAGGACAGGAAATGGAGTGAACGGTCATTTCTGGCAGAACTGCGGGCAGACTTCGCCCGTATTCAAAATGACGTACTGGAGAAACACGGATTCTCTATCCGAGTTGACCATCGTTCACTGAAAGCCCAAAGACAGGAAGCGCTCCAGAATGGGGACACCTACCTTGCCCAGCTTTTGGACAGAGTGCCGGAAAAATACATCGGACTGATCGCCCCTCTGGAGGAGAAGAATCCCCAAATAGAGCAAGTGAAGAAATACCGTATGGCGAGGAAGGAGCATCAGGAAATCCTCTATGCTACCGATATGCTGGAACAGGAAATTGAGGAACTGGCCTTGAAGGACGATACGCAGAAAGCCTCCCTTGCGGCAAAGGAAGTTATGGATTCGGGAGAATATCAACAGCATCCGGATTCTTCTCTCATTGGTGAGCTTCGAGACAATGTGCTGTCTGCTATCCGGGAAGTCAATGCCCTGAAGAACGCTATTCTCACGAAAAATGACGCTGAGGAACAGGCCATGCTGGAATATCTCACAGCACCGGAGCGGGAACTTTGGCATAAGTTCAAGGACAACAAGGCGCAAAAGGCGCATTGGGAAACCTTTATGGGCAGCATGAAAAAACCTCCGGCCACGGAACCGGAGGCAGTACGGACTTATAAGGAAATTGCTGACGGAGTGGCCAAAAAGATTCAAGCCCTTGATGCCAGTCTGCGCCTGATGCAACCGAGTATCACGGAGCTTATGGCAAGGCTAAATGCCCCGGAGCGAAAAACGAGCATACAAAAGGCCGTCCACCAGTTGCTGATGAACGACCGACCGAACCGTGACAAGCTCAAAAAGGCCAATGAGCATTTAGATCATGCCGTAGAAGCCCTGCGGCAAGTGTTATTCTCCGAGGCCATTAAGGAGAAACATCGAAAGATTTTCACCACCGGGCAGATTTATGAGATACTGCGCCGCCAGTATTTCGCCCAAAAGCGGGAATATCAGAAAGCCTTGGAGCGGACGGCACAGCTCAAAAAGAAGGTCATATCCCAAAACCGCGCCCTGTCCATGGCCGAGGACTTGTACCTCAAGGGGAAACGGAAGAAAATTCGTGGCGATTTGCGAAAGCTCAAAAAGCTGGATGCACCTCCCCTTCAGGAACAGGAAAGGCTCATGCAAGAGTTGGAAAGGCTCAACGCACTTTGTCAAAAACCGGAGACCAAGGCAAAAATCGAGGAGATTGCCGCCGGAATCCTGCGAAAGAACGGAAAGTGGACAACGGCATACGCCGAGGCAGAGAAACGTAGTCAGGAGCTGGCAGACAGGCTGCACCAGACCCAGAAACGCCTCAATGCTGTCAAACACTGGCTCTCACGGGAAAATCCCCGGACAAAGTATCGCTTGGTTATACCCAAGACCAGTCCACAGGGCGCAATACGGGAAAACGGCACAGCCCTGGTCAAATCTGCCGCCTCCGTCATTGCCGATGCCATGCTGGGAGATCCGGAGGCCGTACAACTGGTGGCACGGTCAAACAGTGATGGACTGGAAACTGAAAAAACATGGACACTGATGATGAAACTGGACAGGGACGCCCTGCGCAGAAAGGCTTTGCTCAGAGACATCTAATCGAAGGGAGGCTACCCGGTGGGAAGGAAACCCAAGGAACCATCGAAGTTTTACGGTGTTTGGGGACGGATGCGGGAGGAGTTTCTGAAACGGGAACATCCCGCCATCTATCGCCACCTCGTGAAATCCGGCGAACTCATAGAGTATCTTGACGGCTACCAACGGGCATACTCCAAACGCGCCACCGCACTGGATGCCGAACTCTCCAAGGAGAGAGGACTGACAGATGACCTGATGGAGCGTGACTCATTACGGTGGATTTTGCTGGCGGGGCAGATACACTTGGAGGTGTTGCGGCGATTGGAGCAGGAGATTCAGCGATAGCCCCATGCCCCCCTCTCTGCCCCGTGGCCTATTGCCCTGCTTTGTGGTAAGATATACGGTATCGACAAAAAAGGATTTTCCCGGCACTTGCCGAAATATATCCTTATGAAAGCAATCGGAGTACCGAGGAGGACACACCATGAAGCAAAAACTGGAGCTGACTTGGGCTGGGAAGGACGAGCCGCTTCTCGTAGAGCCGCGCATTCTGCTCTATGACGAAAAAAATTCCCACGGGGCGCAGAACACCGGGAATCTACTGATTCACGGGGACAATTTGCTTGCGCTCAAGGCACTGGAGGCAAAGTATGCAGGGCAAGTAAAGTGCGTGTATATTGCTAACTTAAGTGAGAAACAAGATTGTAATTGGAGTCATCATACTTCAGTATGTTGCGCTTCACTGTATCGCGTCAGAATAGCTTGCTGATGTCAATACAGGAAGAGAAGCGGGTATTGATATCAGCAAGCTATTCTGATAGCCTTCAGAGTGAAGCAACAGAGTGACTTGGAGTACTTGTAATCGAGGTGAGATGACTGTGATCGCTGGGAATAATACATTTGAACTTGAGAAAGTAATGAATCCGCCGTACAATACTGGTTCTGCATTTGAGCATTATGACGATAATTTTGAGCATTCTATCTGGCTAAATTTGATGAGTGAACGCCTACAAATTCTGCAAAAATTATTGGCAGATGACGGAAGTATTTTTATTCAGATTGATGATGAGGAACAAGCATATTTAAAGGTTTTGTGTGATGAAATTTTTGGACGCAGAAATTTTATAAATATGATTTCTGTAAACATGAAAAATATTGCTGGTGCTTCAGGCGGTGGAGAGGATAAACGAATAAAGAAAAATTGTGAGTATATCTTAGTTTATGCTAAAGATTATTCAGAGATAAAGCCGTTTAATGGGCCGTACATTTATACTGAAATGTCAGAGTTAATCAAAGGATATTTACAACAGGGAAAAAGCTGGAAATATACATCTGTTTTGCTTAGTGAAGGTGATAAATATTATATTGGTTCTACAAATGATGGTGTGGGGAATGAAATAAAAGTGTATGTACGAAAAAATTATGAGATATTATCTATCAGGCAAGCGGCTAAACGCGATATGATAACTGAAAAAGAAGCATACAGAAAATACGGCACAAGAGTCTTTAGAACAACCAACGCTCAAACATCTATTCGTACAAGGATAATGAAATTTCGTAATGAAAATAATGTTCACGATGAACTACTGTCGATTGAGTACGTTCCCCAAACCGGAAAAAATAAGGGAAGAGTGTATGAACAATTTTACAAAGATGGCATATGTAATTTACTAGTGTGGTTGCGTGATACATCAGAAGTAATAGATGGTATTTTGTATAAACGTGACTTACTCGGTACTTATTGGGACATGAACGCATGGATGAAAAATGTAGCTAGAGAAGGAAGTGTCGATTTCCCAATGTCCAAAAAGCCGGAGCAACTTGTCCGACAAATTGTAGATATGTCCACCAATCCCGGCGATCTCGTCCTCGACAGCTTCTTGGGAAGCGGCACAACTGCCGCCGTTGCCCACAAAATGAACCGCCGCTACATCGGTATCGAAATGGGCGACCATGCCTACACCCATTGCAAAGTACGCCTCGACAAAGTGATTGACGGCGAAGACTCCGGCGGCATTACCAAAGCTGTGAATTGGCAAGGCGGTGGCGGCTACCGCTTTTATGAACTTGCCCCCACCCTCATAAAATTGGACAGCTTCGGGGAGCCTGTTATTTCCGAAGAGTACGATGCCGACCGCTTGGCCGCTGCCGTAGCACTGAACGAGGGCTATGTCTATCAGCCGGACAGTTCCGCATTTTGGAAACAGGCCCGGGGAAGCGAAAAATCATGGCTCTTTACCACTACCCGCACCATCACCGCCGCTTATCTTGACTCTATCGCCCAGGACTTAGGCGAAGGGGAGTTTCTCACCATTGCAGCCACTTCCTTTGCACCGGAACTGGCGAAAGCCTACAAGAATATCACCCTGCGGCTCATACCCCAAATGCTTCTAAAAAAATGCACCTTCGGGGTGGATAACTACAATTTGCCCATCGTTGATCCGCCGAAAGTTGAAGATGATGAGGAATTGCGGGAAGAAGGTGGATGCAATGACGAAACTTGACCCCACTCGGTTCGGCGAAGGAGAGGATTTAGAATACAAGGTCTCCGAGCCGAAAAACCGTGACAAGTATCTCAAGACCGTGGTGGCCTTTGCCAACGGACGCGGCGGCAAAATCATCTTCGGCGTGGCAGATGAAACCTTGGAAGTCGTGGGTATGCCGCAAGACGAGATTTTTGCCACCATGGATGCCATAACAAACGCCATCATAGACAGTTGTGAACCCAAAATTATTCCCCGCATCAGCATCATGCCCGTGGAAGATAAATCCCTCATCGTGGTGGAAATCCCCTCCGGGATGATGACCCCATACTACATCAAGTCCCAAGGCGCGATACGGGGAGTATATTTGCGGGTAGCCGGAACCACTCGTCCGGCGGAAAGCTATCAAGTGCAAGAACTCATACTCACCGGGTCAAACCGCAGCTTTGACCAGCAGGTGACGGAGGAATCCATCACCGAGGAGGAAGTGACGGATTTTTGCAACCGCCTTCACGCTTACGGGGAGAAACTGCGCGAGACGGACAGCAACCTCAGCTTGATTCCACTGCGGAAATTGACGGCAAGCCAACTGATAGCCTGGAAACTCATCCAGCGTCAGGGGGATGTTTTGCGCCCAACGAATGGCTATCTGCTGCTGAATGGACAGGTGGGTGATCATTTTGACGAACCGTATGTCCAATGCGCCGTATTCAAGGGGACAACAAAAGCCAACTTCATCACCCATCGGGAATTCCATGGTCCTCTGTATGAGCAGATTGAGGATGCCTACAACTTTGTATTGCAGTATATCCGAATCATTCCGGAGATAGAAGGTCTTGTGCGGCGGGATTTTTACGAAATGCCGCCCCGGAGCATCCGGGAGGCCATTACCAATGCTGTTTGCCATCGTAGCTATCTGCATCCGGGACAGGTACAGGTGGCGCTCTATGACGACCGGCTGGAGATCATATCTCCGGGTGCGCTCACCACAGAAATGACCATCGAAAAGATGAAGCGTGGAGTCTCCATCCCCCGCAATAAAGCCATTGCCGAAGCCTTCAATTACATGGGCGTGATCGATAAATGGGGCAGCGGCGTTCCTCGTCTCTTTGAGGATGCGGCTGTTTACGGCCTCCCGGCACCGGAAATGGAGGACTTGGAGGGGCAGTTTATCATCTGGTTCCCTCGGCGATTGGACAGCGCAACTACCCAAACGGATAATAAAACTGTCCAAACCACCCAAACTATCCAAATGACTACCCAAACCACCCAAACTACCCAAACTTTACTCAATTCAGCGGAAAAAGAGCAACTCTTGCTCAATTTGATTTCCAGAACCCCCAACATATCGCAACGAAAAGCGGCAGAGGAGCTTGGCTGGTCACCAAACACGACAAAATACTATTTCAATGTTCTGCAAGACCGTGGTGTTTTGCAACGTATCGGCAATCATCGAACCGGTGCTTGGCAAATCATAGCAAAGGAGGAACCCACATAATGAATCCTGTTTATCCTGAGTACGATACAGAGACGATCAGCGGACTCCTTTCCCTGCGCAACCCACAGCGGGAAGCACTCCTGCGGTTGGACAACATTCTTTCAGCAGTGGAATTGCAGAAACCAACCGCTGAGGGTGTGCTGCCCAAAGCCCAGAACACTCTCGCCTCCATTCACGAGCTGTTTCCCATCTGCACCGACTTCGAGCGGGATTTCCTCTCCCTCACCTTTGCCTTGGCCACCGGTGTGGGAAAAACCCGTCTCATGGGTGCCTTCATCACCTATCTCTATGCTCAGCACGGAATGAAGGATTTTTTCGTGGTAGCTCCCAACATCACCATCTATGACAAATTGCGGCAGGACTTGGGAAATCCCGAGAGCGAGAAATATGTGTTCCGTGGCCTTGGATGCTTTTCCAGCCCTCCCGCTCTTTACACCAATGACGATTATCGGCAGAAGCGGCTCATCGAATCCGACATTCGCATTTTCGTGTACAACATAGACAAATTCAACACAGAAGGGGCGCGGATGCGAAGCGTCAACGAAGTCTTGGGCGAGTCCTTTGTGGGCTGGCTGGGGGAACTTCCGGGGCTTGTCCTCATCATGGACGAATCCCACCACTACAGGGCGGAAAAGAGTGCAGCCTCCCTCTCCCTGCTTCGTCCCGTTTTGGGATTGGAACTCACCGCCACCCCCTTCGTCACCCAAAAGGGGAAGCAAGTCCCCTTCAAAAATGCGGTGTACGAATATCCCCTCTCCGCTGCCATTGCTGATGGCTATACACGCACTCCCTATGCTCTTACCAGAACAAACCTGGGAAGTTTTGCCTTCGGCGAAGAGCAATTTGACCGTATCATGCTGGAAGATGGCGTGAAATGGCACGAGCATATCAAAAAACTACTGGCCGAATATGCTGCTGCCCACAATCAGCGGCGTGTGAAGCCTTTTGCATTGGTGGTCTGCAAGGATACGGCTCATGCGGAGGCCACGCTCCGATATATCCAGTCCGAGAAATTTTTTGGCGGAGCATACCGGGATAAGGTCATCAAGATTGATTCCAAGCAAAGGAAAAGCGAACGGGAGGAAACGGTAAAACTCCTTCTGTCCGTGGAAAAATCCGACAACCCCGTGGAAATCGTTGTCCATGTGAATGTCCTGAAGGAGGGCTGGGATGTCAATAACCTCTACACCATCATTCCCCTGCGGACGGCAAGTTCTCGTGTCCTGCGTGAGCAACTGGTGGGCAGAGGCTTGCGCCTCCCCTACGGAGAGCGCACTGGGGTGAAGGAAATCGACGCTGTGACCCTCACTGCCCATGACAAATTCGATGAAATCATCACTGAGGCACAAAAGGGAGACTCCATTTTCCGCGCCGGTAATATCATACACGCCGATGAACTGGATAAGGAAAAAACAGCCATCACCCAAGAAAAGCTGGCATTTGAGAAGGACGAAGACAAAGCGGCAAAAAAGGATTGCGCTGCCCTTGGCCTTGCGGCAACGGACAAAAACATTTACGCAATCAAAACGGTAAAGCGAGTTGTCAAGGAAAAAATGGTCGCATCTACTCAACCGGGATCGGCAGAGAAGACCATCGAGGAAATCACGCGAGAATGCAAGGAAGAACTGACCCGCGATGAAGCATTTGCCGACACCTATCGCTCCGAACAGGAAATATTTGACCATTTCATGGGAGCGCAAACACCAAAAATCAAGGAGGAAGTTTTGTCAAAATACATTCCGATACCTCGCTTGCGGCTCACAGAAATACGACCGCCGGAATACGGTTTTGCTGATTTCTCCTTGGATTTGGCAGAGTTCCATCACAAACCCGCCGATACGAAAGCCTACGCCCAGAACCTTGCTGATGCCCGTGATGTGTTTGACTTGCCCGGTGCCGGACGTTTTGAACCGATAGAAGAACCTAAGCGGCTCATTGTACGGCTGCTTCGCACGAAGCCCCAGATTGACTACACCAAGTGCGCCAACTTGCTATGGAAATTAGTCGGCGAAGTCTATGACCATTATGTGGACGAACATGGAGAAAGTGGTGCCAAAAACATCTTTCTTCTGTATCAAAAAGATATTGCCACTGCCATTTACGGACAAATGATGAAACACCTCACTTTGACGGAGGGATTGTTCGAGGAGCGTGTCTTTGACGAGCGCAAGTCAAATTACAAGCAGCAGTATCGTTACCAAGAGAAGACAGAGCTATTTGGCTCATTTTCTGCCGACCTTCGACAGGTTCTGTTCACCGATATTGAGAAAGGTGTCTTTGACATTGCAAAGTTTGACAGCTTACCGGAATTAAATCTGGCGCGTATCATGGACAGAGAAGGCAGTAATGTAGAAAAATGGCTTCGTCCCGCGATACAGGAATTCAGCATCCGCTACGAGTTTGACGGCGCGTCACACGAGTATCTGCCGGACTTTGTTGTGGAGACAGCAAGCACCCGTTTTCTGGTGGAAGTCAAAGGTCAGAATATGCTCACCGACAGCAAAGTATTGGCCAAAAAGAAGCGCGGCGAGGACTACTGCCGCATGGCAACAGAATGGGCGAATACAGCAGGAAGCAAGCCTTGGCAGTATCTGTTTATCCCGGAAAATGCCGTACAGGGGAACACAACCTTTGACTTCTTGGCAGAACGGTATGGAAGGTGAGGTAACTTCTTGACAGAACTTCGAGCCTCATAACAGATTGACGTTCTGCGCCAAAACAGTTACCTGTTATAATCGTGATTCCAAACACCAATACGCAGATATGTATGAATTTTACCGCATAGTCTCCCCTTTTCTGACATTGTAATTACTACATTACGTCAATTCGGGAGACTGTGCGGTAATTAGAATAACATAATTTGAACACAAGTCTAACCGTTATCAATAATTCCCGGATAAATTTTTTTGTGTTTATTCACTACAGCAGAATAAAAGAATTTACGATATACCTTAATCAAACGATTCGCCAAAAAACGTTTTTCGATTGGAATACCAGAAATATCCGGAAGTGCATCTACTTCTATATCCTTTGACTCTATGTGTTCCAATATGTATTTTCTTACGTTTTCAGATTGCATTATTTGGTCTATTGAATCCTGATTATCCAGATTGAATGCTTCGATAAGATCCTTTACTAGACTATCATTTCCCACTTTTAGAATATAAACTGACTCGTTGAACGGTGTACTATATTGCGGTTCTTTTACAGTTTCCCTGATTACATCAATATTCGTAGCATCATAATATGTGACTGAAAATAAATTAGAGCCTAATGATGCATCAAATGATGTTTCACTTTCACCCATAAGAATTTCTTCATCTGAGTAATACAGATTTAGGATATATAATGCCCCTAAAGCCCTGATTAGAGATTTCAGCGTTCCTTTCTTAAAAGAGCTAACCCTATCATGCTTAATAGCCTGATAGGCACTGTTCCACAGAGCACTATTTTTGCCTCCTTTTCCAGCATTTTTTAGGGGAGCAAAAATCTTATTTTCATTTTTTCTAAAGTGACATTTATAACTCGATACAACAATCCTTTTCTTTTCCAACATCCATACTCGACATAACAAAGATAAGCATTCCCTATCAAATTTCGGATAATCCCCATCTTTCTCAGCTTTTTTATCATACCCTTCTGGCAATTCACTGTTTGGAAAATCTCGATACAGTTGCTTTGAGATTGCCTCAATTTCCATAACACAGCGAACTATCAGGTCTGAAATTTTCACAGAGTATACTTCAAGCTGCTCGTCATTACAGTATATGTAATCTATGATATTAAGGAACTCGTTCTCCATATTTTTATACACTGGCCAGAAAAGATTTGTACCCTTCACGCTTGTTCCTTCCCTTCACGATTATTCCGATTAAACGCTCATAGTTTATATCACGATTGGTTTTCTCTACCTATAAAAAAATCCTGCCGTAGTAGGACCGTTTTTTCGTGCTACTACCAAACATCCACATAAAGCAACTATGCAGGAAGGGAGGCACTCCACCATGCGGTCAAAAGCCTACATAGCCATCGACCTCAAATCCTTCTACGCCTCGGTGGAATGCGTGGAGCGAGGACTTGACCCACTCACTACCAATCTGGTAGTTGCTGACGAGAGCCGCACCACCAAGACCATCTGCCTTGCCGCCACTCCTGCCATCAAGTCCTATGGTGTCCCCGGCAGGGCGCGGCTCTTCGAGGTGGTGCAGAAGGTCAAGGAAGCCAATCTGCTTCGCAAGGGAAATGCGCCAAAGTGCAAATTTGAGGGTGAATCCTATGACGCAGTTGAACTTGCGGCCACCCCCTCCCTTGCCCTCTCCTACATCGTGGCCAAGCCCCGCATGGCTCTCTACATGGACTACAGCACTCGTATCTACGCTATCTACCTTCGCTACGTCGCGCCGGAGGACATACACTCCTACAGCATTGATGAGGTGTTCATGGACGTGACACCATATCTTGCCACCTACCACATGACTGCCCACGAACTTGCCCTGCGGATGATAGGGGATGTGCTGAAGGAAACGGGCATCACCGCCACAGCGGGCATCGGCACCAATCTCTACCTTGCCAAAATCGCCATGGACATCGTGGCAAAGAAAATGCCCGCCGACAAGGACGGCGTTCGCATTGCGGAACTGGATGAAATGAGCTACCGCCGCCAGCTTTGGACGCATACACCCCTCACGGATTTTTGGCGGGTGGGCAAAGGCTACGCCAAGAAGCTCCACGCCCACGGACTCAAGACCATGGGAGATATTGCCCGGTGCTCTATCGGCAATCCGCAGAGCTTTTACAATGAGGAACTGCTCTACAAACTTTTTGGAGTGAATGCAGAACTGCTCATTGACCATGCCTGGGGCTGGGAACCATGCACCATGTCGGCTATTAAGCAGTATCGCCCCATGTCTAACAGCCTCGGTTCCGGGCAAGTCCTACAAAGCCCCTACATCCACGAAAAGGCGCGGCTCATCGTCTGGGAGATGACGGATCTCCTCGTCCTTGACCTCGTGGAGAAGGGCTTGGTCACCGACCAGATGGTGCTGGATATTGGCTATGACATTGAGAATATGCAAAAATCTTACCGTGGGGAAGTACACACCGACCATTACGGCAGAACCGTACCTAAATCGGCACACGGCTCGGTGAATCTCGGCAAATACACTTCTTCCTCCAAGCTCATACTGGATGCCATGGTGAAATTGTACGAGCGTATCACCCAGCCGGACTTGCTGGTGCGGCGAGTGACCGTTACCGCCAACCATGTCATCAGCGAGAAGGACATACCAAAGCCGGAGGACAAAGGCGAACAGCTTGACCTCTTCACGGAGTACACAGCGATAACAGCGGAGCGGGAACGAGCCGAGAACGAGGAACGCAAGGAAAAATCCCTGCAACACGCCATGATAGCCATCAAGCACAAATTCGGCAAGAATGCCATTCTCAAAGGCTCCAACCTTCAAGCGGGAGGTATGACCATTGAGAGAAATCAGCAAATTGGAGGGCATAAGGCTTAATGAGAAATTACCGCCTCTATAATATTCTCTTTCCCGTATGGCTATTTTATCTTTTACCCACGGGAGTTTGGTTGATTATCCTTACGGCAAATTTTCTGATCGACAGCGTGGTTTTGTATTTTGGATCGAAGTATCTTCGCATCAAAGAATATGTCCCCCTTTGGCAACGTAGCATCTTGCGAATATGGGGCATTGGATTCGCCGGTGATTTTCTTGGCGCACTGCTCATTCTGGCAGTTGAGTTGATACGAAACGAACTTTGCCCTGAATGGAATACCTTTTATTTTCCGGGAGCCACGCTCATAGCCATGCCCGGCGTAGCAATCTCCGCAGTATGTATCTATTTTCTTGACAGACGATATGCTTTTATGAAAACGGACTTGGATGAATTGGCGATTATCAAGTTGAGCCGAATACTTGCCGTTTTTACTGCGCCATACGCTATGCTGATACCGCTATATGGATAGGAGAATCACCACATGACCGAAGAATCAAATCCCTACGCCGACATCATCGACCTCCCCCATCATGTTTCCAAGCGTCACCCCCAGATGCCCATGGAAAAACGCGCCGCACAGTTCTCTCCCTTCGCCGCCATGGTAGGCCATGATGCGGCTATACGGGAAACCGCACGATTTACCGAAGAGCAAATGGAACTGTCCGAGGATGAAAAGGCTGTTATTGACAGCAAACTACAAATGCTTCAGGCGCACATCAAGGAGCAGCCGGAAGTAACTGTCACCTATTTCCAGCCGGATGAAAAGAAAAGCGGTGGAGCCTATGTGACCGTCACAGGCTCCGCCAAGAAGATTGACGATATGAAGAAACTTTTGATTTTACTAAAGGGAATCACTATACCGGTTAACCATATACTCAGCATCTCCGGTATAGATATCAATCTCATGTAAGCAACTGCTCCAACACCCCATCGAATTCCTGCAAATTCTTAATGCTGGCCTCTTTTGTTTCGCACTCCTTCAGTATCTTGGCAAAATCGTCATTTATATTCTTCAACAGACTCTCGCCAAAATCATTTTTGAGTTTATCCATGCCATTCTTGAACTGACGAATTGCTTGCTCCAGTTGCACGGAGAAATTATCGAACAGGTCTGCAACGGCTGAGGCGAGTGCGTTTTTTAACTCGCTGCGTTGTGCGGAATCCCGTATTTCGCCGGAAAATTTGGCGGTTATTTTAGCCATAGCGCTATCGGCAGAAATTCGCATGACGGGAAATTCTATGCGGTTCAGGGTCTGCTCCGTCAGCAAACGGAAATATGCGGGGTCGTAACTTTCCGAGGAAGCGTCAAACTCATTCACCACCACTTTCAGCAAACCGTTTTTGAGATTTTTCACATTTACGGCGTTCAAAAATCCTTCTTCGATAGAACCGGCGGCATCGTTGGCATAGTGTCGCAGATTGTCCAAGGCATCGTTGACATCAACATAGGTATATGACACTTGATAGGTAGAGTATTCTTTATGACTGCTCCCCCACGAAAAAGGATTCCACCACTTTGAATCGCTGACAGTACGCACTCTTTCTTTCGATTCCGATCCCGTTCGCTCGGACACGCTGCCATATTCCCTGTTGCTGCGCCGCAAGTCTTGCAAAATGGATATTTTCGCTTGCTCCATGCGGACATTGGCTTCACCGAAGTGTTCCTCAATCTGCGCCTTGATGTTATGTATCTTCGTTTGCACGTCTTTTCGCTGGGCTTCCAGATTTTCTCTATCCTTGCTCACCAAAAGATTCAGATGTTTGAGAGTTACACGGCGCAGATTTTCCAGATAGGAAAAAAGCTCCTTTTCGGCGGCAGGAATGAAACCCGCCGCTCGTTCTGCAAGAAGAGCATCCTTTTTAGCTATGGTTTCCGAAAGTTCTTTCTCGATGGCTGAAATATCACCGATTTTGGCAATCAAATCCTCGTCCAAATCGTCATGCTCATTTAGGTCATCAAAGGCTTTCCGCTCGCTTTCGCTAAACTCATCCGGGGTATGTCCCGCCATATTGTGAAATACGGAGGAAAGGAACAGAGGATTCTTGCAAGCCGCCAAAAGTTTGTCCCCATTGGCATAGTTGTCCTTATCGCCGAAGGTTTGCACGGCGTGACGGCGCAGACGCTTTTGGGTATCGGCAATGGTTTCTTCCAAACTGTCCATGTCGTAGTTGGCATCCACCAGTCCCTCATCGAAACGACTGCAAATAAGGGTAAGCCTTGCAATCCCCTTTTGAGGGAGCTGCGCCCGCAAGAGATCCACATCACCGCGATTGAGGAAATGAGAGGCGGGACTTAAAAAGAAAATCGTGTCGCACAGCTCTAAAAATTGCCGTGTCTGTTGGGTTCTGGACGCTACCGGGTCATTAAGTCCCGGCGTGTCCACAATGGAGATTCCCTCAAGCTCTTTACGGTTGATATAGAGAATGACGCTTTTCACCAAAGGTGTCAGAGCGCCGTTGTCTCCCACATAGTGATTCAACTTCTCCATCAATTCATCTTCCGATGGGAAGTCGATACGCTCTTTCCCTTTTTTCGTATATTCCCCGGCATCAATGCCGCTTGCCCGAACATCAGCCGCCAATTCCTTGGCGGCTTTTGTGTCTTCGCCGAAAGAATCGCTCTTGGCAAGCTGCATGAGTATTTCCCATTCTTCGGCAGAGTAATATTCTATCTCTATAGCGTTCCGGGGAGCGTATTCGATTTTTGTAAGTGTGGCTGTTTTGGGGGTAAAGGCGCGGGGAAGGACATCTTTGCCGTCAAAAAGAAGCATATTGAGGAAGGTGGATTTTCCCGCCTTTACCCTGCCCACCACGGCAAGGTTCAGCTTACGGTCATCTCGGAAAAAGTCATCAATGCGCCGCTGAAAACTCTCCTTGAGGGCTGTCAAGTCCTGCATGGCAGGAGTATCGGCGTATGGCTTGATAGTTTCGGCAATGCTGTCGTAACAGTCAAACATGACTTGAAAGGTCTGTTCCTTCTCCTTGGTTTTTGCAAAGGTAATGGACACAGGAGATCATTCCTCTCTATTTTGCGCTGGCATTAGCGAAGGTTTGTACACGATAAGCATCTGCCTCGTCCTCCGTCAATGCTCTGCCAAGTTCACGGTATTTGCCAATCATCTCGTTCCAGCGATACCGCTTGCCATCGGGCTCGGCGGTCAGTCTGCCGTCTACGGCGTAATAGGATATGTCGTGAGCAGAATAATTTTTTTCATTTGCGGGCAGCATGACGGTCACTCCTTCTTCATATATTTATCCAACAGAATTTTAGCGGCCTCTTCAAATATTACCATTCTTCGTGGGGCAATTTCAACGGCATGGAGTAATTTTTTGTAATAATCCACCAGACTGCTTTTCGCCGTAAATGCGACCACTCCATCGCATCCGGCCTCCATGCTCACCATACAGGCACTAGCGAAAAGGTGCGCTCCAACGCCCTCGTATTTGCCGCTATATTAGATTATGTTATAAAATATATTTTCTAAGAAATGAATATTACTTTCGAACAAATTCGGCTCCTTCGTATATCAACTGTTGATAATTATCAATTTTCATGATGTGCTTTTTTATTTCTGCACCATACTCCTCTGTTAATGCTATGTGCATATTATCTTTTGTACATATTGGAATTTGTTTATATATGGCAACAATGAGGTCATTATCAATTTTTTGAACTGGCTTTATTTCACCAATCTTTAGCAAGTAAAAATAATTAAACAAATCACTAGGGCTGGCTGTTTCAAGATTGATAATCCCTTGATTACATAAAGAGTGCTCAACAACAAAATGTTTAAGTTTTCTTAAGTGAACAATCCCAACCTGCAATGTATATTCAATTCGTTTTGTTATCCAATCAAATAAATCTTCATTTAACATTGCTAAACTAGATATTTCTAGCTCAGCATTACTTGACATACTCGATAATAGTTCTACGAATTTCAAGAGGGAGTTATATTTTTCTCCTTTCTTAAAAAGTTCTTGTAGTTGTTTATTAGCTATACCTACTATAGGTTTTTCTGAAAAAATGTTAGCTTCGCCGTAATTTACCACCGTTTCTATATTGTTTGTATTGAAGATGGCAGGCAACACTTGTTCTATCATGATATTATTACATTTTTTTGCAAATTCACTCACAGATGAAAAGCACATTTTTTCCTTAGTTCCATCTGTGTTTATTACGAGATATAAAAAATTGTTTTTGCACTCTTTAGGTGCAGTTTTTGCAACTATGACATGATATATTATTAAGTCAAAGAATGATATGTATACATTTACATACCCAGTTTCATCAACCAAACATAGTAAATGGTGGCTTCCTGGTCTATCTGATAAATATTGATCCATAAATTCATATAGATTTAGATCTTGCATAATTGTTACTGGAGATGTACCTTTACCAGTTGTTACATAATCTATAATGCTTGTAAACTCATCTTTTCTACCAGTTATATTATTTTCTTTACAATACCACTCAAATGCGATTTTTGACATTAATCGACAAATATTTATGGAAAAAAATATATCTTGAGTTATATAGGTTCTACTATGATCAAATTCTAGCGGAGTATGAATTTCCTCTACTCTTGTTTCTCCAGTATAAGATTCTTTAACAATTCTTTTTGCATTTCCTTTATCAAGAATAATTTTTTCGCCATTTGTTCCCTTAAGAGCTACTTTTCCAGTCAGCAAATCATTGCTTGATGATACTGTAGCTTGATAGTATTTTCCATTTATCATGTAGTCGGTTCGATATCTTGGGTATGAATCAGAAAAACTCTTTTTATGAGATCGAATATCCAACTTATTCAATATAAAAGAGAAATCATTAAAAACTTCGTTCTCAAAATCACTAAATGGCTTATTATGAAATTCCTCGCATACATTTTTATTAAGTATCCGAACATTTGTCATAGTGTCTGGAATGATATCTGATTCAGACAAGCCGTTTTCATTGTTACAATAAATGCACCTATTCTTCATTGTCGCCACCACCTTTTCTATATGCAATTTACGCAAACAACTATTTTCTAATATTGCAGTATTATTCCCACTCCATTCTCATTCCATCCCCCTTTGTAATAAAAGTTATACTGCTTATATTTCCTGTTTTAATGTCATCCCAATATACAAAATCTCTCCGCCCACGAAAATCAACTTTGAAGTCACAAGATTGTGCATTAGTAGGAATTTCTATGTTATAGCTTTCTTTGATTTGTATGCTAACCTTTACCTTTAGAAGATCATTTCCCCAGTCGGAGCTACCTGAAATTCTGCAATAAATGCAATCAATCTCAGTGTTTGCGTCATTCTTAACTACGAGATATTTGTGGCTTTTGAAAATGTACGCAGAGTTATTGTAAATACAAGATTCTTCTACATACTGACTCTTATCAGGCATAATTGAAATCAATGCGTCATTTGTATATGTTCCAACTTTATGATTTATAAGATTTTGCCCTTTATAGAAGCAATCTTGCAGTTTCGATTCAAAAAAAGAAATTTTATCAACATTATCGAATCTTGCTAACGGTCTGTTTTCGACAAGAGGGAATAGCCATATTGTTCCACAGTCAACCTGTATATTAAAAAACTCGCATCGAGCAATTTTGACAAAGTGAACATCACTTATGCAAAATAGCCCTGTGTCATTTTTTTCGTTTCCGTATTTAAAGTCACCGAAGGCACAATTTTCAATAGTTATATACCCACTGCTTTGAAAATTAAATGTTGGATTTCCCCCACGGATAGAAATATTACGCAAGTAAATAATCTTCTTCCCCGAAATATATCGTGGCATTTTATTGGAAAAATCCGTGAGCTTGAAAAAATTAACATAAAATTCTGTTGCCGTTTGAAAAAATATATTCTTATTACCAGTTATAAGTAAATTCCTGAACTGCGCTGCATCAATATATCGGCAGTTACACTCAAAAGTATCTTTTCCACCCAGTAAGCAATCCACCACAAGCAGAAGTTCACCAAGTTCGCCTTCGCCAACACCAATCAACGCCGCCAACCTTGCCACATAAGCAAATTTATCCTCGTCCCCGGCATCGTGAACGCATACCATCGACAAAGCGTCAAGAATAAACATATCCCGTACATTATGGGTAGAGAGAACCTTGGCATAATCGCAAAATTCTTTATCCCCCAACATCATACTTTCTTTCAAATACTCGTCAATACTCGACTCCTTACCGCAAGAAATAGCTATAGTGCACGGATAGAGCAGGGATTCCGGCGATTTTGCGTGAATTCTTGCAATGGACATCAGCAGTATAATGTAGGCGCGTTTGAGGAAATTGTCATTGATGTTCTTGAGAATATGCTCGTTGAATAATTTTGCCTTTGCAACCTTAATAAGCCCATCGGTGGATGATAAATTGGCATTTTTCGCAGTCATACCGTAAGACCACGGCACACTATAGCGTTTGCATTTGCCTATAATCAATTCCGTATTGGCTTTTCGGTTTTGTTTCTTTAAGATTTCCTCAAGAACCGTAGCGGGATTTTTTACATTGCCCTCCATGAGTTTAATCTCGCTTGGCTCCGGCATCTTAATATGCACACAGTCTGCCACCCGCTTGATTTCTGTGAAAAAGTCTGTTTGCAAGCCATTCAGCTTTTCGCGAGTCGCTTTGATTTCCTTAATGTTGTCTTTTACATCAAGGGATACATCCGTCAAGCACTCGTTTACATCTTCATTGTCCCCTTTGTAGGTAATTGCGCGGTTTAATTTCGACAGCCAACGCTCTTTTTCCTTCAATGTTTCATCATAAAACTTGCGGCACTCCACAAACAACTTCTTGAAACTCCGAGCAAAGTCAACTTCCTGCTTCGCCCCGTCAAGTTTCGTCAAATACGCCAGTATCTTTTCTTTGTCGTATTCCTGTCCCTTTCTGCGAGAGAACAAAAGCACATCATCGTAGCGAATCCCCTTCACATCCAATGTGGACTTTACTTTTTCCCGCATTTCGGAAAGCTCTTCGGTGTTAGGAGCCTTGTCCGCTTTGGTGATGATAATGAGCTTGGGAATCGACTTGTCGAGGCTGTCCAAAAATGCCACATCGTCAGCGGTCATCACTCCCGCATCCGCAGGAACGAACCATAGGATATAGTTACTACTGTTCAATTGGGCGCGAGCAATGCGCTCGTCCGTTTTGGCAGAATAGGAACTGCTGTCCGGCTTGGAGTAGCCCGGCGTATCGAGGAAGGCAATATTGCGGTAGGATAAATTAGGCGCAGAAACGAACACGCTTTGAAGCAAATGCCCCAAGGTTATACCGTCCGATTTTACTGTTTCCACTTCCTCATCTATATCGCTGTTGCCAAAACCGTGGGCGATGCTTTTGATGTCGGGGAAAGTCAGATTGAGTTTCACATCAAACTCATTGATACCCCATGCGGATTCTTCTGCCCCGTAAATTACATAGGTTGGTACGGAAGTGGAAGGGTCAAGATGGGCGGGAAGGATGGATCTTCCCAAGATACTGTTCAAAAAACTGGACTTTCCGCTGCTGAAACTCCCGCCTAGAGCCACAATGTTTTTGCCGATGAGTTTATCGAACAGAAGGAAATCATGGAACTGCCCGTAGATTTGCTCGAAATCGAAATACAACTCCGGGAAATTAGGCGGCGCTTGCTTTTCAAGGGCAGCGGGGATTTCCTCCCGGATAATTTTCGTCAGCCGTGAAATATCCACGGGCAGAGGTTGCCTGTCGCCGGTCGGTGCGACGATACGTTTGAGCAAATCAAAATCCTTTGCCATATCTCCCATATCGCATTCCCCTTAATCCTCGTCATTCATAATCTGCCGTGTTACCTTTAGGTCGCATTCCATCGCCGCAATCCGCTCCTGCCGTTCTGCTTGCTCGGATGCGAATTGCGCCTTGAGTTCGGCGAGTGCCTTTTCCTGCATGGCAACCTGCTCATCGGCCTCATCGCCAATCCTGCGATTGACTTCCTGCACTTCGCGCCGAATAATTGCCTGAACCGTTTCCATCGTCTTGCCCACTACCTGCGGAATCAATTCGCCGTGGATTTTGGCCTGTGCCAGTTCCCTCTGCTCGTTCTCGCGCTTCTTCAGGAATCCGATTTCCACCAATACCCCGGAAATTGTGAGAATTACTGCCGCCAGACCGCCAGACAGTGTAATGCCTATTGCCGCCAAGATTGCAGGAATCGCCTTGGTGATGGCCGTCTTGGTGGATTCTTTCAGCAGTACGTCGGCCTTCCGCTGCTCATCGTCCAAAGACACATTCGCATTGAAATCCAGATCCACCCGTATCATATCGGCCACTTTCTCCATATAGCGTTTCATCCGTGGGGCAAAGTCCTCCTGCATGGCCAAAATGACGGCTTCCCGCACAATCATGTTCACTTTGCTCTCAATACTTATGTTACGAACCATCATGTTTTCCAATGCGGGCGCAGCATCCGTCAGCGCAGAGGTCAGTTTTCCCCGAATACTGGCGATGCAATCCTCCATTTGTCCGTCAAAACTGCTTCCTGCCTCTGCAAGTTTCCCTTTCAGTTGGGTGAGGCGCATTTCGGCAGCCTCCATCTCGGCCTCGATTTCCGAAGGATTCAGATTTGCTTGTTTGATGGAGGTGGAGAGATAGGTAGATAAATCTGTCCCGAACTGCACCAAATGCTCCTTGGCATCCCTAGCGAAAATGTTTTGGCTGTCTGCTTCCATTTGGAGCAGGAACTCCCGTAACGGCGTGATGATTTTTTCTTTCCCCTTGGCATTGGTCACGCCCAGGGATACATTTTTCATCCCCAGATATTTTTCCGCATCTTCCCTAATACGTTCCTCGCATTCGGACAGTTCGTCTTCCGAAACTGCCTTTGCCTTGGTAATGAGGAGATGCACGGGCATATCATGCAATTTCAGCTCCTTGAGGAAATTCGCCATATCCTCCGGGATGGTGGGCGTGCGGGCAGAAAAGGTAATGAGATAGCCCTTGGCCTCCGGCAAGTATTCGTCAATGGCGCGATTGTGAAGGTCAACGCCGGAGTTGAAGCCGGGCATATCCACAATTTTGACCGTGCTGATCTCCTTGAGGAAGTCATGGTTCACCCAAAGCTGAACTTTATGGACATGCTCCACGGAAAATTCCCGCTGGGAAAACTCATCGAGGGAGATGGTTTCCTCTTCCGATTTCCCGTACACAACAGCTTTCTCCTGCTCCCCATAGCAGATTTCCGTGGGAACGGCTGTTTCCGGCGTAAGTTCCACCCCAAGAAGTTTTCTTCCCAAAAGTGCATTGATGAGGGAACTTTTTCCCGTGCTGAACTCGCCGATGAGAGGGACTGCCACTTGAAATTTGTCCAAATGCTGGCAATACTCCAAGATACCGTTGGTATCCAGCCCGTTTTTCGCCCTTATCCTAAAAAGCTGCACCAGCTTTTCCCTGTAATGCCCGTATGCTGCCGTATGCTCCATTTCGATTCCTCCGTATATTTTCCTTCGCCGTTTGAGCAGAAACAGACCCCAAAGTTTCTTCTATTGCCTCCACACTCTGCCGTAGCGGATTGCTTCAGCCTAAAGGTGAAATTGAAAAAACCTTCAAAAGAGGTTATTCTCACATTGTAGAGAAACGTAGTCTTGCTATGTTGGTTTATCGGATTTTCGTTATGGCGCAGGTCGTATGACGGCATCTCGTCTTCATGAAACGATGGAGGACAGATTTCGGCATCAACGCCACAGGCTCTGCTTGCCTTATCCTCATCAAATTCATTTTTCGACCGACGCACGTGGCCATTTTTTGCAGCCTCTCAGTTCATCTGCAACTGAACCGAAGTCCCCAAGTTGTCTGTTCCTGCCCAAGCGGCGAACGCCGCCGAGCAGTCATTTCTTTTCCATCAACTCCTCAATGATGAAACGATTTTCTCCCGCCAAATCGAATTTAGGCGTATAATTGACTTGCGTGGACAGGAGCGCCTCGTCAATTTTAATGGAAACCTCATCCGCTTTTTTGTGGATTTCCTTCATCAAGGAGCGCACTTTGTTTCTGTCGTAGTCAATGGTTTCGATGCGGTCAATGTCGTAGCAATAGGAGGTCTGGTTGCCGTCGTTATTGAACACATAGCCGCGCCCTTCCCCCTTCTGAAGTTCATGTGAACTTTTGCGTCCGGCAAGTTGCTGAAGCGTTGAAAGGAATGCGCGGCGGCTTTTGTTCCCGTCAACTTCTACGTCAAGGCTGAAACTCATTCCCGTCTTTGCCTTCGCTATGGCAATCCCCAAGGCATCACGTTCTGCCATCAAATCTTGCCATATAGTGAGAAGTTTCCCAACATCAAAGCCGTCCTCGGACTTGCGGCTGACATCCACGGTGTCATCGGGCTGTCCGGCCAAAGCTTTGCTGCGAAGGTGTTTCTCCGTGACAGTCATAACATTGTCCGAATCCGAAAGATACCGGGCAATATACGCCGTCAGCTCGCCAATCTTATTTTGCGCCTGAAAAGCTTCCTTCAAGTTCATATCGTATCTCTCCCTTCTCAACCCTCATATATGCGGCAGTTTTTCACACCACCATTCGCCTCAGTATGTAATGACTCGCTCCAAAATTTGCAGCAGAGTATGCAAATTGCCACATTCAGTGATTCCGGTTTTGCACCAAAGGGCAAAGTCCTCACTGGATGAAAAATTGTCTTTGCCGAGGCAGCTTTTTGCGCGGCGTACTGTCTGCTCCGGCGAATAGAGGTGATAGACTGCTTGCTTGTATTTGCGCTCCAGCAAATGCAGCAGATACCTGTCCGTCGGCATGACAATTCCGCACAGGGGAATCTGAATTTCGTCCGGGCGACCGTACTTTCGAGGAAATCTGCACACGTACAATCTGGACGCACCACGAAGAAATCCATGTAGGTGAACCTCATGAACCCTGCGGACTCCTGATGGGTCGTGCGCATACTGAACGAAAGCGTCCCCCGTCCAGATGCCAAACCGCCTTGCTCCATCGTCAGCCACATAGGCAGCATCGCCATACTGCACCTGCTGCCTCGGTTTCCGCTCGTGGCGGGGTTTCCCAGCATTCCGCGATCTGAACGGACGACGATATTTCGTGAAATCATTTCCGTAACTCATAAACACTCCCATAAGGTCTATTCCACATTTCCCCGTCTTTTCCTGCCATTCAGTTGAATTTCACATACTCATGGCACGGTCACCGTACAGATTCCCTATGCCTGTGACACTGGGGCTGCTCTACGGCTTCAAGGCATCCAGCGTCTCATCGAAGGCATCCGTCATTTTTTTCATGGCGGCTTTGATTTCCTGTACATGATTCTGAGCATCCTCGGTACTGCCGCCATCCCTATTTAGCATCCATTTGGGGATTTGCGATGCTTCTCCGCCGGATTTATCCATCCATGCGGGTATCTTTCCTCCGGCTCCCGATAGATCAAGCTCCTGTGCCTGTTCTTGCAGTACAGCAATCATTTCCTCACCCTTCTCACGGAGTCTCTCTTGAATCTCATGAATCGAAGCCTTAATCTGTTCGTAAACCATAGTTCTGTCCGCGTCCGTGGCGCAGGACTCCATAGCCGCCTCTGCCTCGTAGCGTATTTTCGACATCAAGAGGTCAACACCGTCCGGCAACTCATCATCTTCATCGTGGCTGCGGCGGTTATCCTCTTCGATGGAAGCCTGAACCATTGCCGTCAGACAAATCCCGATTGCGCCCCCCGCCAAGAGCAACATACCATTCTTCCACAAGCTCATGCCTGTCCCTCCTCATCAACCAGTCCCATGAAAAGATGGACTCCCGCCCAAACGCATGAGCCATCTTCCCCGATAGCAAGCAAACTCCTAAATCACCAACCCCCATTTCAAATGGGGGTTTGACTTTAACCCCTCCAGGGTATTTCCCTGGTTCCGCCAGAGGCGGGGTTTCGCAGCACCATTGTTTCTGGTAGCCTCCCTTGGAGGCTCTGCTGA
>Ga0256405_10004686_pt1 | contig 25122 bp, 29 predicted proteins | sample RumenRJG_02DNA_FD_189096 | JGI IMG/M metagenome (GOLD analysis project Ga0256405, IMG submission 189096) | Bovine rumen microbial communities from Lethbridge, Alberta, Canada - RJG_02 | ecosystem: Host-associated > Mammals > Digestive system > Stomach > Rumen | place: Canada: Alberta... | reverse complement strand
AGACTGGCATTGTCTGACGTACGGATAAGCGTTGCGACAGTTGTCTGCCACGTCCACTGACTGCCAGGGATCTGCCCGCCAGTACTTGCGATTGTAATCTTATATCTGCCGTCAGAGCGGTTAAGTGTGCCGTTATATGTGCCAATATCGTCCACTGCAGTCACTCTACCGCTGTATGTGCCTACGGCATCAGAGAGACCCCCGTCTGCAGTCAACTCGATTTCCTTTAGTATGGTGTTGAGTGCGAACCGATATGTGTTTATCAATGCTGAACCGCTGGTCACCTCCTCTGCGTCCTCTTCCCAGTGACTGCCACTGAGGAAACAGGAGACAACGGTGTCTCCTGGGACGTATGTCTGTATCAGCGGACGTTTCGTAACGAGAACCCTGTCCGTCTGCGGTGCTAACTCAATGAGGTTATACTCCTTCTCTATGCCGTCTAAAACCGCCTTGTATGCGTCTTTGACGGTCGGCTGGACTGTTACTACCTTATCGGCAAAATCTATCGTCAAATCCGTTCTGCTGAACGTCCCCTCCCAGTACTGCGTCCATATAAGACCCATGTCCGTGGAAATCTCCATATACAGCGTCAGTGTCTGCTCATAGGTGGCTGACATAATCAGAGTGTAGTCCTCACGGACGAATGTCAGTTTGCCGTTAAGTTGCCTGCGGAAAAACTTCTTTCCGCTCTCCAGCTGATAGTCGAGTGTCACGTCTGACTTATAGATGGGATGGGCAATGGTTTTTTGCCCATCCTCAATCTGCAGGAAAAATCGGTAAATCGGTGTCGCCATAATCATCCTTTCGTTGTGCGTTTAACGTTTTTGTAAACCTCGATGACGTTGCCACGTCCGTCTGCATACATCTTGCGCTCATGTGCCTTTCTGATAGCTGAGACATCAGAGGACAGGGATTTTAACTCTGCTGGAGACTGCGTGACGTTGACGAGCAGTCCGTCATCCGTCTTGTAGGCATTGAGGTATTTTCCAGCAAACGAACCATCGTTCAGAGAGCGGATAACGTCTGGGATAACCTTGCGGTAACGTCTGCTGTTGCGTTTGTTGATGACTGCGAAGAACTCGCCTCCCTCTGCTCTGCGTCTTCTGCCGTCTGGTGTCGTTCCAAGGTCTATGTCGTTGCCAGACTGATGAGAGCCACCCGAGAGCAGTTGAACCGTACCTTCACCGTAGGTCTCGCTTCCGACTGCCTGAGCCGCCTTAATCCTTGAGTATGCAAATGAACCCCACATGACGGCAAGTGCTGGAATCGCCCACGGGAAACCGAGTTGTCGCCAAATCAGAGAGGATGCAGTGACAAGGTTTCCGATTTGCTCAGCCGCCTGCACAGCCGCCTGCGCTCTCTGTGCCTTCTCCTGCTGACGTTGTGCCTTTTCCTGCTGTTTACGTGCCAAATCAAGCTCCTTTTGGCCGGTGGCGACATCTGATGCGTAACCTTGGTTTCTCGCCTCAATCTCACTCTCCAGCACCTTCTTTGCGTTGTCAACGTCTTGTTGTGCAAGTCTCGCCTTTGCCTCAGCCGCCTGCACATAAGAGTTCATGAACGTGTCTAAAGCCTCCGTGGCATACTGCAGTGACTGGTCGATGGCTTGTTTCTGCTCATCTCCCAGTTCAAGACCGAGCATATCGTAAATATCGTTGTTTGGCAGTGCCTTGATGTCCTTGTCTATTTTTGCGATTTGGTTCTTTATCGCCTGCACCTCGACATCAGACATCTTGTTATTCATCTGCTCGTTTAACTCCAGCACCTTCTGCAGACGTTCTTTCTCAGCCTGCAGTCGGTATTTGGTTTTGCTCTTCTCGGATTTCTGCAGTAAATCAAACTCACTCTGATAATATTCTTGCTCCTTATCATAGAGTTCTAACTGATGCTGGGTGTATTCGTCCATGAGATTCGCCAGTTCAGCATCATACATTTTGTTGATGGTAGACGCACCGATTTGCTCTGCCAACGGCTTCATAGCGTCCTGCATCAGTGCGGTCTGACGCTCCAACTCGAGATTACGTTTGCGGAGTTCCAACTGCTCTGCGCTTCCCTCCTTCATCGTTTTAAGCAACATTTCGTTTCCCTCCTTCTCGACTTGGTTACGCTCAATCATATATTTGCGCTCGATGTTCAGCAGTGCTTCCGTACGTTCCAACTGCAGGGAGGTTATACGGTCGTTAATCCATTTGTCTTGTTCGGGTGTCCATTGGTTCTTTGCATTCAACTGATGCAGTTTCGCCCAGTAGTTGCGAGTGTCCACAAGGTCTTGGATTTGCCTGTCGAACTTGTATTTGGCGACTTTCTTCTCTCTCTCCTCTGCGCTCTCAATCAGTACCAGCTGGGAGTCCTCATACTGTCTGCGTTGCCTCAAATTCTCTTGATACAACCGCCACTGAGCCTTAAATTCCTCTTCCATCGCCTTGACGGGATCAACCGTCCTGCCACTGCCCGAACCTCTGGAGGCTTTAGTCCTCGCACCACTTTTTGTGGCAGGTGATTTCCTTGTAGTAGATGCAGTTGTTCTGTTACCGCTTCCATTTCCATTGTTGCTACCGCTATCTGACGATGCGTTTCTGGATTTATGATTGCTGATGTTATGAGCCGCATTTACCGCCTTTAGAACGTTGTCGCCTATCTGATAGCCGTTTTCGTCCGTAAACTCCACAGGGATTTTTATGGGGTCGATATGTCCGTGTGCGATAGTGTCAAACGAGTTCATAATGATTTGCGATGTGTCACGCACCTGCCGAGCCATCATCTTAGGCAAAGCGAGTGAGAACTGCTTGACACCTTCCCACAACTCATCCAAGTCAAGCGTGAACACTCCGACAAGTGCCTTGCCAAGTCCGACAAGCAAGTCCTTAAACGCATTGAGGACGTTTGCAATCAACTTGAACTGGGCAGTGACGAGAGCCGCAATGCCAGCCCACACAGCACGGAAGGCGGCTGATTTGTTATAAGCGTCAATGATGTAGTTTGTGAGGTTGATAAAGCCTTTAATGAGCGATGTGAGAGCCTTCTTGACAAAGATAGATAGATTGGCTTTCATGCGCTCAAAGTTTCCTCCTGTCTGGTCGAATAACGCAGCTAAAGCGACTTGCAACTCCTTTTCCGCATCTGCCTGCTGTGCCTCCAGTTCTCCGAGTTCTCCAGTGCCTTTCTTTACCTCGTCAAGGTTGGTGTTGATGTCTGCGAGTGACTTTATCATCTCGAGACCAGCGTCACGGCCTTGCTTGCCGAACACATCCATTAGCACATTGCCGACCTCCTGCGATGCTGGAGGCAGTTCTGCGAGTTTTGCGGACACCTCCTGCAGCACGTCAAATGTGGAGCGCATACCAGTCGCCAAGTCCTCAGTAACCTTGTGACTGTTGATGCCGATTGCGTCCAGTGCGTCAGCGGTTGACTTATTCATCTCTCTCAGACGTGCGTTCGCCTGCTTGATTGCGTCAAGTCCTTTGTCGCCGAAAATACCACTTCGTGTCTGCGTTAATATGGCAACAAACTGCTTTACGCTCACTCCTGCCTCTCGGAATGATGCAGGGTATTGCTGGAGTTTGCTAAGAAAATCGCCATTGAGGTCCGCACCAGCTTGAAATCCATCCTTGACTGCCTCAGCCGCCTCACGGAATGAGATGCCAAAATTCGCCTGCACTGCGTCAATGGCTTGTAATGTCTCCTTGTACTCCTTGCCCCATGTGTCAGAGATGGCCAGAACCTCGGAGCGGAAGTCTACAAGCTCGTCACCGACCATGCCAGTGAACTCACGAGTAAGACGTGTAGCCTCCTGTATGCCCGCATTGTAGTCATACCACCATTTGACACCCATACCAACTGCAGCCACTCCAGCGACTGCGAGGAATACAGGGTTAGCCATCAGAGACATAAGTGTCGAGCCGAGAGCCTTCAATCCAGCAGACAGACCGCCCATGATGCTTGTCGTTCCGTTCATCGAAGAACCGAGTGACATGAAGGACTTGAACAACTGGTTATTCCCGCCGATAATACCTGGAAGTTGGTTGCCCCAGTCTTTAAACGCCTGCGATACTCCCTCATAGTAGTTACCCACGTTGAGTTGGTGTTTGCCTGTAGCTTCCTGCAGTTTCTTCATCTGCTCATAGATGCGTTTCGCCTGTGCCTCCATATCACGGCCATCTTTGGTGTTCTTCCGTTCGGCCTCAGACATTTGGTTTAGCTTGATTTTAAGGAGCGAGTACTGAGCAGACAGGCGGTTGTAACTGCCCTCCTTGGAGTTGGCAATCTTAACCTCCAGCCTTGCGATGTCGTTCGCCTCCTTCGTAGCTTGCTTTAACCGCATCATTTCCTTGTGTGTCCCGTCCTCCGCTTCTGCCAACTTTCGGTGTTGCTGGGCAAGTTTCTCAACCTCCGTAGCCGCTTGCTTAGTTTTCTCCCTCCCCTGCTCTGTCGCTCCGTTCACGTTGCGTAATGAGTTGGCAAGGTCTTGCGCCCCCTGCTTTATCTGTGCGATGTTGCTGGCATACTGGTTTGCTAACTGCTGTAACTGATTGATGAGGTCAGTTATAGAGCTGTCTGGACTGATAAGGTCAGAATATTTGATTGGATTATCCATATTTACTTGATTTTATAGGCGGCTTTCTTAGCCTTGATAATTTCCTTGATATAGTCAAATGCAGAATAATACTCCGTCACTGTGTAATCCTTCGGTGAGACGTTGAGATGATAGCTAATTATATGGCACATCTTGTCGAACTGCTTGTCAAATTGCACCTCGGCACTATCTGAACCGCTGAAAAGGTATGGCTTTGAATAAACTAACAACTCTGTCGTTATTCGCTCTATCTCGTTCTCATCTGCCTTTCCGCTGATAATGCCATCCAACACAGAGAGCGTCCTGCGTCTCAGCAGGTCGAAATATTCCTTTGCGCTGCTGTCGTCAAACATCTGCGGAAAATACTGCAGGAGGTCACTCTCTATTTTTTTTTTAACTGAGTCAAACTCTTCGTTTAACTCAGCCACCGTGACATCTCCCAGTTTATCCACAACCTCTTGCAGACCATCGTCAGACAAATCGTTGCATTCCGTCCCGTCCAGCGACTTTACAAGCGAGGCAAAAGCAAGGTTTTTCGGAGAGATAGACGAGATGACGAAATACAAGTTAGTGCGGAGGTTGTCGACCTCTTTTATCGCCTCGTCCGCTTTCTTTACTCTGATAAATGCCTTTATACGCTCCAGATGTGCGTCAGCATCAGAGAGCGAACTGCCGACACCGCTGTCAACAAGCATCATTTTGTTAAACTTGTGAAAACGTTTCATCGGCAACTCGTCAATACTGTCGTATATCTCCAGCGAATGACTGCCCAGCTTTACTTTCTTCATAGCAACTTTTTTGTTAAAATTGTCGTAATTAGTGGCAAAAACAAGAACCGCCAGTCACGCATGATGATGGCGATGAGGATGCAGACAAGGACGTTCGTCCACCATGACAGGCAGAACCAGCAGGAGAACATTTTTGAAAAGAAATCGTTTCCATGCACCTGCACCCATTCAATAAATTCCCACTTGTTAAGCAGATTGAGCAGGAAGGCAGACAGGGAGGAAACGGCAAATATAATCACTACCCAGTTCATACCTCGCACTCCTCATTTATCTGTATCTTGCCACGCAGACGGAATCCTCCGTAAGGTTGCATGAGATACTGGTTATCCACTTCATCCAACGTGAACTCCTTAAACACGTTCTCTGCACGCTGAAACACTTCAGTGATAGTAAATGCGCCCTCTCTCATCCACGTGCGTCTGACGGCACGTAAGACGTCTTTTTTCGCCTGTTCCAGGTCACGGATGTCCTCGCTGTACAATGTGCGTATGTCAAACCATACGATAAGCGAGAAAGGTGCGGTCATGTGTACCCTGCTCCCTGCCTCATAGCTGACATTCTGCGGTTCGTCCAGCAGAAAGAAAGAGTAATTCCCGATTCCGTCCGTATCGGGAAATATCTGCTCATACTCGTTGTCCCCGATGTATATATTCGGGGAGTAGATACGCTTTTTGTCAATCAGCTTTACCAACCGCTCAGCCTGCGGGAACACATGGTCAAGCCACGGCAGTTCATTTGCCAGTGCGGTCTGAATGTAGCTGAATGCCTTGTCAAAGAGTGTCGGGTTTTGCTTAAATATTACTCTGTTCATAAATCATGCTTTATTTCCCGCCTAAGATAACGTCTCTCGCTTTCCTCAGCAGGTCTGGATAAATATACTCATGTGCCAGTTCAGACGCATTCTCGTCCGTTAAACCGAGTATCTGACGGCCATACTTCCTAATCAGTCCCTCGGTCTTGAAATCGTCTGCGGTGATTGTGAATTTGTCACGCTCGACTATCAGACGGAAAGACGCATGGAAGTCACCAGTGTCACGCAATGTCACTCTGTTTGTCGGCTGACCCTTGATTTCCTTTATCTCAATCGTCTTAGGTGTGTAAGGCATATAATCCATAATCTCAACTCCCACCCTGTTCACTCCATGCTCAAAGAGTTGGTTCTCGGAGTTCATGTCGCAAATCTCGGGTTCGTATTCCTTGATAATTTCAGAGATATACGTCCCGTCCGTCAGTCCAGCATAAAATGTCTGAACTTTCTGCAAGAGTTGGTCAATTATAGTCATACAGTTCTGTATTTTACACCCATGTTATTGCAAGTTAAGCAGATGCGGTCAATACCCTTTGTCTCAATCTCTATCGCTTTATACGCTTTCTCCAGTTCATAGCCAAGACCGCCTTTCCGCCCCTGTGTATTTCCGTCAAGTTCGTAAAGAATGTCCATACGGCTGACATTGCTTTGATTGCGATTGACACGCACATCGGGATTCATTGCCATTGTACGGAGTGCATTGTATGCGACTTGCAACTGCAGGACGTTCGCAAAGAGTTGTCTCTGTGACACGATAAAGTCAGTCAAGTCGCACCCGACCGATATTTCAACGTTAAGTCCATAGTTCTGAGTGTTGGTGTATTTAAGCATCTCAACATCGGGCATCTCGGGAAATTCCGCAAACGTTGTAGGTGCATTGTAGCAGAACGGAGAAATCTGCAAATACTTTGTCAACTCCCTCCATGCCTGCAGACTTCCGATGTTGCAAGTTCCACAGGGGTCACGACTCCAGTCCTTGGAGATATTTATCGCCTCCAATCCTTGCGGTAGGTCATCTTGATTGTAGCATAGAAACCACGCTCCACCGCTATCGTTCCCGTCACTGATATATGGCAAGTATAACGGCTCTTCGGGTGTAAACCACTGGAAACCTCCGTTCGTTTTAGTATAGCTGAAATCCATTACCGCCATCGGGTCGGTTTGGGAAGAATGGAAGACGTACATACGAATTGCCCCTGTGCCTCCGACACCTTGGAATCCGATACGCTCTATCTTTGTCGTTACACCCATGGAACGGACTGGGACAATCTCAAAGCCTACAAGCTGATGCCTGTTCTCCAGTGTAGCGTTCAACCGACCTGCTCCGTCAAAAAACGTCATACGTTCCAGCAGTGATTTATTCTCGCCTGCTATCTTCTTGTCAGCGGTAAATCTCTGCATGGTTTGCGTAATGCCCTTCTCTGTTAACTTTGTAAGGTAGTCGTAAAGGTACGGATAGACCGCCCAACCGCTATTCTCGTCCGTAGGTGCTGATGGTGCGTCTACAAGTGCATAATAAACAACTTTGCCCAACCTAACTTTGTCACCACGCACATAGTTAGCAGTGGCAGAGTATTCGGGATAACTAAGGACAAAATCCTCGGGCATTGCTGATTTGATATTCTGCAGGGTCATCAGCGGATGAGCATCGTTATAAGTCAGTCCGCTCTCGCTCTCCGTAAACTCCTGCCAATTTCCCGATGCAGTGTCCTCGGGCAGTGTCTCCCACCCGACAAGGTGTGCGAACGCATCTTTAATCTCGCTTAGTCTTATCATTTAGCAGTATTAATTAAAAAGAGGGAGAGGGATTTAAATACCCTCCCCCTCTGGGTTACTAACTATGAAAGAAATCGTTGTTGAAGTCGTTGTTATACACCGCCTCATTGAAAGTCGGCCGCATTGACAACGTATACAGGGCGAGCAATCGGTGTGTCAGTTCCCGGTGTTGCGATACCTGCCTTAATGATAGGATTTGCAACAGTTGTCGGGTCACTATTGTATGCCACGATAAAGGCAACGTCAACACTGAATCCGAAATACTCCTTAACTGCACAGGTAAGGTCTGCGGTTGCGTCTCCTGCGATTGCAGACTGGTCGCCAACTGCGGTGTAATAGTGAGAACCGATAGGCAAATTAATGTAAGGCAGACGAACAACATCCCACTCATGGAAATTAGCCTTCGTACCTCTTAATGCCTCTCTGTCAACTCTTGTCAAAACACCTACGTTGCCATCTGCTACTGCATAGAATGACGCATAGTTGCCAGTGCCGTTCGCAAGATTGGTAGTGAAGTGGAACACCTTTCCGTCATACTCCAGTTGCTTATTGACATCGTTGTAGAGTCCATGCTGGGCAAGTTTGCGAACGAGTGAGTCAGTTCCAGCGTTGCCCACGATGTGTATCTGCTCTGGATAAGCGTTTGCACGCATCATCGGATTGATGTCGCCAAGAACATCCTGTGCCAACTGGGTAGGTACTGCAAGAGCATTTGAAGTCACTGTATACTGCAGTGAATCTTTGAACACCTGCGTCTTGTTTGCCTCCAGTGCAGCGATAGCGGCGGTATCAAGCGAAGTAGCGAGAGCACGGGTAATCTTCTCCATCTTGCGGATAAAGTCGTGGTCATAGCTAATTTCGTTGTTCATGTAAGCCGCTGGCACCATTGTGAAACCTACGCTATAGGTAGTCCAAGTCACTGTGTAGAGTGCGGATGTGTTCTCGTCATCTGAAATGGTGCAGGAACGAGTGTTGCTCACGGTCACACTTCCGTCATAGTCAATGACAGGGACTTGGACAACGTTGCCGATAGATGCGAATGCCCTATCACGCAACTCTGGGGAAATAATAGAGTTAGGTGCGTCAGTCTGACTTGCGAAGAAGTCAAGAGCACCATACTCAAGCGGGCGAGCCATGTTGCGGTCTAATTCGGGATTCTCAACTCGCCAGTTCTGAAGTCTTGTTGCTACTAAACTCATAATCGAAATAAAGATTTAGAATGATTAATAAATTTGTTTATGAACTGATGCGGTCTTACCCTCTGACCTCATTATCATGGCTTGTTACTTCATAGGTAACTTAGCCACGTTATTTGTCGTCCATGCCTCGTTAAATGCGTCTTGATATTCCTTTGAGCCTTTTATCAAGCCTCTTTTAAGCAGTTGCTTTGCAATGATATCCGATGCCTCGTTCTTTGTTCTCGCTCCCGACAAATCAACTGCAGTGTCTCCAGTGGGTTTTGTTGTCACTGGCTCTGACCCTGCCCCTGTCTGATGCACTCCCTCGTCTAACACACCCATCTGCTTTAATTCTTTGCGAAGCAAATCCGATGCAGTAAATGGATTGAGTTGGTTTTCGGGGTTACGGAGAATCGCTCCCTGTGCGTCCTTGAACGCAAGAACCTTGCCTCCGTTTCCGTCATCTATGAACTCGGGACGCATAGACTTGATATTGCCTATAGCGTTCTTAAGAATCACATCGGTTACGCTCTGCGGAAATCCAGCTTTGATTTTCAAACCTTGCTGGGCAGTTGCAAGTTCTGCATCTATACGCAGTCCTAACAACTCCTTTCGGTGGCTCTCGCCCAACTTGTCATAATCGGCTTTCAAATCGTTATACTGGGAGGTTACGGACGCTAAGTCCTTCTGAGCCTGCGTGAGAGCCTTTTTTGTTTCTGCATCTCCTGTTCCGTCAGCGATAACCTTTTCCAAACGTGCCTTTTCTTTTGCAAGTTCTGCAACCTGCCTGCTTGCATCGTTATTCTGCTCCTTAAGTGAAACGAGCACCCTGTCAAGATAGGCGTAGGTCTTTTCGTCTCCGTTACGGGAGATTCCCGAAGCCTTTGCGATGTTCTCGTCAAATGTACGGTAGACCTCACCGAACCTCGCACCGATGACTGCGTTCTCGTCATTCTGCGAGAGTGTCACGATGGCATTCAGTTGTTCGTCACTCAGAGTCACCAGACTCTCATTTGCCTTTAGTACTTCCGTTGTCAGCATCTTTCTTACCCTTTGAAATATTTGATAACTTGGCAATTTCAGCGGCTACCGCCTTCTTTACTGCCTCTTGAAATTCACGCTCTTGTTCCTCGGTGCTCTTAGCTTTCGGGGTTGCAGAAACTTTCAACTGCTTTTTCTTTGCCTCCGCTTGTTTGATGTCCTCGGTCGGGTCATGCAAGATAGTAACCGAATACCCCTGCAATTTAAGGTTTCGCTCCATCACGCTTTTCCAAATCTTGTCGTCAAACTTTTGCACTCTCGGAACTGACAAACGTTTGCCTGTATCTGCGGAAAATTTCTTTACCTCAATGATACAATGCCATGAGCATTCCTCGCCATCGGGAACGATGTAGTTCTCGGGAGTAACCTCCGTGATAGCCACATCCTTCATGCGTCCGTCTTCTAACTTAACTAACATGGTTTATTGATTTTGATTAATAATTGGTTCTGTTGGCTCTTCCCGAACTGCGCTCTCATTTGCGTAGCCGTCCAACGTCTCACGTATTATCTCGATTTTCCTGTCGTATGGGATTGCGCTCCCGAACGTCAGAATGTCGGTGTTCTCCCGCTCAAACCGCTTTATGAGCGAATTGAAGTTGAGCTTTAACCTCATCTCATCTGCAGTCACGATACCCTTGTCAAAGAGCGTTGTAATCTCGTCCCTCGTCAGATGGCGGTACGGCTCTAACTCTGCAAGAATCATCATCCGTCTGCGTTGTGCTGGGTTTGTGCGGTACTCAGTCTCGATTATTTGATCCTGCAGTGCGTCAAGCTCGCTTTCACTCGCTCCGCTTTCCTTCGCCACCTTGTACCGCTCACGTAGTTCGTTGGCATCGTAGATAAAAAACTCCGTGCCGTAGTTGATAGTCGAATCGATGAAGTCTGAGCCGTAGCGCAATTTACATATCGTGTCATCTACGAATTTCTGCGCACTCTCAAACCCTTTCTTTACACGGTTAAGGATAGTTGACTGGCTCTCGAAATTCGCTCTGATTTGTTGCTCATTCAGTGCGTCACGTGTGGTTATTTCCTCGTTAGTGCCGACAACGCTTGTGATGATATTGTTTTTCAGACGCTCTTCCTCGTCCACGTTGTAGTCGAGTGACGAGCGGTCAACGGATAACATCTGCACTGGGTTTCGGAGGTCTGGCTGACCATCGGCAGGGATTGGAATCTCAACGAAAGAGCCGACACCTGCTATGCGCTTGTCACCGCATTTCGGACAACGCATCAGCAGTCCAGCCTGGTCAAGCCTGTAGTAACCTTGGCGGTCTTTAACGAATCCACCGTCACAATAGTCTCCATTCTCAGCGTTTGAAAAGTCGCAAGACTGCTCATAACCGCTGTAGATGGGATAACTGCCATACAAGTCTAAGTGACGTTTGCTGATATGATAGAACAGAAACCAGTCGAGCGACTCCAGCTCCTTTGTCAACACTGACTGCTTGATGTCTGGTTCTGCCATTGATACGGCATCAGCCCAGAAAAAGCTGGCGGGGCAATAGCCTAAGTCATGCGGATGCTCAGAGATAAGTGTGCCGATGTTCTGCGACTTGTCCTCAGTAAACACACGGTAGGAATAATCGTCTATGACGACTATCCGCTTGTCACGTTGCTTGAACACAACGAACTCCATGCGCTCGTCCCTGCACTCCCAGTCTATGGCATCGTCAATGGGCAGCCAGTAGAAATAAGGCTCTGGACGCTCACTGCGTTGCTCCTCGGGCAGGTCACAGACAAGTATGGAGTTAATCTCAGTCTTGAAGTTCTCCCAGCCTTTCGACTGCCAAACCTTCGGCTCTTTAAGGACACGCTTCCGATAGTCCTCCCAGTCATCCCGTGTCTCGGGATTTGTGAACTGGTACTCGAAAGCTGGGTTGCGTCCGTCAAACACTCTCGACAGCTTGTCAAAGCAGATGGACGTAACCTCGTTTGTCTTGACAGGGAATCTGAAAAGGGTCTTGAAGATTTTAAACTTGTCATGTGGCAAGATATTTTCGACATAAGCGAAGAAATCCGCAACTGGTTGCATATAGTTAAATGCAGTCAGTTGCGTCTGTGCGTGGAAACGGATGCGGTTCTGGTGGTAGATTGCCCTATTCTTTACCGCCTGCTTTCCGTGCTTCTCCAGCCTTCTCCGTATGTCTTCGTACGATATTGCCATTGTCAAATTTAAATTCTTTGTCGTCCAAGTACCACCCGCCATTGTTGTGGATGCTTAACAACCGCTCTGCGTGGCTGATTTCAAACTCTCTCTGCTCGACTCCTATCGCCACACATGAGAGTTTCACGACGGTAGTCTTAGCATTCATGGCTACAAGTCAGTAAGAGGGTTGAAATCGTCTGGGGCGATAATTGCGAGATTGTCGCTGTAGTTGGGCAGGAAAGTCCAGCTGATTGCGTTGCTGTCTGGCTCTTCCAAGCCTCCGTGATTCTTGTCACCGATGAACAGCGCACGAATCGGGATCGGGTAGTAGGTCGTTGGTGTAGTCTCGTCCTGCAGTGCCTCAATGTTGCCGTTATCGTCAAACAGATAGACACCGAGATTGTCCGCCCATGACTCGCACTGCAATTCCTTTAGTGCCTTGATTACGTTCTGCGGAATACGGCGGAGAACTGCCGAGAACGTAGTCGGTTCACGACCGATAATCTCCTCAACACCTCCCAGTGTCTCATTACCGCCTCCGAAGGTACGAGCAGCACCAGCCTCGGAAGTCGGTGCCTGGATGTAAGGACTGATGACGATTTTTGTGGAATCAGCCGCAGAAGTGAGAGCAGTCCACGATGCTTTCTTGTCGATAGCGGCCGCAGTGGTAAACGAGTTCTTAGTCGTACCGCTGGAGTAGATGCGCTGAAAAGCGACTTTCTGGATTTGCCCGAATGATTCAGTGCAAGTTACTGCAGGGATGTCAGCAAGAGCAGTGGATGCAGGGCATTTGCAAATACTCATAACTAATTGATTTTTAGGTAAATTAATAAATGAAAATCAATCATCAAGTTAAGCTAACCCTCTGCGTAACTATTTGATAACGGTGCAAATATACGAAATGTTTGCGTTTAAATAAAAATTCTTCCAATTTAAAGAGTGTCTAATTACGTCTGACTACACCTCTCTGCTGATGTCCGTATGGCAGTGCGTTGCCGTTTGCCAGCTCTTTTTCATACACCCCAGTCAATGCGTCCTCAGCATCATCATGTTTGTTCGCTCCGAAGTTGCGTAAGAAGGTCATGAGATGTTCGTGGATGCGTGGGAAACGGTTTTCCCAGCCGAACGGCATGATGATTTGCGTGTTTACCATGGCAGAGCAGGTGAGCACTCTCGACTCCTTGTTACCGCCTTGATAGAATGGAGTTGTCATTGCCCGCACCTTTTTGCTGATGGTCTTTTCAAACTGACTGCCCCCTGCGTTGCTCTCCACCCATACTTTCTGCACATCGTTGCGGTTAATCATGGCAGGGATTGTCGTAGTGGTTATCTCGGTGCTTTCGTCCGTCATCTCCATGTCCGTGACGAGAGCAAATAACAACGGCTCAAAACGTTTCTTCTGCTCGTTGAATACTTGCGACTGGCTTCTGCGTATCTCATAGCAGGCGGCAAAGAGGTAGTCACTGCCTTCGTCTGCCACGTCAATATAGCAGCCACTACGGACGAATGTGCCGTAATCGTTCTTGTCAATGTACGTCTTGAATTCATGATAAAGCCGACCCTCCGCACCTCCTGGGTTGCCTTGAAACAAGCAATTAAATTGCACTGGGTCTAACTCCCTCTGCTCCTCCAACCGCTTTCTGCTGTGTCTTGTCTCCCACAGAGCGTCCCCGCTCTGCCTCGGGTCAAGCTCTGTCGGGTCTCCAGTCTTCAACGCCTCGAAGTTGATGCGTAACCATGCAGTCGGGTCTATGTGCTCGATGTCTGCCCAGCTACGTGCATCCACAATCTTCTCGCCACTCTTCTCAATGCGTCCGATTAGGTCATCTTCGTGCCATCTCGTAAAGACGATTAACTCCTGCGACTGGTTATGCTTACGTGTGCGGACGACTGTCGTGTACCATTTCCATGCAGCCTCACGGATGACAGGCGAGTTCCCCTCTGCATAGTCCTTGTAGACGTCATCAAGAATTGAGATGTCAACTGTCTTGGATGTCAGACTACCGCCACGACCGACCACTCGCAACGAGCCAGTATGTCCGACCATCTCAATAACATCACTGTTTCGCTGGTACATATTGTTTCCTCCAGTGCTGAGGAAAGTGTCGGGGAAAAGCTCCTTGTATGCGTCAGAGTCAATGATGCGCTGCACGTCCCTGTTGAAGTCTCGGGCGATGGTCGTGGAGTAACTGCCTATACAAATGCGCTTGTCTGGATTCAGCCCCTCGATATATGCTGGGAGCATACGTGACGATCCGAGCGACTTGCCATGCTGGGGTGGCATCTGAATAATCAACCGCTTAATTTTTCCATGGGCAAACCTGTCAAGTACCTCGTAGTAAACTTTATGGAAATCCGTTGTGATAAAGTCTGGCATGAGGTAACGGACAAAGTTTATCAGTCTTTGACGTGAGCCTATACGCATGATTTGCCGTCTGTCACGCTCTACAATGCGTTTTATTTTCTCGGATGATAAATTGCTCATTTCTTCATTTTGAAACGCTCACAGGCGATTTCTCGCATTAATCTCTTAAACTTGTGGTGTGGGCAGACAACGCAGATAGGTCGTCCGTCCACACTCTGATTCACGAATGAGGTGTCGGGTGTACCGATTGCACACTCACCGCAGTAATGTCTTTCAACTTGTCTAACTGTCATCTTCCGTGCCATTATCTTCTTCTTTCTGCAGAGCCAGCTGCAATGTCTCAGTGATGTCTGCAAGCACATCGGCAGGTATCTCGTCCAGTATCTCAGCGTCTGAGTCGACCTTGATTTTGGTCTCCTTCGTCTCCCTGCTGTCGATATACTGCTTGTTTTTCCATTTGTCTGGCGCAATGTTCGTGAGCAGGAAGATGGCCGCACCAGTGTTTGGAGGTACGTCAACATCCTCGACTATCTGCTTCACGATTTGCGGTTTTCCGTTCACGTCCTTGTACTCAGTCCGCTTTTTCTGCCATCGGTAGCCTTTGGCAGACTTGGCAAGGCTGACAACCAAGTCAACCTCCAAGTTCTGCCTAAAGACCTGCTTTGCTTTTTTGATAGCCTCTGAAAATTCAGAAGAGAGCGCATAACTGCCTCCGATATAGTTGTAATATGTTACGTTGTCTATACACATAGCCTTGCAAAAGTCGACAAACTTTGCACCGCCGTCATCCATGAGCCCGTTCTCGCAGACCCATTCATAAGCCTTCTTTATAAAGTCCTTTGTCAACTTTGTTTTAGCCATATATATATAATTATTATCTATTACACTCAATTAATTTATAAAATTCCCTTCTGGCATCAGCGTCAGTCTTAAATATGCCAGACAGGTGTGCGACAGTCATTTCTCCGTTATTCTTCACGCCTCTCATAACCTTGCAGAGGTGTTTTCCCTTCATGACTATCGCCATTCCGTACACTTGTCCGTCCAGTGCATCTGAAAGCGTCTTCACAATCTGTCTTGCCAGTCGTTCCTGCAGTTGCAGTCTTGCAGAGCAGTAGTTGACAACTCTGGCGATTTTCGAGATGCCGAGAATGCGTCCGTTCTCCTTCGGTATGTATGCAAAGTAATAGCGACCGAAGAAAGGCAGGAGATGATGTTCACACAGCGAGTAATAATCACCGCAGTCAAACACGATGTCCGTTGAGTGCATATCGTTGTGGAAGGTGGTAATTTTAGGCTTTTCCTCATCCTTGTACCCCTTGAACAACTCTTTGCACATTCGCAGTATTCTGTCTGGCGTCCCTTTCAGACCCTCCCGCTCTGGGTCTTCTCCTATGTAGCGCAGAATGGTTTTTATCGCACGTTCAAAATCTTCTGCAGTTGGATTGATAATTTCCATTTCGGGTTATTTTTTACAAATTCAACACACTTGTTAATAATCTCTTTGTTCTTATCTATATCTCCAGTATCACATGGTTGTAAATACAAATGAGGTTGTAAATACCAATCCTTTAGATAAGTTTCTAAATAATTTGGTATATCTACAACACCATCCCACACAATCTTGAACTCATTGCAGAACTGGCGACATATTTTTGCCTTTTCACCAAGATAGAGGTCTTTCGGGGATATTGTCAGCCAATTCACATTGCCGACGCAATCATGTGTTCCGTTGCTCTCCACTGCAATGTACATATCATCTCTGATTGCATGGACTTTGTCGACAAGTGATTCAGTTAACTGCAGTGTAGGCTCACCCCCTGTAAAAACTACAAAATTTGCGTTATAAGAGGCGATTTGACGCACGATTTCGTCCTCAGTGTAATGCATATTACCGCCAATGATGATGTATTTTCCGTTATCCATCGGATAGACCATCAGAGAGCGTAATTTAAGCATCTCTGGGTACTGCTTGATGTTCTGTTTCAGCAGTGCCATCTTCGCCTCTGTTATCTGTCGGGGATTTGACGGGAGACCTTCCAGCTGTCCCTCGTTCGGTTCAAGTTTCGAGAGACTGATAGTGATAAATTCATTGTTTTTCGCCATAATTCTAAATTTTTAATTTTTGCAAAATTAGTTAATTTATTGATTTTCGTCTGTATTCTTCCAATCTGGATGCGACCGCAGGAACTCCGTCCTCATGTCTTTGAGCTCTGCGGTCGACAAGTCCTTTAGCACTGGGAGACATCTGTAACAGAGTGCCACGGAATCCATCTGGAGCACTGGAGTGAACTCGTCATGCCATGTGCCGTCAAACCAAATCAGACGGGCATAAACCGTCTTGTCCCTTACGTCAAACAGCCGTGACATTCCGTCCATGTCAGCGTCCTCGTCCTCGCTCTGCTTCCGCACCTGCCTTATGATGCCTTTATTTCTGAGATAGTAAATCATCCTTACCCGTTCTTTTTTGCACTGCTTGCAGAGTGACGAGGCATAAAGTCTACCAGCGGTCTCATATATGTAGAAATCGCCCAGCGGTTTTTCCTTTCCGCACACCTTGCACACAGCAGTCTTGTCGTTGTCTCCAACTACCATTATTTGTCGTAGTAAACGAATTGCGGGTATAACATCACACTATCCACGTCTATTTCCATATATCGCACTCTGTCTGATGACGGAAGCACTGGAAGCTCGACCGCTCTTCTCTGATTGCGGAACATCCACGCATAACCGCCTCTGACACGCTCCTTATCCTGCACCCTTGTCTGCTCCCATTCCTCAGCAGTCAAGTCTGCGACAGGCTTCACGGCATACAATTCAGCGATGCCGATGACACAACCTCCCTGTGCGCTTGGATAGTCTGGAGTGGGTGTTGAGCAAATGAGGATATTGCCACGCACCTCCGTGTCCTCACTGAGAATCTCAATATTTTTCAGACCTTCGCACAACGCACTGGCAAACGGCTGACGGACGAACAGCGAGAGGACCTGCCCCCTGCTGTCCGTCTGCAATCCGTAGATGTTGTCGGGTTTATGATGCTCAGAACGGCTCTCCATAATCGTCCAATGCTCCTGCAAGGTTGTTGATTGCGCTCTGTACGTTCTGCCCGTTTCCTTTCGCCTGCATAAACTCAAAGGTCTCTGCAATTATCTCCGTCACGTATTTCGTCTGTCCGTCCTTCTCATACTGGCGGGTTTTCAACTTTCCGCTCACATACACCTTGTCGCCTTTGTGCGCATACTTGCCCACGACCTTTGCGAGGCCGCCACGGAACGTGACGTTGTGCCACTCCGTCCGCTCCTCGACCTTGCGTCCGTCCTTTGTCATGAAACCTTTCTCAGTTGTGGCGATAGTGACATTACAGACCATGCCACCGTCACTGAACTCTTTGACATTTGGCTCTGTGCCAATGTTGCCGATAATTTCTGCTCTGTTCAAACTCATTGCTAAAACAAGTTAATAATCCATTTTACAAGTGATACCAATCCCCAGATATAGCAGACAATCGTCAGTGTTGCCCAGCTATAAAATACGATGTTGTACATCGTTTTCTTTTGTATTTTCATACTGTCTTTAATTTAAATTAAATTATAAATACTATTGTTAGAGTTAATAATTAAGTTGCCAGCCAGCCAGCGGACATCCTTCCGCTGTGTTGATTCAAGCATCGTCCTGCCGTAGCGCATAATGAGCAGTGCGTCGCAGTTCCACATCGTCACCTTGACTTGCGGGTAGAGCTCGGAGGCGATAGTCTTATACCTGCGTTTCCTCTCGCTCTTTTCCTCTCCAACGATGCGAAGTCCCAGTCTCGACTGCCAAGTAAGCGGATGAACCTCGCAGATGTCAAGACCGCAGAGAGACAAGACGGCTTTCAACTGCTCCTGGTTCGCTATCATCTTACGGATGCGGAAGACCTTGCCTCCCTGCAAATCATCATGTCTGATTGCAAGTTTCTCAACAAACGCAACGGCTCTGAAATTCTGCCTGTAATGCGTGAGCGCATCACTGAGCAGTGCAACGTTATTTGGCATTCTTATGACCGTCACACGTCCGTCTGCACACACTGAGACACCTCCGTTCGCCCCTGGGTCAATTCCGATAATACAGTTATAGTCCATTATTCCGTCTCCTCAAACACCACCTTCATCCTTACTTTGCAGGTCTCGTTTTCCTCGATAGTTACTTCCCATATCATTCTCGCAAGAAGTTCACAAGCCCTCTCAATGATGGTATTATTATAGTCCACCTCTTTAATTTCAAGACTTTCTACGAAGGATTCAACATCTTCTATTACTACAATAGGAGACGCAGAAAGATTCTGTCTTAGTTTTTTAAGTCCCTCTAATAACTTACTTTTGTCAATCAGTTCCATAATTATTTCCATTTATGATAATACTTTGGATATTCTACCATTTTCTCTGCGTCCCTTGTTGCCCAATTTACATCAGCATAAGTATGTCTTTCAACCCACTTATTCCACCAGTGTCTTTTTGTGTAAATTGCCCACTCTCCTGCCATGTTAGGACGAGGATTTTTCTTGGCTTCCGTCGAATAATCTACTTTGACCCACATAATCACAATAGTTTAAGTTCGCTGAGTTTAATAAATCACATATTTTTTCGGCAGTTTCGGTTCAGGATGCCAAAGAGCGATGACCTCCTCATCGTATGGTGGCAGCTTGCTCTCATCATCGGTATCTTCTAACCAATAGTCAATCTCTTTCATATTCCAAGTCCACCTCTTTCACTTCAATAGTGTCGAGGAAAGAAATTGTTATACATGATGGCAGTTATAATGTTTCTGTCAAGTTTATCGGGGATCAACTCACTTGTGTCTGTCACGTTGCTCATAAGTCACACTGATTTTGATTTCACACTGTTTCCTTATCTCGTTCTCCCTGCTGGGGAGAAGACGGTCAATGATGATTTCACCCAAATTGTAGCCGTCCTTCTCCAGCAGAGCAGTTATATATTCCTGTAGTTGATTTTCCATCGTCTATGCCTCTGCCTTGTTAGTTGTCACTGGTTTCTGCGCTTTCTTGCACTTGTCTATGAGGCTATAAAATTTATGCTCCAGCTCTGGGAGATTAGCGCATAATATAGTAGCAGTTGACAACACTACGTTTAAGAGTGCCCCAGTAGGTTCACCGTTCAGAACTGCATCAAGAAGGAATGATATATTCATGTCTTGACTTTCCTTTCGGACATCCATCACCACCCCAGTGCGTTTTTTCTCTCTGTCAGCAGTGACGAGGATAGCGGGGATTTGTTGCTCCTGCATTGCTCTCGCTACCTTCTCAGCTAATTTTTCTGCGTTTGTCTTCATAATTTTTCGTTTTAATGCGTTCTAATTCGTTTTAAATTGTTTTGCTTGTAATTTATCATATTTGCGGTTATCATGCGTCAAATCGCATGGCAGACGCAAAATTTAAAGTATTTCGCCATCTGCTAACATCCGCTGGTACTCTTCATAAGTCACTGCCCCCTGTCTTGCCTCGTCCTGCTTCCTTTCCTTTCGATTTTGCTCGAGGCGGTAGAAGTAGTCGTTTCGGTCTGCCAGAAATGTGCGTAATGCAGTGGTTATTTTCATGGGGTCTATCGCTCCGTAAAACTGGCCGTACCGTCCAGATTTCATCAGATGCAGAAATAACATGACCTCAGATGTCTTTAGATAACCGAACTCAGACGTGATGACCTTTGCAAGGCTCTGCAGCTGCTCGACTGTTATTTTCTCCTTGACTCCGCAGAACTCTGACAAGTCTTTCAGCTGTGGAATGAGCCATGCCAGTGGTGCGTTCTTTCCGTAGTCTTTCCGCAACTGCGACAACGTTGGGAAATTGCCGAACATACAGTTGTAAGGACTGACGGCTATGTCGCTCTGAACTGCTGGAGAGTTAGACAGGAGAAAAGTCCTCAGTTCTGCTTCCTGCTCCTGCGTCAACTGTGTTTGTGTCGAGCAGGTGCGAGATGACGGCAACTGCCTCTGCGTCTCTCTGAGCTCTTTCAATCTTTCGTCTATCGTTGTCTGTAGTGATTCCATTTGTCATTATGTTTATTGGTTCTCTTTTTCTTTCCCATGTTCTGACGGCTGCCCGCCAGTCCTTCATCTTGTTTTTCCCTATCATCCACCCTTTCGACTCGTAAAAACTCACAAATGCGTTTGCGTCTATTCCGTTGCCTCGCTCCCTGCAATACTGCTCAACCTCGTCAACAGAGGGTGGTCTGAAATATTTTTTTTGTGATGAAAATTTATTTTCATCTTTTTTTTCTATGTCATTATCATTATCATTATCATTATCATTATCATTATCATTATCATTAGGGTTGTTTTGGGTTATTTCGGTTGTTTTGGGTTGTTTTGGGTTGTTTTGGGTTGTATTACAACCGACTGGGTTGTTTGGGTTGTTTTCGCTTTTCCTCGCGTTCTGGTTTCCTTTTGGTGCTCCGCCTTTCCTGCCGTTAACCCTGTTGCGCTCACACATCTGCTCATACTTGTCTGCGTTTCGGTCTAACTGGGGTTTGATAAATCCGAACACTGCCTTTGCCAGCGCACTTAATTCCATTTCCTTTCCGTCCAGTCCGTAGTAGATAATAGCCTCCAGCAGTTCCAGCCTTGTCGTGACATCAAGACCTCTCAGACCGTCAAGCCAGTCACGGTAAAATATAAAGCTGTCCTTTCCCATAATGCTCAATAGGGGTTTAAATCCATTGCTATCTCCAAGCCAGTATCAGCGACATAGACAGGGATTCCGCACACTGCCGAGATTTCTTTCTGCATCTGTCCTGCGTTGCTGTTGTCTGCAGACAAGTGAATGAGAACCACGTCTTGCAAGTTCGCACTCAGATTCTTTTTCACAACCTTCTGCGTTGTCTGCAATTCCATGTGTGTAAGCATCAGCCGCTCACGCAATGATGCGATGCAGTTGCCATGCTCCATGTTCCATGCGAGGACATCGTCTTGATAGTTACATTCCACCATCAGATGATTCAGTCCTTTCACTTTGTACGGCAATTTGTAGGTGTCAGTGGCGAATAGCAGTCTGCCCATCTCCTCATGCTCTACAATGTAGGCAAGACAGGGGACATCGTGGAATGCCTTTAACGGAGTGACGTAAAAACCGCCTCCCAGCTCCCTACGCTCACGCTCTCTCAGTTGCACGGAAAACACATTGTCCTGCTCTTCCTTCGCCTCCAGCACGTCAGAGGACGTACACACTGGGATGCCAAGTTTAAGCAGTTCTGACACGCTCTTTGCGTGGTCGTTGTGTTTGTGTGTAACTAAACAGCTGACGACACCCTGCAGTGTGAATCCCATCGCTTTCTTGATGTCCGTCACTGGGACACCAGCCTCGAGAATTAGGGTGCTACCTCCCGAACTCTGCAGGAGGTAGCAGTTCCCAGCACTGGATGATAATATTACTTTCAATCTCATACAATCAGCTGTTAATAAGGATCGTCAGTTGCGTCTGCCTGTGCGTCAGCTGTGTTCTCAGCAGTGGAAGGGATTGCAGGAGTACCAGCTACCTCAACCGCATCAACGTCTATCTCAACGGTCTCAGCGTCCATCTCAGCCAACTCATCGTTGCGGATAGCTTCTGCGCTCTCCGTCTTTACGTCTCCGATGACTGCGTTCTGCATCTCGATTGACATATAGCCGTATTTGCTGATTAGCCTGCGTATGACGGTCTTTATCGCCATGTCGTTAAAATTGCCTTCCCAGCCTACCTTATTGCTGGGTGCGTCCGTCTGAGCACTCTTTACAAGTGCGTCCACTGACGGCTTGTTGCGCCCCTTAAAACTTGGAGAGTAACGGAGCGCATAGTTTGCCATCTCCTCTACGGACATATACAGTGTCTTTGAAAAGCCGTTCAGCATCTCAATGTAGGCAAAGTAACCGATTATCTTGTCGCTCTTCTTCTTGCCGTTGAACTCAATCGTCCCAGCGAGTTTGTTGTAACCGCTTATCTCGCCTTCATACACTACATCTGCGTTGATGTTCTTGTACTGTCCAGTACGCATCGCAAGCTGGATGTAACCTTTGTACCCAGGGATAAATGTAGGTGTCGGAACTTTCTGCCATGTTCCATCGGGCATCTTAACGTTTGTGTTAAACACTACGATGTAAGCAAAACCGAGTGCCTTGTTGATTGGCAAGTGCATTGTGGCGGCTCTCAATGCCTCTGACACGATTAGATGCTGTGGGCATTTCTGCAGTGCGGTGTCACCGACATACAAGTCAATGAGTGATGCCAGAAATGCGTCTCTGTGGTTCTTGCCCAGTGCCTTCTCAAATTGCTCCTGTACACTGTCTGCTGAGAGGACGTTTTTAAGCACGTCCACGGGCTTGTTTTTCTTAATATTTGCCATGATAAAAATAAGTTAAAGGGTTAATGATTTTTAAGCTATTCTCAATGTCTCATCCTCGCTTACGACAAGCCTTATAATCTGGCTCTGCGTTACGATAAGTTGGTTCACGCTCTCACTGTTGTCACAAAATATCGGCGCAGTCGTCTGCAATGTCTTGCAGATAGCGTTGATGATGTCAAGTCCTGCGTTAATGCGCATTGCGCTATTCAAGTCCTCAAACGGCACACCGTTGACAGTCGCCTTGCAGGTTTCGACCTCGCCTCCGTTGATTTGCGTCTCAAACATCTTAAAACGTACCAGCTGGAACAGACTGTTAATGTGCTCTTCAATTAAATTGATTCGCGCCTCCGTGAACTCCTTAATCGTAAACTCTATGCCCTCCAGCCTTGTCAGTTCATCGCTCGCATTTCGTAACTCAGTCTCCAGCTCCTTGATACGTCTTTCGTTGCTTTCGTTTGCGTCCTTGATTGAGAGTTGCGTCTTGATTTCGGAGATTTTATCCATCAGTTCTTTGTGCGTCCTGCTCAGTTCGTCCACCTTAGCCTGCAGTCCGTTGTCAGTGCTTTCACTTTCAGTGTGCGCCTTGTCGTAGTCCTGCAGTCTCTTGCAGTACATCAGATAACGCTCATCCTTAATAATGATTTTCGTCACCTCCTCCCTGCTCAGCGGTTGCGGTTCTGCTGGGATGTCCTCTTTCCATTTCGCTAAGTCTGCGTTCAGATTGTCTAACTGCTCGGCATAATCACTCAACGTCTGCTCATATTTTTCGATTTCTGCCTTGACCGCCTTTCCCTGCTCGATGTTACGTTCCAACTGCTCTGCCTTGTTGCGGTTGAAATTCATAATCATCTCCTGTTGCTTCTGCTCTATCTGGTCAGCTTCAAGAGGTCTGCCACATGTCGGGCAGACAAAGTTCGTGTCGTTGAACTCCAGCGTGAGGCTCTTCAACTCCTTGTACTTTGCAAGCAGTTCGCCACGCTTCGCTCTTGCCGTGACAAGCTGTCTGCCCACTATGTCGTTCTGCATATTTAAATACTGGATTTTTGATTCTGTTTCCGCAATCTGGGTCTTTGTCTTGATATATCTGCTCATCAGTGCAGAATAAGACTCTGATACGCTTTTCTCAATCTCCATCTTACGCATATCGACATCAGCTTTAAGCCTTCTGCGTTCCTCACTGACTTTGTCTTTGTCAGCGTCAGCGAACATCAGTTTTCGGGCATCATTCAACTGCTCCGTTATCTCTTCCGCTTTCTTTTCCTTGTAGTGCAGTTGAGCCTCCAGCAGGGCGAAATCATAAGTCGTAACGATGTCCCTTCTGCGCTCGTCTATGCGTGACGGAATTGTGTCGACCTCTTCCTTGATGCGTTTTTTCTTTGCGAGGATTTCACGCTTGTACTCCTCCAGTGTCTTGCCGTTCAGCTGGTCAATCAGTGCGCCGAACGTCTGCGGGTCGTGCGCCACAATCTCGTCCACTGAAACATCCCCAGCCATCTTTATAAGTGCCTCACGCTGTTTATCCCATCGCATGGTCGGAAAGTAAAGCGGGTTAGTTATCATGCGGAAAATATCCTCTGAGCATATAGCGTTAATCTTCTCCTGCCACTCCTTTACGGACATCGGAACGTCATTGTATAACCGCTCCTCCTCGTTGCCTGTAAACTCCTCAACAGTGCATCCTCTTTTCTTCGTCCACTTTTCCTTGAGACGTCTGCATAACTGCAGTTCCTTGCCGTCAACCTCCAGCACTGCCGAAACCTCATGTGGCAGACGCTCAATTACATTGCCCTGCGCATCCAGAGTTTTGATGTTAAACTTAGCCTTGTCGTCACTGTTCTTGCCGAAGAGCAACCACGTGAAGGCATCAAAGATTGTGGTCTTGCCACTGGCATTCTTGCCGTATATGGAAGTGATTTCATCATTAAAATCAATCTCCAAGTTACGGACACCCTTAAAATTCAGAAGTCTGATTTTTTTTAATTTTACGTTTTTCATTGTCTCGCTTGTTTAGTATAATTTATTTACAATTTGTTTTAACTCGAAGTCGGCAGGGATTCGCTCTGTCTTTATCCACTGCTCTA
>Ga0256405_10004682_pt1 | contig 25130 bp, 19 predicted proteins | sample RumenRJG_02DNA_FD_189096 | JGI IMG/M metagenome (GOLD analysis project Ga0256405, IMG submission 189096) | Bovine rumen microbial communities from Lethbridge, Alberta, Canada - RJG_02 | ecosystem: Host-associated > Mammals > Digestive system > Stomach > Rumen | place: Canada: Alberta... | reverse complement strand
CTCCTTCAAGTACGTCTTTCTGAACAGCATCAAGGGTGTTCTTTGCTTCGTCTCCCTTCTGTATCAGACGACTGATAATGTCTGCATCTACTCGAGTAAAACGGGTCTTCTCGAATTTCTGCTCAAACATTCCAACCATCGCAGTGTCCAATTCTCCGTCAAGAAGCAACACATTATATCCTGCATTCTCTGCTGCTTCGATATAACTGAACTGTGCCTCGACATTGTTGGCGTAGAGATAAACAAGGTTACCGTCCTTGTCTGTCTGATTGTCTTTTATCAGAGTCTTGTACTCATCATAGGTATAGTACTTCTTGTTTGTGTCCTTCAGCAAGGCAAACTTATTAGCCTTGTCGTAGAAGTCATTCTCAGAAAGCATGCCGTAGTGGATGAAAATCTTGATGTCATCCCATTTCTCCTCGAATTCCTTGCGGTCGTTCTTGAATATGGATGCGAGTCGGTCACTAACTTTCTTTGAGATATAAGTAGAGATTTTCTTTACATTGGAATCACTCTGAAGATAGCTGCGGCTCACATTCAAAGGGATGTCCGGAGAGTCAATCACTCCGTGAAGCAGGGTGAGGAAGTCAGGAACGATGCCCTCGACGTTATCTGTAACAAACACCTGATTGCAGTAAAGCTGGATTTTGTTCTTCTGCAAGTCAAAGTTAGACTTCACCTTCGGGAAATAGAGCACACCAGTCAAGTTGAACGGATAATCAACATTGAGATGAATCCAGAAGAGAGGTTCGTCAGCCATAGGGTAGAGTTCACGGTAGAACTTCTTATAATCCTCATCGGCCAGTTCACTTGGCTTACGTGTCCAGAGTGGGGTAGTATCGTTGATTACGTTGTCTTCTTCTGTCTCCACCTGCTTGCCGTCCTTCCATTCTTTCTTCTTACCGAAAGCAACATTGACAGGCAGGAAGTGGCAGTATTTGCGGAGAAGATCCTCAATTTTATTATCCTCGAGGAATTCCTTGCAGTCGTCATCTATGTGCATGATGATGTCTGTACCACGGTCATCACGCTTAGCGTCCTCAATACTATATTCAGGACTTCCGTCGCATGTCCAGCGAACAGCCTGACTGCCTTCCTTCCAACTCTTGGTAACAATCTCAACTTTCTTTGAAACCATGAAAGCTGAATAGAATCCAAGTCCGAAATGACCGATAATGGCGTTAGCGTCATCCTTATATTTATCCAGGAAGTCATTAGCACCAGAGAATGCAATCTGATTGATATACTTCTCAATTTCCTCCGTAGTCATACCTATACCGCGGTCGCTTACGGTTAAAGTTCCTTTCTTCTTGTCAACACTTACGTGAACTGTCAAGTCACCTGCATCCTCCTTCAATTCGCCCTTGCTGGCAAGAGTACGAAGTTTCTGTGTAGCATCAACAGCATTGCTGACAATTTCTCTAATGAAAATCTCGTGATCACTGTAAAGAAATTTCTTTATGACCGGGAAGATATTCTCGGTAGTAACTCCTATATTACCTTGTTTAGCCATAATTATATATGTTTTGTTGTTTTGTATAATAGTTTCAAGGTCGTTTGACCGTTTGGGGAAACTGCAAATAATATGCCATTCTACATTATTTATATACTGACAAAACTGTTCTGCCACAATGTCAGTTTTGCGAAATGAAGATTGAAAAATTTTGGAAAATGAAATAATGTTATTAACTTTGCATCTTGAATCATAACTTTTTAATTCAAATAATGAACGCAGACCCTTATCCGGCGGAAACAATAGCCGCCTTAGAAAATATACTTACCGTACAGGGCGAGTACAATAATTTCGCTCCACTTATCACTTATATCTTATTGGCACTCATAGTGTCGTCAATCTGTTCAGTACTGGAAGCAACACTGCTCTCCACACCAATGTCTTTTGTCAACACACTGGAACAGCAAGGTGTGAAGGGTGCCGACCGACTGAAACAGTTAAAATCAAATATCGACCGCCCAATCTCTGCAATTTTAGTGGTAAACACCATTGCCAACACCGTTGGCGCTTCATTCGTAGGTAGTGAGGCTGCCCAGCTGTTCAACAGCACTGGAGTGGGAGTGGTTTCAGGATTATTCACTTTTTGCATTCTTGTATTCAGCGAAATCATTCCTAAGACCATCGGTTCAAGTTACTGGCGCAAATTAGCAATACCAGCCTCTCGTGTTATTAAGTTCTTTATCTTCCTTACTTACCCGATAGTTTTCCTGCTTGAGAAGTTCACCCGCAGAATAGCTCCTGCCGACCAAGTATCGGTAAGCCGCGAAGATGTAGCAGCCATGGTAACAACCGGAGCAGAAGAGGGCGTGCTTGAGAAAGAAGAAAACAAAATGATTCAGAACCTTCTGAAGCTTGATCAGTTTACAGCACACGAAATCATGACTCCTTCGAGCGTTGTAACTATGGCTGAGTCCTCTCAAACCATCCGAGAGTTCTATCAATCGGATGATTTTGCAAAATTCTCCAGAATCCCAATCTATGAGGAGGAGAACGACGACTACATCATTGGTTATGTACTGAAGCAGGAGATTCTCGAAAAACTGGCTCAGGATCAGTTTAAGATCAAGCTGAAAGACCTGGCTCGTCCGATTCTCTCTTTCAATGAGGATGAACCTGTGTCGAACATCTGGGAAACTCTTCTTGAGAAAAAAGAGCATATCTGCGTTATCATTGACGAATATGGCAGCATGCGCGGTATTGTCACACTTGAAGATGTAATTGAAACCATGCTTGGTTTCGAAATCGTAGATGAGAAGGACGAAGTTGTGGACATGCAGGAGTTGGCAAAAGCTCAATGGAAGCAGGTTCAGAAACGCCAACGCTCAATAGTAAAGAAGAAAGCTTAGGAACCGAATTAGTTTGTCAGTTCCATAACTATAACATTTTCTGTAGAACTATCTACACGGAAGAGATTGGAAGTACGTCGTCCTACGACCCAAGCAATCTCGTCACCATAAAGGAGCACAAACTGGTGTTCCTTTTCTGTTCTTGAGAGTTTCAGGTCTGTGAGATAATCACTCACAAGCTTCGTACCTTTCATCCCGAACGGATGGAAGCGGTCACCTTCCTGTACAAGTCTCAATGTTCGTCCTCCACGAATTTTATCTGCATCGAAATAAGCAAAACGAGAAGAGGTGCTAAACTCGGTAAGCTGGTCACGAGGAATAACTATTTCCGCAATCTTCGGCAACTCAATTGGTGTATCAAGTGTTTCTATCACGATTGATTCACGATCGATTAGCACCCGATGCGATGACGAGTGGAAATATCTTCCGACACAATGGATGCTTCTGAGGATGTCTTTCAACTGACTGCGGTTGAATCCGAAAGGAGAAAGAATCTCATGGAGCACAGAGAGTGGAGAAGGGGCTTTCAGCACCATATCTATATTGATGCAATCAGCACCGTCTATTGATGCATTTACAAACTCGTTCACAGAATAATGGTACATTCTCCAAGCTTCGTTCAGATTCTCCATGCAATCCGAAATCACATCATCCGTACTCGGGTTTATCGAACGAAGCAATGGCATAACATCCAGTCGTATCTTATTACGAGTAAAGTCATTACACAGATTGGTTGAATCTGTAATATAGTCTTGGTTAAAGGCGGAAAGATAATCCAGAATATCCTGTCTGGTGAGACATAACAGTGGTCGGATAATGTTACCCTGACGAGGTTGCATTCCACACAATCCTTTCAATCCAGTACCACGCAGGAGATTGAGAAGCATAGTCTCAACATTGTCGTCACGATGATGAGCCACAGCTATATATTGACAATGAAGTTCTTTCCTAATATTCTCGAACAATTCATAGCGCTGTTCTCTTGCAGCCATCTCTATGCTTATGTTGTGTTCACGGGCATATACGGCTGTATCGAAATTTTGAACATGAAGAGGAACTCCTAATTGCGAGCAGAGGTTTTGTACAAACACTTCGTCGCGCATGCTCTCTTCGCCACGTAAGTGGAAATTGCAATGAACAGCCTCAACATCAATGTCCATCTCCAGCATCATACGAAGCAGGCACACTGAGTCGGCACCTCCGCTCAATGCGCAAAGAATCTTCTGACATGTATCAATCAGTTGATTCTGCTGTATGTAGTGTTTTACTGTCTCAATTGCTTTCATGCTGCAAAAGTAATAAAAAAAATGAAGAACACGAGAGTTTCGCATCCTTCATTTTTAATTTATTTTCCTATGATTATTTCCTAAATCTGCATTTTCACTTATTTCTTAGCCATTTGAGTCATTTGTTGCATAACTCGGTTGTAATAGCCGTCGGTAGAGCGTTTGCGAAGCATACACTTCAAGTCGCCTGAGTTCCACAAACGAATTGCTCGTTCGATGTCGCCGTCCTGGTTGTAATACTCCTGGAAAGTGATGAACATCTCATGGCTCTTTGCTCTTGAATAGCGATCGTTATAAGTGAATTTGTTGTATCCTGCAATTATATTGCACTGACGAACAAGAATTTTGGAGATTTGCATGCATCCTACATATTTTCCATCACTGGAAACTGCGTTTGCGTTGCCGCGACTTTCGACTTGTTCAATCGCGCTGATTACTGCTCCCCATTTTTCGTTCAATCTAATTTGCGTCAATGAATTCTGTGCTGATACTGTAATTGTTGTAATCCATAAAAAAACAAACAGAATTTTCTTCATAAAGTCTAGGTTTAGTTCAACTTAAAATCACGCTCCGCTGAGGTGTTTTTCTTAATTGCGCTGCAAAGTTATGCATTATTTTTGAAAAAACCAAGCTTTATGCAGAGAATATGCATGTTTATTACATTTTTATACAGTCTTTAACGAATTACAACTTAACAATAAGTGGTTTTGATTCATTGTGCAAACGGTCGAGCGAAGTAATGAGAAGAGTGTGTCCTACATAGTTTCCCCTTAGCACAAAAGTATTCTTGCGACTCACTTGAACGATGTGTGTTGTATCGTCAAGATCAACCTTCTGGTTGCTTGCAAAATCGTAGACAACAAACATAACAGCCTTGTCCATTTCCTTCTTGGCCTGGGGTGCGGACCACTTCAGCGCCGGTCCTTCTTTTGTAGTAACTATTGAAGGCTTGATTGGCTTCTTCGGTTTCTTGCTGTCGATAAACGGCATTAGAGGCTGTAGTGAAGGATTAGCGTGGTACTGCTTGCGAAGCTTAGTTGCATAATCACCATAATTGTTGCAAACAGCGGCTGCATACCATTGACATGAACCGTTGATATTCTTAAGTGAACGCTGAAGGTTGTATTTAGCATCCATTTGATGTTTGGTGATATCGCTGGGGTCAACACCCTTAACCGTACGTTCTACGTCCTGGCCAATGAAAAGCGGACGATTGCAGGCATAATCGTTCCACCAGTGACAAAGCACATCATAGTCAGCTACCTTTGTTCCTATATTCCAGTATATCTGAGGTATAAGATAATCCACCCAACCTTTTTCCTGCCAAAGAAGAATGTCGGCATAGAGATCGTCATAGTTCTGCGTTCCCTTGGTGGCGCTACCTTGACGGGTATTCTTCATTTCCTCATTATTGCGATATATTCCAAATGGAGAGATACCAAACTTCACCCATGGCTTAACATCTCTGATGAGATCATGGATATCCTTAACAAGTTTGTTCACATTGTCGCGACGCCAATCGCTGATATCATTAAATCCTCTTGGGTCCTGTTCAAAGAACTTGCTGTCGGGCAGAGGTGCTCCGTTGGCTGGATAAGGATAGAAATAATCATCCATGTGGATTCCGTCCACATCGTAGCGAGTGATGATATCCTCCACAACCATACAGGTGTACAAACGATTTTCCTCAAGGGCAGGATTGACTATAAGGAGATCATCGTAACTAAAAACCCTATCAGGATGACGTACTACATAATGCTGTTTGGAAACTTCTGTTGTGCCTTTTGTCTTTGCCCTGTATGGATTTATCCACGCATGGCACTCCATATCCCTGTTATGGCATTGTTGCACCATCCACTCAAGAGGATCCCAACCATCAGCAGGAGCTGTACCTTGCTGTCCAGTAAGATAACGACTCCAAGGCTCTATTTTAGATTTATACAGAGCATCACATTCTGCTCTCACCTGAAAGAGGATGGCATTGATGCCACAGCGTTGAAGTATGTCAAGCTGTGCAGATAGCATTTCCCGAATCTGCTCCGGTGTCTTATTCAGATACTGGCCATTAACACACTGAATCCATGCTCCTCGGAATTCTCTCTTAGGAGGTTTTGCTGCACTTACACTAACGAACAAAGAAAGGAAAAACAATAGAGTTAAGAATCGTCTCTGCATGATATTTACTAATTAGCTGTTTGTCAAAAAATATGATAAGATTGATATGTTTTGCAAATATACTACTTTGGCATTAAATTTGCAAGTAATTTTGTGAAAGGAGATTATGACAAAATGACAAAATTTATAGATTACTACAAAATTCTTGGTGTGAAGAAGGATATTCCCCAGGATGAAGTGAAGGCTGCTTACCGCAAACGCTCCAAGCAGTTTCATCCCGACTTGCACCCAAACGATCCCAAGGCTAAGGCTAAATTCCAGCTGCTCAATGAAGCTTATGAGGTTATAAACGACCCTGAGAAGCGTAAGCTTTACGACCAGTATGGTGAGAATTGGGACAAGGCTAAGGGTATGGGAGGCATGAACGGAGCTGGAGGCTTCAGCGGTTTTGAGGGTTTCGGCGGAAGCGGATTTGGAAACGGCGGTTTTGATTTCAATTTCAACAAAGCGAATTTCTCAGACTTCTTCAGCGAATTCATGGGCGGAATGCACCAGCAGCCTCAGCAACCTACTGAAGTTAAGGCAAATATCAGCATAGATATGTTTACCGCAGCCCTTGGTGGCGATGTTTTCGTTGCTGTTGATGGCCACAAATACAAAATCAAGATTAAACCAGGTACTCAGCCAGGCAGTCAGATGCGTCTGCGCGGCAAGGGTGGAATAGGTGCCAACGGTGTGAAAAGAGACCTTATTATCACCATAAACATTTCGATTCCAACAAACCTCACCGAGAAACAACGTGAGGTGCTGGAAAGCGTGAAGAGTGTTGTATGATATAAAAACACCTGTGCTTAAAACAACTTGGGTTTACGCTGGCGGGCTTCTTCAAGGGAGAGAGGCTCGCTATTTTGTTTGTTATAATCCTGGCGAAGTTTCCTGTATTTGTCGTCAAGTGTTTCCTGAACAGACATTTTTGAAGCCTCATCGAGTAGGGAATTGGCTATATTGGAATTCTGTGAAGCGTCCTTCACCCAAACCACAGGTGCATTGTACACAGGAGCAATCTTAAGTGCTGTATGGAGTTCGCTGGTTGTTGCTCCGCCTATCATGATTGGTATGTTGGAATTATGTTCCTGTAGCACCTTGGCCACATTCACCATTTCCTCCAACGATGGTGTAATAAGTCCGCTCAAACCAATAATATCTACATTCTCACTAATAGCTTTCTCTACTATAACTTCGGCTGGAACCATTGTTCCCAGATCTATTACCTCAAATCCGTTGCACGACATCACAACACTCACGATATTCTTACCGATATCGTGCACATCACCCTTAACCGTTGCCAGCAATACTTTGGGCTTGTGACTTGTAGCGCCATCACTGGAAACGGTATCTTTGCTTCCTTGCTCCATAAACGGCTGAAGTATAGCTACAGCTTTGCTCATGGTTCTGGCAGACTTAACAACCTGAGGCAAGAACATCTTTCCTTCACCGAAGAGCTGTCCCACATAGTTCATAGCATTCATCAGCGGTCCTTCAATCACCTTTGTAGGATTCTCATACTTTGCCAACGCTTCGTTGATATCCTCAGAAAGATAATCATCTATGCCTTTCTGGAGAGCAAACTTCAGTCTTTCCTCTACCGGCTCCTGTCGCCAAGCCATCACTCCGCTGTCGGAAGTATCGACAGAACTACTATTCACTGTAGCTGCAGCCTTTATTGCTTCCGCCTGTTCTATGAGGCGTTCGGTGGCATCACTACGACGGTTGAAGAGCACATCTTCAATTGCCTGAAGCAAATCTTCAGGAATGCTGTCGTAAGTGACCTTTGTTGCGGGATTCACAATTCCGAAATTCTGCCCTGCATTGATGCTGTGATAGAGAAATGCAGCGTGCATAGCTTCCCTAACGTAATTGTTTCCTCTTAAAGCAAAACTGAGGTTGCTGACACCACCGCTCACATTGGCTCCAGCCAGATTCTCACGAATCCAACGCACAGCCTTGATGAAGTCAATGGCATAGTTGTTATGATCCTCTATTCCTGTTGCAACAGAAAGAATGTTAGGGTCAAATATGATGTTGTGAGGATTGAAACCAATTTCGTCAACAAGTATATGGTAAGCACGATTGCAGATTTCTATCTTCCGCTCATAGGTTGTAGCCTGTCCTTCTTCATCGAAAGCCATAACCACTACGGCGGCTCCCATCTTTCTTATGACTTCGGCGTGACTTCGGAAGACCTGTTCTCCTTCCTTAAGCGAGATGGAATTGACTATACATTTTCCTTGTACACACTTAAGTCCTGCCTCAAGCACAGTCCAATCGGATGAATCAATCATGATTGGCACTTTTGAGATGTCGGGATCAGACATAATCAGATTAAGGAATGTGGTCATTTCCTGATGTGAATCAAGAAGTCCGTCGTCCATATTGATGTCGAGGATGAGCGCTCCGTCCTCAACCTGCTTACGGGCTATAGAGAGTGCTTCGCTATAGTTGTGTTCGTTTATAAGTCGCAGGAATTTTCGTGAACCTGCCACATTGCAGCGTTCTCCTATATTTATGAAATTTATCTGCGGAGTCACTTCCAGCAGTTCAAGTCCTGAAAGCCATAGGTTCTGATGCTGTGGCGCAGGAATATGAATTTTATCCGAAGGAGTATTATCTATGATCTTCTGGAACTCACGGATATATTCCTCAGTCGTTCCGCAGCATCCTCCAATGATGTTCACCAGCGAAGCATCGATGATGTCCTGCATCTGCTCAGCCATCTGTTCAGGTGTCTGGTCGTATTTTCCCAAAGCATTAGGAAGACCAGCATTGGGATAAACGCTAATATAGTATGGTGCTTGGGCTGCAAGTTCTTTGACGAAAGGTTTGAGCATCTGTGCACCGAATGAACAGTTAAGGCCTACGGAGAAGATATTGGCATGCTCTACCGAAGCAAGAAATGCATCCAGTGTCTGTCCAGAGAGTGTTCGTCCGGCAATATCCGAAACTGTGACAGAAAGCATGATGGGCACTTCTCTGCCTGTCTGTTCCATTGCTTTCTGAGCTGCATAAATGGCTGCTTTGGCATTGAGTGTATCGAATATAGTCTCAATGAGCAAAAGGTCAACACCTCCTTCGAGAAGAGCCGTCGTCTGCTCTGTGTATGCATCGGCAACCTGGTCGAATGTTATGTTGCGCAGAGCTGGATTATTTATATCCGGGCTTATGCTGCATGAGCGGTTGGTAGGTCCTACGCTTCCTGCCACGAATCTTGGTTTTTCAGGATTGACAAAAGCGAATTCATCAGCCACCCTGCGGGCAATGCGTGCACCTTCTGTATTGATTTCCTTTGCGTAATCACTAAGGAAATAGTCGGATTGCGATATCCTCTGTCCCGAGAAAGTATTAGTCTCGATAATGTCAGCTCCAGCTTCAAGATATTTGCGATGGATATCCGAGATGATATCCGGGCGTGTAAGGTTAAGCACATCGTTGTTCCCCTTCATTATCCCGGGGACATCAGCAAAACGGCTGCCACGAAAATCCTCTTCACTCAGGTCATACTGCTGAATCATCGTTCCCATAGCTCCGTCGAGAAGGAGAATACGTTCTTTGACTATATCGTGTATGGAAGGCTTTTGCATTTGTGTCAATGTGATTGATTAGTATTTCTTGATTACACGGTCCATTTCCCTGCGGTCTTCTTTCTCCTTGAGTGTCTGACGCTTGTCATATTCCTTCTTACCTTTGGCAAGGGCAATGTCAAGTTTTGCCAGCCCTTTGTCGTTAATGAAAAGGCGGATTGGTACGATGGTAAATCCTGGAGTCTTGGCATCGTTCTCAAGGTTGCGCAGTTCCTTCTTGTTGAGTAGCAGCTTGCGTTCCCGTCTTTCTGTGTGGTTATTATACGAACCATGCAGATAGAGTGATATATTCATGTTCTTCACCCACAGTTCGCCGTTGGTGAAGTAGCAATACGTATCGACAAGCGAAGCCTTACCTTGCCTGATAGATTTGATTTCGGTTCCGGTTAAGACAATGCCAGCCGTGTAGGTATCAATGAAAGCATAGTCAAATGATGCTCTTTTGTTCTTTATGTTGATATGCTGTGGTTTCAGTTCTTTCTGTTTCATCTTGTCATTTTCATCATTCTTTGTTCGTTACTGAAGCAGGAAACTCTGTTCGTGAGCCTTGACATAGGCAGCAATGGCAGGAGTTACCGTTTCCTGGTATTCATCGAGAAAATCGTCACCAAGTTCGTTCATTGCCTCCTGTTGTTCGTAGAGCGCCATAAACTCTTCTTCGGTGAGGTCTGCCTCCAGTTGTTCGCGGTTGCGGTTGTATTCCCGCTTCACGTCATACATAAAATTGCCGAAGTCTCTGAGATTCCACTCCTGCTTCATTACTTTGGCAAATGGACCGTCGAGCACATAGGGGCCATACCCGTTCTGGATAAGTTGTATGAATCCGCCCTCCATCACCTCATCGAGAATGATGCGATAGGCGAGGAGAGTGTGCTGATTGGCTGTCAGCTTATTCATATTCTCAGCGTTGAGACTTCCACCAATGTGTTTGAGATAAGAATTGGTTATGCCGTATATGTAAGACGTAGCATCCTTTTCCATGTCTTTTATCATTTTGACTGTTCCTTAATGTATCCGTTTCTGTATGCTATCAGCAGTCGCTTGAGATTGTCAATCTGAGCAGCGATTAACTTGCCTTTATCGGTGTCCTTCACATACATACGTTTACTGTTCAACTCCACAATCTGAGTAGTGCTCTTGATGTCGGCACCTGTTTTGATTGCATCCTGAGCGCTGCGAAATGGCTGGTGCTGCACCAGTTCAAGTCCGCGTGAATGGTAGGTGAGGGTATAGCCAGCTATTCCTGTCTTAGGCTGATAAGCCTTAGAGAATCCTCCGTCGATGACGAGCAGTTTGCCGTTTGCCTTGACAGGGGTTTCACCCTTTATTGTACGCACAGGAACATGTCCGTTGATGATGTGGCGATGTTCGCCTTCCACTCCAAAGTTGTCGAGAATGCTGTCAATTACCTTTTCATCATTATTATATATATAGTAATAGCCTTTAGCTTCCTTGTGTGTGGCTTTGTCGGCTATAAAGTAGCGTTCGAAGGTTGTCATGCGGTCTTTGTCGAAGAGCGGAGAATTGGGACCGCACCACAGATACCAGAGATAGTCGCATGCATAGTTTTTATCTTCAGCAGTTACATCGTTGCTGAATGCCTCACGCACCACATATCCCGTCTGCTTCATCAGGTCTATGCCTTTGTATCGATTGCCCTTTATCTCAACTTCCTTGAGCGAAGTATCCTCGTTGAGGGGAATGCTGGCGTGATACATGAGGTTGGAATTGCTGATAGCATACATGCCTCCGTGAGTGAGCAGACATTTCACGTGTCGCTGCAGTTTGTCGCTTGTGCGGAAACTGTGGGTGATACGTTGCATAAGCATTTCCTCCTCCTCTGTCAGAGCGTAGGGATCCTGTGGATTGATAGTCGGGAAATTGTTATCGAGCAGGACATAGTCCTTGCCGTCAAGTTCTATTGTTCCTTTCTCGTAATTGATTCTGTGAAGCATCTTGCGGTCTTCCATTCCATATTCAGGGCGGCGGTCTATGATGTGTGCCTCTTCCTTGAACTGGATAATGGTTATCGCCTTGTGCATTAGAGCGTAGAGGCGACGCGTCTTGTCATCAAGATCAGTCTCTCTGCCGAGATCTACGAGTGCAAACTGGTCGCAAGGGTCATTGGCATAAGTATCGAGAGCGAAGGTAGCAAGAGGCATGAGGTTGATGCCGTAGCCGTCTTCGAGGGTAGCCAGGTTTTCATAGCGCAAAGTGAGACGAAGCACATTGCAGATGCATGCCCTATTGCCTGCCGCAGCCCCCATCCATTCTATGTCGTGATTGCCCCACACTATATCCCAGTGGCGGTAGTTCATCAGAGTGTCCATGATGAGGTGTGCTCCGGCTCCTCTGTCGAAGATATCGCCCAGCAAATGCAGACGGTCTATGGCAAGCCGCTGGATGAGTTTGCAGATTTCTATGATGAATTCATCGGCACGTTGTGTGTCGATGATGGATTCAATAATCATCTGATAGTAGCGATGCTTCTTCTCGCCTACGCCTGAATAACCCTCATGCAGAAGTTCCTCAATGATGTACCCGAAAGCCTTTGGCAGTTCCTTGCGGATTTTGGAGCGAGTGTATTTCGATGAAACCTCACGGCACACTTTCACCAGGCAGACGAGGGTAGTGCGGTAGAATTCATGAAGGTCTTCAGTAGTTTCTTTTATCAGCTGGAGTTTCTGTTCAGGATAGTAGATAAGCGTGCACAGTTCTTTCTTCTGTGCCTTCTTGAGTTCGTCGGAAAAGAGTTCCTCGACCTTACGCTTCACATATCCTGATGCGTTGCGCAGCACATGGTTGAAGGCATCACTTTCTCCGTGCGGATCACTTATAAAGTGTTCCGTAGGCTTAGGCAGATTCAGTATTGCCTCGAGGTTGATTATCTCCGTACTTGCCTCTGCTACCGTTGGAAACGACTGAGCCAATAGTTGCAAATACCTCAAATCCTCCTTAATTGAAACTTCGCTGTTTATCATTTTAATTAATTAGTTACTTTATCACTCTCTTTGCTCCCACATATCTTCGGATGTAGTAAGCGGAAGTGGAGAAGTCGGTTATCATGATTCCGCGAGAACTCGATGCATGGATGAACTGGAATGAGTTGCGTCCAGGATCAACGTTCACCACCATTCCCACATGTCCTACACCTGAACTGGTTCGTCCCTTGAAGAAAACCAGGTCGCCTGGTCGCAGGCTATGACGGTCAACTGGAGTACCTTGTGTGTACTGCACCTGGGACGAGCGGGAAAGGTTGTAGCCGAACTTACCGAATATATAACTGGTGAATCCAGAACAGTCGAAGGTGTTAGGACCGGCAGTTCCATGCACATATCGCTTGCCAAGGTGTTTCTTTCCCTCGGCTATAATTTTTGCTGCCTGCATATTCGGACTTCTCGACAATGATATGATTTCGCCATCGGGCTGAATTTTCAGCTCGTTGTTTGCCACATACTGCTCTGTGGCATTTCGGATGAGTGTTGCCGCACGGTTGGCTGGGTCAACAGTCATTGCAGCGTCCTTGTGCTGAAGGAGCGAGTTGATGCGTCCGCCATCAAAATAGCCGTCAGAGGTCAAAGTAACTTCAAGCAGGGGAGCACAACCGTTGTTGCCGTTTATGTTCACACCTGAAGGAGTGAAGAAATTACCCAATCCATAGACAATCAGTTTGTCGTTGTACAGCTCCATAGGCTGAAGGGATGTGCTACCTGAACCAAATACCAGGTCAGCACCAGCATCAATACAGGTCTGTGCAAAGAGTCGCTGGTTGTGGATTCTCGCATCCTCGCTGTTGTCAGCGCTGTTCACCATTGCCGAATTGGAATGAAGCCTATCTACGTGAGTGAAAGAAACGATCACAATATCACAGTTCGATTTCAGCCGCTTCACCACATTCTTCACAGCAACAGAATCGCCCATGGCAGCTGAATGGGAAGTGTTTCCAAATGAAGCAAAACCATATTTCACTCCGTTTTTCTCAAACGTAGTGCTCACCTTCAAACCTTTCACACCAGCCGTCTCTATGTTGTTGGTTTCGAGTATACTACTTGTCTGCAGCAATCCGTCAAGACCGAAATCGCTGAGGTGCAAACCCGACATGCTGACAGCGGTCACTCCGTTTCCTGCAAGACTAACCGCTGCACTTTCAGGCATACGGATGAGAGCGTGGTGAGAACTGGCATTAGCTCTGTTAGGAGTAGTGTGTTCGTCGGCAAAAACTGTTCCCAGCACAACAAACGAAGCATCAGCCTTCTGCAGGATAGGACGTGCCACGGAGAGCATTTCGTCAGTTTCCTTTGGTGTTACTATATGTGCATTCGAAGTGCCATAGTTATTACCAAGGTTTATTTCACCACCAACAACTATCTTCACCGATTTCTGTGCATGAACAGAAAAGCATGTGGTGATAAAAGCCAAAATATATAATAATCTATATCTCATAATTCTTAATGTTTCAAAATCACAGAGGTACTGTCACTTCACTCTTCACTTTTGTACTGATAACATCCAGCATCAGCGTTGGATGAAGGACGTTGTATGCCTCGTCTGTCAATTGGGAAGTCGTCAGTATATTCGTCTAGCCCTATGCCTCTTGCACGTGATAGGCTGTCAAGACTGAAGTCATAGTAGTAATAGTCTCCTCCGACAAGTACGAAATTCTTCTTTCCCCAAATAATCTTTTCCTTGTCCTCGTCGGTTAGGTTAAGAGATTTGTTGTGGAAGTCAGCCGTTTCGTTCACACACGTTTCAAACATCTTAGTCACAGCCTCACCTTCCTCACCTGTCAGTTTTATGTTTATCAGGCAATAGCGGAACGATGCATTGAACGCCACATCATAGCCTTCCAACGTCTGCCCTACAATCTCATCGGTAGTACGACCTGTTATAAGACAGTTCTTGAAATCAGCCTGCTCCAGTGGATACGCCACGCTGTCCACCACGTTAGTGAACAGTAGCGCTTCCTTATGACCAGCCGACCATGGGTAGAACTGAGCAATGGTGGTGTGAACGAACTCGTTCTTTCCTCCTGAAAGACGCACACAATAGCCACCAGCGTTGCTTATCTCACAGTTTGCCACCAGCGACTGCACATAGTTCAGATCAAGTGCATTGCCGCGAACGTTAGTTATCACGGAGTTCAGAAGCAGCAACTTCTGCTTGGCCAATACATCTTCGTCAGTTCCCGATTCAGGCAAACGGCAATTGATTCCCCACAATCCGCCATGGATATCAACATTGTTGAACTCATTACCAAAACTCTCACCATAGAGAGTAACTCCTCCCCATCCACCGTCCATGCGGTCATATGGCAGATACCAGAGCATCTTGTCTGTGCGGTCGCAACGTAGTGTCACAGGCTGTTCAAGCGTACCTTTTGCTTTAATCTTGCCATGAACACCAAGGTAGGCGCCATTGTGGAAACATACGGTAGTGCCGGCATCAAGGAATAGGGTAGCGCCCTTGGTCACAACCAGGCTGTCGTAAACCAAGTAAGGTCGGGAGCTGTCAAAGTGTGTGTCGCTATCTATAGTCACACCTCTCAACACATTTACGTTCTGTCCCCACGCCTCGAGAATCAGTTTCTGCTGCACACCGCTCTCAAGAGTAAAGACAATTGAGTCGCGCACCAAGTGAGGCAAATCTTCGCCATCCTCAGCTATTCTGACCTGAGCAAAGACAAACAAACTGTCGTTGCCGAGCATCTCCACATCGTTCACAACAGAGCCGCTCTGTCCGTCCACATTCATCTGGAATCCAGATGTGCCGCCGCTACCAAGAGCCACGCTAGTGATTCTCACACCATCCTTGTTGTTATTGTATATTCTGATGCGTCGTGTGCTGCTTGTCACGCCTGTCCACACAGTGTCGAACGAAAGAGTGTCGGCTTCAAACGTAAGTCGTGAATTCACGCTGCTTGAAAATACATCATCGTCGTTGCAGCCGGTACAGAAGAATCCAGCTGCAACCACAAAAGCCAGCACGACAATCCGGAACATATATTTAGCAATTGACTTCATCTTATTTGTAAAAAAGCATACTAATTTGCAAATTTAGGCAATTTTCCACATATATAAAAAATATAAGCATAAAAAACATTATCCAAACACCCTACGAATCAAGCCGTCAATTGCGTTAATAATATTAATGTATCAAAAATTGAAATAAATGATATTTATAATTTACAATTTGTTTCCTTGTTTGGCAAAAAATGTGTAAATTTGCAGCGTAAAAAGATTGTTTCTTACGAATTATTCAGAAAACAAAGGTAATTTTCAATTATATTATTAGTTTTAACAAGGTAATGAAAAAGTACAATTTTAATGCGGGACCATCTATTCTGCCCCGCGAAGTGATTGAAGCAACAGCTAACGCTTGTCTCGATTTCAACGGTTCTGGCCTCTCTCTCATGGAGATTAGCCACCGTGCAAAGGATTTCCAGCCTGTAATGGACGAGGCTGTAGCTCTGTTTAAGGAACTTCTTTCCATTCCTGAAGGTTACAGCGTGATCTTCCTGGGTGGTGGCGCAAGCTTGCAGTTCTGCCAGGTGCCTTACAACTTCCTTGAGAAGAAGGCTGCTTACCTCAACACTGGTGTTTGGGCAAAGAAGGCTCTCAAAGAGGCTAAACTGTTTGGCGAAGTTGTAGAAGTGGCTTCTTCAGCTGAGGCAAACTACACATATATTCCTAAGGACTTCACAGTTCCTGCTGATGCAGATTATTTCCACATCACTACCAACAACACAATCTACGGTACTGAAATCCGTAAGGAGCTGGATTCACCAGTTCCAATGATTGCCGACATGTCAAGCGATATTTTCTCTCGTCCTGTTGACGTAAGCAAGTACAACTGTATCTACGGTGGTGCACAAAAGAACCTCTCAATGGCCGGTGTTACTTTCATCATCGTTAAGGACGATGCTTTGGGCAAGGTTTCTCGTCAGATTCCTACTATGCTCGACTACCGCACACACGTTGAGAAGGGTTCTATGTTCAACACTCCTCCTGTAGTGCCTGTTTATTGCGCTCTGCAGAACCTGAAGTGGATCAAGGCTCAGGGTGGTGTAAAGGAAATGGATCGCCGTGCCAACGAGCGTGCAGCAATCCTCTATGATGAGATCGATCGCAACCGTCTGTTCCGCGGAACAGTAGAAGCAGAGGACCGTTCAGTTATGAACATCTGCTTCGTAATGAAGGACGAATACAAGGATTTGGAAGCAGACTTCATGAAGTTCGCTACCGATCACGGCATGGTTGGTGTTAAGGGTCACCGCTCAGTTGGCGGTTTCCGTGCATCTTGCTACAACGCTATGTCTAAGGAAGGTGTTGAAGCTCTCGTAGCTTGCATGAAGGAATTCGAGGCAAAGAACTAATTAATGCATAATTCATAGTGCATAATTCACAATTATGAAAGTATTAATCGCAACAGAAAAGCCATTTGCAGCAGTAGCTGTAGACGGAATTCGCAAGGAAGCTGAAGCTGCAGGAATGCAGGTTGCCTTGCTAGAAAAATATACTGAGAAGAAACAGCTTCTTGATGCTGTAGCTGACGCCGACGCTCTGATTATCCGTTCGGACAAGGTTGACGCTGAAGTGCTCGACGCAGCAAAGAACCTGAAGATTGTTGTTCGTGCCGGTGCCGGTTACGACAACGTTGACCTCGAAGCCGCTACAGCACACAATGTAGTAGTGATGAACACTCCAGGTCAGAACTCCAACGCTGTAGCTGAACTCGTGTTCGGTCTCCTCGTTTTCACCGTTCGTAACTTCTACAACGGCAAGGCAGGTACAGAACTCTTGGGCAAGAAGCTCGGTATCCTGGCATTCGGAAACGTTGGTCGCAACGTAGCACGTATCGCCAAGGGATTCGGCATGGAAGTCTATGCATTCGATGCTTACTGTCCTAAGGACGTAATCGAGAAGGACGGCGTAAAGGCAGTAGACAGCCAGGACGCACTCTTCGAGACTTGCGACATCGTGAGCCTTCACATTCCTGCAACAGCAGAGACAAAGAAGAGCATCAATGCCGCTCTCGTAGGCAAGATGAAGAATGGTGGCATCGTGGTAAACACTGCCCGCAAGGAAGTCATCAACGAAGATGAACTCATCGAACTGATGCAGAAGCGTGAAGACATCAAGTACATCACCGACATCATGCCTGACGCAGACCAGACATTCAAGCAGTTTGAAGGCCGCTACTTCTCAACTCCTAAGAAGATGGGCGCACAGACAGCAGAAGCAAACGTCAATGCTGGTATCGCTGCAGCAAAGCAAATCGTAGATTTCTTCGTAAACGGCAACACCCGTTTCCAAGTTAACAAGTAAATAACAGACTGTCCCACCTCCAGACCTCTCCCTGTGAAGGAGGGGAGTAAAGGGGTGGGGCATTTTTTCTTCATTTTTATGGAAATCAAGCAAAGCTGGATTGAAAAGGGTTATGTGAACGAGCCTGTAGCGAAGGACGTGAACCTCGCCGAGGAAATCCGCAAGATGTGCAAGGAAAAGAACGCAGTGGTTCTGGCTCACTACTATACAGACGCTGCTGTTCAGGACGTGGCTGACTTCGTTGGCGACTCACTCGCTCTCGCTCAATGGGCAGCAAAAACCGAAGCCGACATCATTGTGATGTGTGGAGTACACTTCATGGGAGAGACCAACAAAATCCTCTGTCCCGACAAGAAAGTGCTGGTGTGCGACCTCAATGCAGGTTGTTCGCTTGCTGACTCTTGCAATGCCGACGACTTGGCGGAATACGTGAAGCAGCATCCTGGCTACAAGGTGGTGAGCTACGTAAACACAACCGCTGCTGTAAAGGCTCTGACCGACGTGGTGGTAACCAGTTCCAATGCCAAGCAGATTGTGGATTACTTCCCCAAGGATGAGAAACTCATCTTCGGTCCTGACAAGAACCTCGGCAACTACATCAACTCCGTTACCGGACGCAGTATGCTTCTGTGGAACGGCGGCTGCCATGTTCACAATCAGTTCTCGCTCGAGGGAATCCTGCAGCTGAAGAAGGAACATCCCAATGCTCACGTACTGGTTCACCCCGAATGTCCCGCACCAATCCAGGCGCTTGCCGACCAGATAGGAAGTACAGCAGGATTGTTGAAATACGCTATCGAGAATCCAGCCACAGAGTTCATCGTGGCTACAGAAAGCGGAATCCTGCACAAGATGAAGACACACTGTCCCGACAAGACGTTTTATCCGGCTCCACCGGAAGCAAGCGAATCAATCGGTTGTCAGTGCAACGAATGTTCTTTCATGCGCCTCAACACATTGGAGAAACTCTACAATACTCTCCGCTACGAATGGCCTGAAGTTACAGTAGACGCAGAGATAGCAGAAAAGGCAATCCGTCCAATTAATAAGATGTTGGAACTAAGCGCATCATGAGTATTGCAGCATTGGTGAGTGGGGGAGTAGACAGTGCCGTGAGCGTTCACATGCTCAAAGAGAAAGGCTACGACCCACACCTGTTTTACATAAAAATCGGTCCCGATCGTGACACCCAGTGGAACTGCACATCGGAAGAGGACGTTGAGATATGTCAGTGGCTCGCACGACGCTACGGACTTAAGCTTGACGTCATCGACCTGCATAATGAATACTGGGAACAGGTGGTAGGTTACACAATGGATAAAGCACGGAAGGGTTTGACTCCGAATCCCGACGTGATGTGCAACAAACTCATCAAGTTCGGCTGCTTCGAGGAGAAAGTGGGGAAGGAGTTCGACTTCACCGCAACAGGACACTATGCCACAACCGACATCTTCCGCGGAAAGACCTGGCTTGCCACAAGTCCCGACCCAGTGAAGGACCAGACAGACTTCCTATGCCAGATTGACGCGCTTCAAGTCAGCAAACTCTTGTTTCCGATAGGACACATGATGAAGGAACAGGTTCGCCAGATAGCTCACGATGCCGATTTGCTCAACGCACAACGCCGTGACAGCCAGGGAATCTGCTTTCTCGGCAACATTGATTTCCGCGATTACATCAAAGCACACCTGGGAGAAAACCCAGGCGACATCCGCGAAATAGAGACAGGACATAAAATCGGGGAGCACAAGGGGCTGTGGTTCTACACCATCGGTCAGCGCAAGGGATTGACTCTGGGCGGAGGTCCATGGTTTGTTGTTAAGAAAAACATCAAGCGCAACATTCTCTTCGTGTCTCACGGCTATGATCCCGACAAAGTGTACAAAGACCATTTCTCGATGAACGATTTCCACTTCATCACCGAGAACCCATGGGAAGAGAACGGCAGTGAGAAAAACATCACATTCAAGATCAGACACACTCCCGAATACCTGCATGGTAAACTCCGTCAGGACGAAGACGGGAAATGGCGAATGCAGGCAGCACAACCAATTCACGGAGTTGCTCCAGGACAGTTCTGTGTGGTTTACGACGAGAACCACCACTTGTGTATAGGCAGTGGAGAAATAGCATAACGGTAGGATGGGAGCATTACGAAATTACATAATCACAGGTTTATTGTCGCTTGTTCAGACTCTTCATGCAGAGCCTGCGGATTCCTGTGTTTATGAGCCTACACCACCGCCTCGTTCAGATTTTGAAGCCACGCTCGACAGCATAGAACGAGAGCTGAAAATTCGCGACGCAATAAGCATGACCGAAGAGGCTATGCTGCAAAAGGAAATGCGCTACACCAAACTGACTTCCGATTTAGGAACTCTCACCGGCGGACTCATCAGTACGTGGCGAAACCATAAATTCCTTGAAACGCCGGGGACTTTTCGGGACAGAGAGAACCAGGCTCTTGAATATATTCCTGCATCCATACCACTCCTGGCAACATGGACTTTGAGAAGTTTCGGACTTGAAAGCCGAAGCAAAATGCCCAGAATGATAACAGCCAACGCTTTGTCTATAGCTATCATGGTGGCAACTTCGCAGACACTCAAGCACACCATCAGCGAAACTCGTCCCAACGGCAAGGACGACAAGAGTTTTATCTCCGGACACTCGGCCCTTGCATTCATGTCGGCAGCTATCCTTGACAGAGAATATGGACACTATTCACCTTGGATAAGCCTGGGCGGATATATGTGTGCCACATCCACACAATTAATACGCCTTCGCAACAACGGGCATCACGTCAACAATGTTCTGCTCGGAGCCGCTATAGGAACCATGTCTGTCAATATCTCATACTACATCACAGACATGTTGCAAAAGGGGAGATACATCAACCGCCCACGAGTAACCTTTGGCGACCTGACTCGTTTCAGCCGTTTTCTGATTCAGCCCGTATCATTCGGTTTGTCTTCAGGAACAGAACTGGGAGAAAGGGAAATCATGAACGGAGACATAAGGTTATCGAGCACATTTCAGTCATCTCTGCAATACTCATACTTCTTCAACGACCGATGGGCTTTTGACGCAATCTTCAGAACGTCAACAACTCAGGCAAAAAGGGTGTTGGAAGAAGAAACTTTCAACATTAACCAGAACGCCGCGAATATAGGTATGCAGTACAGCATGCCCATCACTCCGACATCAAGATACATGGTGCGCTTAATTTCCGGCGTAAGACATAGTGACGCCAAAACAAATCTGGTGAAAAACGGATTCGCTCCTCAAGTAGGTATAGGAACGGGTATAGATCTGTTTGACAACAACAAATACATTACAGGAATCTCATGTGAATATATCCACACATTCACATCACTTATGCGTCACAGATTCCTCATCTCAACCCACTGGAAAGTATTACTTTAGTGGATACTGCATCGCTGAGCAATGTAGCGATCCATGCTGGCGAATCAGCACAGAGCAGTCAATTCCAACGATGTCCCTGTCGGGGAAAGCTTTCTGCAGCTGAAGGCGTGCAACTTCATCCAGATCAGGCTGATTGTACGTAGGATAAAGTACGGCACCATTGATAATCAAGAAGTTAGCATAAGTAGCAGGGAGTCTGAAAGGTTCTTCTCCTTCCTCTATTTCAAAAACAGGGTGGGGAAGTGGCAGCGGAATCAACCGGTAAGGCTCATTATCCTTAGTACGGAAAGCCTGCAACTCTTTCTCCATCGCAGTCAGTTCGGCATAATGCTCATCCTCCGTATCTGTACATGAAACATAAGCAATCGTGTCGGGAGAACACAAGCGTGCGAGAGTATCGACGTGTCCGTCTGTGTCGTCTCCGGCAAGATAACCATGATGCAGCCACAACACACGGTCTAAATTGAACAATTCCTTCAGCTTTGACTCTATCTGCGCCTCGTTCATGGTAGAATTCCTGTTAGGAGCCAACAGGCAGGAAGATGTAGTGAGCAAAGTGCCCAAGCCGTCACTTTCTATGCTGCCTCCTTCAAGCACAAAGTCCAGATGATTCTCGTAAACACCTTTCAGCAATCCTGAACGAAACAGATTTGAATTAATCTGATTATCGAAATTCGATGCGAACTTCAATCCCCAACCGTTGAACTGAAAATCGAGCAGAATTCTTTGTTTGTCATCCAGGCAGGAAATGAACGCATGGTCGCGTGCCCAAGTATCGTTTGTAGGAATCTCAACAATAGTGACATTCTCAATTCCACGAAGAGCTTCACAAGCAGCTTCCTTATTATGAGCAACAACCAACACAGGCTCGTACTTGCTGATGGCACAAGCGATATTGCGAAGACAATCTATAGCCTCAGACAATATCGGTGCCCAGTCAGTTTCCTCGTGCGGCCAAGTAAGCTGCACGAATTCCTGCTTATGCCATTCTGCCGTTAAAAACATTGGGGAAATTATTAATAAATAATTAAAAGTTACCAATTCGCTACAGTAGCGTTGAATATCTGGTCAACTATATCGTTTATCATCTGCTGAACCAATTCTTCTTGAACAGCGTTCAACTGCTGAGAGCTATCATATTCTGCTGTAGCTGTGAAGGATTTCTCAAAGTCCTCAGTATGGTTGGAATTATTCACGAACCTCACGTTGACCGTCATCTTCAACTGAGTCTGAGCAGCAAATCCATCGCTGGCAATCGACTTGTTGAGCTGTGAGTATTCAGTAATTTCACCTGAAAGCTGGAGATCACCACCACGTTTGAGAACCTGGAGCTTGGTCTTGTTGGAATAAGCATCGCTAAGACTTGTGTAGAACATCGACTCCATAGGTGCCCAGACATAAGCACAACGAATCGGAAACTTATCCACGCTGATGGTCTTAACCTTATTGTAGTCGATATTGGAACCGTTGAACGAATAAGAGATGGAACATCCGGCAATAACCAACGAACAAGCCACTACGATAGAGCAAGCCAAAGCATGGAAACGATGTGAGATATAATGGAAAAAGTCTTTCATTTAGCTATCCAATCCTATTTCTTTGATTTTACGATAAATGGTTCGTTCACTTATTCCCAATTCCTGAGCCGCCTTCTTGCGGTTGAAATTATTGCGTTTCAGCGCATCCGTGATGCTCTGTGCGTTCTGCTCCTTAATCGATTTCGGAACATCTTCCACATAAGTCTCGGCTGTCTCAATGGCATAATCGTTGTCGGCAACATCCTGACGATGATTAGTAGGATGCTGGATTGTGATATTTCCATCGGTGGAAATAGGGCTGTAGCTTACATATTGCGAAGCTTGCTGACTGACAGCCGCCGTATTGCGTCCCTCGTGAATCAGTTCCTTCAGCTCCTTGATTTCCTTGCTCAGAGTGAAAAGCTGTTGCCAGAGCATGCTGCGTTCCTTCTCGTACGACTCCTCAGGCTTTGCATTGCGAGTGTCACGAAGCAGAACCAAACCGCTTCCAGGATCGCTGTCGTCGGTAATTCCAATCGCTCTGAGCATATCAGCGTTTATCTCACGTTCCTTGGAGATAATACTCAGCTGCTCAACGACATTCTTCAGCTGACGGATATTGCCCGGCCACTTATAGGCATTGAGCAACTCACGGGCGTCTTCTGTGAGATAGATAGGATCAAAGCGATATTTCTCAGCTATGTCGGCTGCGAATTTACGGAAAAGCAACTCTATGTCCCTGCCGCGTTTTCTCAACGGCGGCATAGAGATAGGAATCGTTGCCAGACGGTAATACAAGTCCTCACGGAAGCGACCGTCACGAATAGCTTTCTTCATCTTGACATTCGTGGCAGCGATAATGCGCACGTTGGTCTTGCGGATCTCGTTTGAACCGACACGCAGATACTCACCGGTTTCAAGCACACGAAGCAATCTCACTTGAGTTGACAAGGGAAGTTCGCCAACCTCGTCAAGGAACAACGTACCTTTGTCTGCAGCACCGAAGTAACCTTCATGCTCACCTATAGCTCCTGTAAACGAACCCTTCTCATGACCGAACAACTCGGAGTCGATGGTTCCTTCAGGAATAGAACCGCAGTTTATGGCAAAGTACTTCTGATGCTTACGAGTGGAATTATCGTGAATTATGCGAGGAAGAACTTCCTTTCCAACACCATTCTCACCTTCAATAAGCACAGATAAATCAGTAGGAGCAACCTGTATGGCTATGTCGAGAGCACGGTTTAGCTCATCGCTGTTGCCCACAATGCTGTACCTCTGCTTAATTTGCTGTAAATCCTTGTTTATATTCATAGAGTGATATCTTATCCCATATTAACAACCTGAATATCAATGCTTTGTCTGTTGGCAATGTATGGTTATAAATACGGATTATATTTCATTTCATTATCAATCGTAGTAGGCTCACCGTGACCGCAATACACTGTGGTAGAGGCGGGTAGGGAAAAGAGGCGAGAGGTGATGCTCTCAATCAACGTACGATAGTCGCCGCCAGCGAGGTCGGTACGGCCAATACTGCCGTTAAATAGTGTATCGCCGGCAAACAATATACCTTCAGATTCGCAATAAAAACAAATTCCTCCGGCTGTGTGTCCTGGAGTATTGATTACTTCAAACTGATATTTCCCAATCTTGACTGTATCTCCGTCATACAGGGCTTTTGGAGTATTATCAGTTTTGCATCTCTGAATCAGTTTTGTAGCCATCGCTCCGAAAAACATCTCAATCTGTTCATCAAAATCCTTCCACAAAGCTATGTCATTTACGCCACATTCAGGAACAAGCTTCAGATCACGATAGACAAAAGTATTTCCCATTATGTGGTCAAAATGCATGTGAGTGCAGAGCAAATGAGTAACAATCAATTTGTTTTCAGCAATTAAAGAATATATGCGGTTCCATTCAGCTTCGGAAAATGCGCCACAATCTATGATAGCTGCTTCG
>Ga0256405_10004681_pt1 | contig 25135 bp, 19 predicted proteins | sample RumenRJG_02DNA_FD_189096 | JGI IMG/M metagenome (GOLD analysis project Ga0256405, IMG submission 189096) | Bovine rumen microbial communities from Lethbridge, Alberta, Canada - RJG_02 | ecosystem: Host-associated > Mammals > Digestive system > Stomach > Rumen | place: Canada: Alberta... | reverse complement strand
TATAAAATACATCTATAAACGGTATTATTCCTTCTAAATCAGGGTATTTTTCTTTTATATCCTGAACTTGCCAAAGCAATTTTCCATTTTTTTCAAATGCAAGTAAATTTCTATAAAAATTTACTTTAGGAGGAATATCTAATAAAACAACAACAGTATTATCAATTTCTTTTATTTTATCTATATTATAATCAAATGTTATTTCTTTTTCTTCAAATCTAATTGTATCACCTTTAAAACTTATAGTCATTTTGCCTCACTTATAAAATATCACCCGTATAAAATTCTTTATTATTTATTATAACAGATCCTTCATCTGATATATCTTCTACGATGCCTGTATAATCTTCATTAAAATTATGTATAGTTATTTCTTTATTTAAAAAATTTATTCTTTTCATATATTCATCTTTTATTGACTTAAAGCCATTATTTAAAAATTTTTCATAGTTTGCAAAAAAGTTGTCTATAAAACAATTTAGAAAATCAATTTTATTTATTTCTTTATGAGTTTCAATATTAAGTGCTGTAACTTTTTTATCTATTTTCTTAAAATCATTTTCGTCTGCATTTAAATTAACACCAACACCTATTATAAGACCTTGTAATTGATTTTGTTTAAAAACTGTTTCTGCTAAAATTCCTGATATTTTCTTTTCATCAATAAGTATATCATTTGGCCATTTTATTTGCGGAATAACGTTATATTTTTCAAATGTTTCAGCAAGTTTTAAAGCCGTATATTGTGTCAAATTAGAATAAACTTGTTTTAAATCTAATGATGGCTTTAATATTATTGACAGATAAATGTTGCCACTTCCTAAATCAACCCATTTTCTGTCAAATCTGCCCCTTCCTGCAGTTTGTTTAAATGTATATATAACATCCTTATCATGTAATTCATTTACATGTTCTTTCGAGTAAGTATTTGTTGAGTTTATCTCGTCTAAAAATAATAATCTCATATATACAATGATAATACAAAATAAAAAATAAATTAAAATTTATATTCACAAATAATTTATTTTTTGATACTATTATGTTGTACGTAAAGAAAAAGAGGAATTATTATGAATTTAAGAATGAAAACTAATAATTGCGGTGAACTTAATTTATCAGATATAGATAAAGAAGTTACATTATCCGGCTGGGTTGACTGTGTAAGAGATTTAGGCGGAATGATATTTATAGAATTAAGAGATAGAACTGGGTTTTTCCAACTTGTATCCGATCCGCAAAAAAATCCGGAAATTCATAAAATATTTGAAGGTATAAGAAGTGAATATGTAATAACAATAAAAGGAAAAGTTACAAGACGTCCTGAAGAAACATACAACGAAAAACTTCCTACAGGACAGGTTGAAATATATCCTGATGAAGTTGAAATTTTATCAGAAGCAAAACCATTACCTTTTGTTTTAGATGATGACGGTGTATCTGAAGATGTAAGATTAAAATACAGATATCTTGACATAAGACGTCCAAAAATGTTTAATAACTTAAAGTTAAGACATAAAGTTGTACAGGCAGTTAGAAATTATTTAAGTAATCAAGATTTCTTAGAAGTAGAAACACCTGTATTAATTAACACAACACCTGAGGGTGCAAGAGATTACCTTGTACCATCAAGAGTTCAACCCGGTAAGTTTTATGCATTACCTCAATCACCTCAAATATTTAAGCAATTACTAATGGTAGGTGGAGTTGAAAGATATTATCAAGTTGCAAAATGTTTTAGAGATGAAGATTTGAGAGCAGACAGGCAACCTGAATTCACTCAAATCGACTTAGAAATGTCATTTGTAGAACAAAAAGATATTATTGAAATGGTTGAAGGTCTTTTAAAAGAGGGCTTTAAAGCTGCAGGTGTTGAAGTTAAACCCCCATTTAAACAAATGACTTGGCAAGAAGCAATGGATAAATACGGTTCTGATAAGCCGGATGTTAGATTTGGTTTAGAATTGTTTGATATTGGTGATATTATTTTAAATTCAGAATTTGAAATTGTTAAAAAGACTTTGCAAGCAGGAGGTATCGTTCGTGGTATAAGAATACCTAATGGTGCAAGCTATTCAAGAAAAGAAATTGATGATATTACAAAACTTGCAGTTTCATTTGGTGCTAAGGCATTAGCAAATATTATTTATAATGCTGACGGCACTGCAAAATCTCCTGTTTTGAAGTTTGTAACTGAAGAACAAGCACAACAAATTAAAGAACGAGCACAAGCTCAAGATGGAGATATTATATTCTTCGTTGCCGATAAACCAAAACTTGTTTATGACATTATGGGAAGATTAAGATTACACTTCGGTAAAAAGTTAAATCTTATAGATGAAAACCAACATGCATTGTTATGGATTGTAGATTTTCCTATGTTTGAATGGAGTGATGAAGAAGAAAGATTTATGGCAATGCACCATCCATTCACATCACCTTGTTTGGAAGATTTAGATAAATTAGATAGCGGTGATTTAGGAAATGTTAAATCTATTGCTTATGATATAGTTTATAACGGAACAGAGCTTGGAGGCGGAAGTGTAAGAATACACTCACCTGAAGTTCAAAAGAAAATCTTCAGTGCCTTAAAATTAACTGATGAAGATGTACAAAGAAAATTCGGATTTATGGTTAATGCCCTACAATATGGTACACCTCCTCATGCCGGTCTTGCTATCGGTTTAGACAGATGGATTGCATTACTTTGTAAATCAGATTCTATTCGTGATGTAATGGCATTCCCTAAGAACTCTGCAGCTAAAGATTTGATGTGTAATGCTCCAACAGAAGCAGATTATAAACAATTAAGAGAATTGTATATTAAAAGCACATACAATCCTGCTCAACATAAATAATTAACTTTAAAATAAAGAATAAAAGAGCATATACAATATGTATATGCTTTTTTTAACTATGCCAAAATTACAATAACAGAGCCAATAACCATTATTATTGTTCCTATTATCTTTGGTTTCATATCTTTTTCTTTAAAAAATTTATATCCAAAGAATAAATTCACTAAAGTTGATAATTGAAATAATGCAAGTGCATAGCCGACATTCATATAATTAAATACAAAATTTGTAGTCATCTGCATTGTTAAAAGCATTAAACAAACTATTACATATTTATTTATATCTTCTTTTTTTATAAGTGTAATCTTCGTTTTAAATATTAAAGCAATTATAAAACTGAAAAAAGCACCCATAAAACACCACATATAAAATGATATTACAGGTGATGACAGTAATATTACTTTTTTCAAAAATACAGCTTCAATTCCCATAAGAAAAAGAGCTATAAATCTTAACATTATATCTTTTCTAAACAATATTTTTATACTAAACCCCTCAGCTTGAGTTTCAAAAATAAATCTACTACCCCAAATTATAAGAATAATTCCGATTAAACCAAATAATGATGGTATCTCTCCCAGAACAAATATTGCAACAAACATACCAATTATGGATTTATATGAATTTATCGGGCCTAAAACAGATAACTCTCCTATCTGTAATGCCTTTACAAGACAAGCATTTCCTGCTGAGCATAAAAAGCCGGCTAGTGAGGCATAAATCCAAAATGACAAAGATAAATTCATCCAATTTACACTAAAAATAAATGGTATACAGCAAATACTCAAAATAAAATATGTGTTAAAATTACATATTAAAGGAGAATTGTTTTCACATATTTTTTTTTGAAATACATTTGCAAATGGATTAGATATAATTCTTAGAAATAAAGCTATATATGTTATCATTAGTTTGTTATAAATATTATTTTATCAAAATTATTTTCTTGTAAATATTCAGGTGTTATATGTAATTTATCTGCTAAAATTTGATGAATAGAGATAAAATGTTTTTGTTTTGAAATAATTTTATCTTTGTTTACTTTTAATAAATATTTTATTTGTTTTTCAACAATTTCAAACGTTCTATTCCAATATTTATGTTCTAAATTTGCAACTTGAGCAAATTCATGAATATTATGCAGATATATCTTTTCAACATTTAAACCCAATGCCCACTCAAAGAAAGGAACAATATCAAATAAATTTGTCGGCATTGCTAAATATTTTGGTAACAATGATACTTTTTTATTGTCGTATAAATATTTAAAATTTTTCATAGTTTTTTCAAAGTCTAAACCCATTTCGTTTTTATAGATTAACTTAGAAAACCCTAGAAAAGAAACAGTCATCCTATTAAAAATTCTTTCTGCTTGTTTTATTTGTTCGTCATTAACACAAAGATTTGTAATTGTAGTAATTTCCATATCCGGATATTTTTTTTGTAAATCAAAAAGCATATCCAACGCACTTTGTTGTACAAGAACTTCTCCACCTATAACATTAATTGATTTAGGTTTAAAATGTTCAATCAACTGTCTTATTTTTCGTAAATATTCATCTTCATTCTGTAATTTATTTTTATTTTGAGGACAACAAACACAATTTGCCTGACATATATTTGATGTTTCAAAATGTAATATTTTTAAAGCAACTTTATCATCACTGGTCTGTGCGATAGATTTATACATTTTACATTCACAGATAACCTGTGTATTTTCTATTTTTTCAAATATATCATCATCAAAAATATTACCTATTTTTGCATGCGAAGGAGCGGAACAACAAGGATAAATATTACCGTTCATAGTAATACTCAATTTGTTATAATGACATACTCTGGTTGTTTTTTTTGTCATAAATTTTCCTAATTAAATCTTGTTCTTGTTAAATCTTCCTTACGCATTCTTATGTTTTCAGGAGTAATTTCAACAAGCTCATCATCTGCAATATAATCTAAAGCTTCTTCAAGAGATAATATTTTAGGTGCTTTTAAAACAACCATAGCATCAGCAGTTGATGTACGCATGTTAGTTAATTTTTTAGTTTTACAAACATTAACTGCAACATCTTGTGCTCTATTTCCTTCACCAACAATCATTCCTTTATAAACTTTTGTTTTAGGAGTGATAAAGAAAGTACCTCTATCAGCAAACTGATCAAGTGCATATGGAACTGCTTCACCTTGCTCCCATGCAATTAACGAACCCATTCTTTGTTTAGGAATATCTCCGGCTAAATCATCATATTTAAAGAATGTATGATACATTATGCCCTCTCCACGAGTCATACGAATAAATTCTCCCTTAAAACCAATTAAACCGCGGGCAGGAATAACAAATTTCAATTTTGTACGAGTACCTGTGGATTGCATATCTTCCATTTGAGCTTTTCTGCCTGCAAGACGTTCTATACAGGAGCCGGTACATTCATCAGGTACATCAATAAACAAGTTTTCGTATGGTTCTTTTTGTACACCATCTATAGTTTTATAAATAACTTCCGGCTTAGAAACCTGGAACTCAAATCCCTCACGACGCATTGTTTCAATTAAAATACTTAAATGCAATTCACCACGACCTGAAACTACCCATTTATCAGTGTTTTCTGTATCTTCGACACGTAAACTAACATTTTTTTCAAGTTCATCATAAAGACGTTTTCTTAATTGACGTGAAGTAACAAATTTACCTTCTGTACCGGCATAAGGGCTGTCATTAACTGAAAAATTCATTTTTAATGTAGGTTCATCAATATGAATTAAAGGTAATGCCTGCGGATTATCAAGAGAAGATATTGTTTCACCAATTTGAACTTCTGCAAATCCTGCAATACCGACAATATCACCTGCAGATGCCTCTTGTATTTCAACTCTGCCTAAATCTTTAAAACCAAATAATTTAGTGATTTTACATTTTTGTATTGAACCATCAGCTTTTATTAATGAAAGAGTTTCCTGAGATTTTAAATGACCGTTTTTAATTCTTCCGATAGCAATTCTTCCTACATAATCGTTATAATCAAGTGTTGTAACATGGAATTGTAAATTTGCATCAGGATCACCTTCAGGATGTTTAATATTTTCAATTATACAATCCATTAAAGGAGCAATACTTGTACTTTCCTCGAACATTTCTTTTTTTGCAATACCTTGAAGCGAACTTGCATATATTACAGGGAAGTCCAGCAAATCTTCATCATCAGTTAACTCTGTAAATAAATCAAATACTTTATCCAAAGCTCTGTCAGGATCAGCAGCCGGCTTATCAATTTTGTTTATAACAACAATAATTCTTAAACCTAATTCAAGTGCTTTAGAAAGCACAAATCTTGTTTGAGGCATAGGACCTTCCGCAGCATCAACAATAAGTAAAGCACCATCTACCATACCTAAAACTCGTTCCACTTCACCGCCAAAATCAGCGTGTCCGGGTGTATCGACAACGTTTATATGGTAGCCCTTGTAATCTACTGAAATATTTTTAGAAAGAATTGTTATTCCTCTTTCTCTTTCTAAATCATTTGAATCAAGAACACAATTTTGTACTTGCTGATTTTCACGAAAAGCACCACTTTGCTTTAACATACAGTCAACCATTGACGTTTTACCATGGTCAACGTGAGCAATTATTGCTATATTACGTAGTTTTTCTATATCCATTATTTTAATCCTATATTTATATTCTGCTGTGTACAGTTATATAAATATCACAAAAAAAAACTAATGTAAAAAAATCATAAAGTAAATTTTATATACTATGCATTTTTTCAAATATTTCTTTTTTTTGAATCCAGATTTCCATATTTAATTCATTTGCTTTATCAAGAAGTGCCTGCTTAATCTCCTTAAATGTATAATTAGATTTTGAAATATCACCTAATAAAAACATTACAAATTGAGATTGCATAAGAGTTTGCTTTATATCTTCAACATTTACATTATATTTTGCAAGTACGGTTGTTATTTCCATAACTATACCAACTCTATCTTCTCCTGATAATGTTACAATAATTTTTTGTTCGTTGCTCATAATTCACCTTGTTTTAAATTTTTATTATGATAAAATCGTATCATAAACATTAAAGGTATGCTTAATGAAAATATTAATTATTGATGAAAATGCAACTAACCTAAAAATTTTATCTTTATTGTTATCCAAACATAACTATGAAATTAAAACAGTTTCTTCTGTAGAAAGTGCCTTAGATATTGTTCCATCCGGTATTGATTTAGTTTTGTTTGATAATAAAACAGGTAATTTTAAATCATGTAAAAAATTAAAAAATAATGATTTATACAAAAAAATTCCGCTTATTATATTTTCAGGACAACCTGAAACAGATAAAATAGTAGAAGCATTTTCATGCGGTGCCGACGATTATATACCTATTCCATTTAAGCCAAATGATATTTTATCACATGTAGAAATTCAATTAAAATTAAGTGATTTAAAAGAAAAAAATAACAGAGATGAAATAAATAAAATACTGAATTTAAGAATGGAAAAAATTTTTTCATCAGCAACATTAAATCAATCCAAAGATGATGATACACAAAATCATCTTGAGCGTGTAAAAAGATATTCCGTTATATTAGCCAATGAATTAACAAAACCTATATACAAACAAAATATAACACCAGAATTTATAAAAGATTTAGAACTTGCTGCACCATTACACGATATAGGTAAAATATGGCTTCCTGATAATATTATCCATAATAAAGGTAAATTAACCACTTCAGAATATGAACAAATGAAGCAGCATACTATTATCGGATATAATATGCTAAAAAATATCAGTGATAATGTAGGAAAGAGCAGCTTTCTTGAGATGACTATGAATATAGTACGTTATCATCATGAACGTTATGATGGACTTGGCTATCCTGATAATATTGCAGGTAGTGCTATTCCATTAGAAGCAAGAATACTTGCAGTTGCTGATGTATATGATGCATTGCGTACCAAAAAACCATATCATGAGCCAATTTCTCATGAAAAGAGTTTTGAAGTGATAAAAGGCGGTCGTGAGTTAGAATTTGATTATTTAATTGTAAAAGCACTTAAAAAAGTACATAACGAATTTGATGAAGTATGGAACAAATTTTCAGATTAAGTTTTGCATAAAATAGTTTTTTATATTTTTATGTTATTATAAAACTATTAGAAAAAGGGGTAAATTGAAATGTCATTAACATCTTATTTAGGAATAGACGTTGGCTCTGTAACTACAAAAGTTGCAATTGTTGATGAAAACGGAAAATATGTTGATAGTTATATGCTAAGAACTGCCGGAAAACCTGTTTTAGCAGTACAAGAGGGCTTAAAACATTTAAAATCAAATGCTAAACAAGAATATAATATTCAAGGTGTCGGAACAACAGGAAGTGGAAGAAATCTTGCCGGTGCTTTGGTTGGAGCTGATATTATAAAAAATGAAATAACAGCACATGCCGTTGCCGCAAGTATAAATATTCCCGGCGTGCAAACTATTCTTGAAATTGGTGGTCAAGACAGCAAAATTATAATATTAAGAGATGGAATAGTAACGGATTTTGCGATGAATACAGTATGTGCTGCAGGTACAGGAAGTTTTCTTGATCATCAGGCACAAAGATTAAATGTACCTATTGAAGAATTTGGTGCAACGGCGTTAAAATCAACAAATCCTGCACGTATAGCAGGAAGATGCGGAGTGTTTGCAGAAAGTGATTTAATTCATAAACAACAATTGGGTTATCCTGTGGAAGATTTGTTATATGGACTTTGTCAGGCACTTGCAAGGAATTATTTAAGCAACTTAGCATTGGGAAAGGATTTGTTGCCTACAATATCTTTTCAAGGTGGAGTTGCAAGTAATAAAGGTATGGTTAAAGCATTTGAAGAAGCTTTAAATACGGAAATTGTTGTTCCGGAAAATCATCAAACAATGGGTGCAATTGGAGCAGCATTACTTGCTATGGAAAATTATCAATATACAGAGAAACCGACAACATTTAGGGGCTGGGAAGTAGGAGATATGCATTTTGCTTCAATAACCTGCGAATGTAACGGATGTTCTAATCAATGTGAAGTTGTTACTATTGTTGAAGGTATGGATGAACATGAACACCCGCATTATGAAAATATTCAAGATATACAAGGCAATGTTATTGCTCGTTGGGGCGGAACTTGCGGACGCTGGGATTTATCATAATTTTTAAAACGAGATTTTTATAATGCAAAAACATCCTGATAATCAATTTAAAAAAGTTTTAATTGCTATTTTGATTATTTTTAGCGGAACAATTATTTATACGTTAAAACCGGATTTTGAAATATTTAAAAAAGATGAAGCATTAAAACTTTCTTCTGATAAACCGTGGGTAGAAAATTTTGATGAATTTGAAGAAAATAATCAGATAGATGACATTAAAATTAATGTTACATATAATAACCCATTTAAAAAAGTTGAAGAACAAGAAATAAAAGATAATTCCGCTGTAAAATCAGAACAAAATAAACAAAAACAGCCGGATTATGATGATGGGTTGGATATAAATTTTTTGTCGCAAAATATAGATGAATTTTGGGTAACAGGAAGCATTCCGCTCAATCCTATGAGTGAATATAACGGTAAGACTAAAAAAGAAATTTACAAATTAAGAAAAGATTATGTAGAAAAAAGCATATTTAAGAATAGGAATTATACACCAAGCGATGAAGTTTTCGGTAAAATTGCAGATAAAAAACCATGGCTTGGAATAGAAGCCGTAACTTGTAAGGGAAAAGGTCAAAACGCAAATAAGGGCTTATCTGAAGAAAGCAGATATATTAACAATCCTACAGTTTTAATTGGGTTAGACAGATTAAATTTTGATGAAAAACCGCAAGCACAATGTTCTCCAATTGATTATTTACAGCCGATAAAAATAAATTATTCGAAAGATGAAAATACAATTAAGGTTATATTTGAAGTATCAGAATATAAAGGTACACTTGGCAGAAATTTTTTATTGAAAGGGTTAAATGCTCGTGATTTAGGATTTGATTATTCTTTTGCAGATAATACTCAAAATATTGTATTTATCGAGAAAAATAACATATCTACAGATATTTATAAATTTAAAGACTCTATACAACTTGGAACTGCCTGTGGTGTAAAAGGTGGATGTAACAATGCTGTACCTTATCAAAAGGAATTAAGCTATGCTGTTATTAAATATCCGGCATCAATTCATTTTAAATTATGGAAAAAGAAACCCAAAAATACCAAAACAAAATCGGATATAAACTTTTTAATTATTTTACGATAAAATAATTAAATAAGGAGTATTAATGATAAACAATAATCAGAGTTCTATATTTCTTGTAATATTAATTCCATTAATTATATCAGTATTTTTATTTAATAATACGGCAAAACAAGTTGAAGTATCTGATACAACAGGGCTTAATATGATATCAATGCATTATGATTCTGACAATTTACAATCAAAAAATCAAACTGAAGTACAAAAAGAAAGTAGTACACAAATAAAAGATGAAATACCTGAAAATAGTCAAGTATCATCAAAACCATCTTTGTTAAAAGAATACTACAGTGATGAAATGTGGAAAGCAGGCAGTATAACGATAAATAAAATGCTTGATTTTAATGGTAAGACTAAACAAGAAATTTTAAATATTAGAAAATACTATGTTAAAAAAAGTATATTTAATACAAATAATTATGAGCCATCAGAACAGGTATTCGGACAAATTATTGATAATAAACCTTGGATGAATGAAACTTCAAGCTGTACAGGTAAACGTAACGGTAATAATATTATAAAAGGTTTGTCAGAAGAAAGTCTTTATGTTAATAATCCTATTTTGTTAATTGGTATTGAACATCCATATTTTGATAATAAAACTATAGAACAATGTAAAGATGTAGATAAATTTATTCCAGAAAAAATTAATTATTCAAAAGATAAAAATACCATAAGAGTTGTATATAATATATCTTCTTATAAGGGTGGTATTTTTGATTTAAGCGGTCAATACGGATTTAAGCTTGTATTAAAGGGATTAAATGCTGTTGATTTAGGTTATAAATATGCTAGTGTAGACAGAACAAAAAACATAAAATTTAATCAACAACCTAATATACGACAGAACATTTATGAATTTAAAGATTTTATCCATTTAGGCTCAGCATGTGGAGTTGATGGTGGCTGCAATAATGGTTCACCATATCAGCCGGAAACAGATTTTAATATAAAAGATTATCCTTCATGTATACATATTAAATTATGGAAAAACTTACCTAAGGATATATCAGCAGAGCCGGATATAACATACGTACTTTTATTTAGATAGGAGGAAAAATGATTAAAATTGGTATTATTTTTGGTGTATTTATAATTTCATACTTAATAGGTTCAATATCTACGGGATATATTATTGTTAAACTTAAAACAGGACAGGACATAAGAAATGTCGGTTCAGGTTCTACAGGAGCTACAAATGTAAAAAGAGTTTTAGGAACACCTTATTTCTTTATTGTAATGCTCTTAGATGCACTAAAAGGTGCTGTTCCTGTCTTATTAGCAATACATTTTATCCAATCATTTTCAAATATCGGATTGCCTGCGGTAATTGCTTCTCTTGGGGTAATAATTGGACATAGTAAGCCGCTATTCTTAAAGTTTAAAGGTGGAAAATCAGTTGCAACAGGAGTTGGTACTATTTTAGCATTAAATTGGCAGGTTGGTTTAATTATTGCAGTAATATGGAGTACTATTACATATATTTCAAAATATGTTTCACTTGGCTCTATTATAGCAGTTTTATTTGCACCGATATTAATGTTTTTGTTTCATCAGCCAATATCTTACATAATATACTGTGCAATTGGTGCAATTTATATTGTATATTTACATAGAGAAAATATTAAACGTTTAATTAACGGAAATGAAAACAAAGTAAGAAAATAATAAAAATTAGGTAATTATATACAATTTTACACAAAAAATTAAAAAGAAGTTTATGTATTGTATTTTACAGACATCTACTTAAATGAACAATAAATTAACGCAAAATTGAGGATAAGAAATGGCGTTTGTTTTCCATTTTTTAAGTTAGCCATTTCCCGAAATGAGCGTTTAAATTTATGTGAATGAAGTAGCCGGCTGTAAAATACAATGCTAAATTATTTATAAAAAAAAGCTGTCAAAATGACAGCTATCAGACTTGGGGAGGAGGTAAGAAACCGATTAACTCGGTTCTTATTGTAATATTTTTATCGGCATACTATTTTTTTTATTTAATTAATTATTGAATATATCCTCCATTTGGTTTATGTTAAAATAAAATTATGGATAAAATTGTTGAAAAAAATAAAAATGGGCTACACGGTCAAATTGTTATACCGTCTGACAAATCAATCTCACACAGAGCTGTTATGATGTTGTCTTTGGCAAAAGGAAAATCAAAAATAAATAATTTTTCTAAATGTGCAGATTGTAATTCTACATTAAATTTGTTTAAAAATTTAGGAATATCTTATGAATATTTATCTGATGATACACTTGTTTTAATATCATCAGGAAAATTACATAAATCAAGTGTTGAGCTTGATTGTGGTAATTCCGGTACTACAATGCGATTAACTTCAGGTATTCTTGCAGGGCAAACATTCGACTCTGTACTTATAGGTGATAATGTACTTTCAAAACGTCCAATGAAACGTGTTATTGAACCTCTTTCATTAATGGGTGCAAATATAGAGTCTGATAATTATACAGCTCCTCTTAAGATACATTCAAGTAATTTACATGGTATTGATTATTCTTCAAAACTTGCATCAGCACAGGTAAAATCTTGTATTTTATTAGCAGGTTTATTTGCTGAAGGTATTACAAAATATACTGAACCATATAAATCCAGAAATCATACAGAATTAATGCTTGAATATCTTGGTGCAAGCATATCAAATAATGAAAATACCACAAAAATTGAGAAATCAGTTCTTGAACCAAAAGATATTAATGTTGTAGGTGATATTTCATCAGCGGCTTTTTTCATTGCAGCAGGGTTAATTGTTCCAAATTCAGATATTATTATTAAAAATGTAGGATTAAATCCAACAAGAACAGGTTTACTTGATGTGGTTAAAATGATGAACGGTAATGTTGAAATTTTAGATAAAAGAATTATTTCTAATGAGCCGGTAGGAGATTTAAGAATTAAAACATCAGATTTATCAGCTTGTGTTATATCTGGTGATATAATTCCTCGCTTGATTGATGAATTACCTATTATTGCTGTACTTGCAACTCAAGCAAAAGGTACAACTGTTATTAAAGATGCACAAGATTTAAGAAACAAAGAAACAGACAGAATAAAAGCAATAGTTAGTGAATTAAGAAAGCTTCATGCAGACATAGAAGAAACACCTGATGGGTTTATTATAAATGGTAAAACAGTATTAAATGGTGATTGCGAATTATCGTCTTTTAAAGACCATAGAATGGCAATGTCTCTTTACGTAGCAGGACTAATTTGTAAACATAATATAGTAATAAAAGATTTTGATTGGGTAAGAATATCTTTTCCTGAGTTTGAAAAAATGATGTATTCTTTAAATAAATAAAAGAATACATCATTTAATGTCATTTATTTTAATGTAATTATTATATTAATTTTGTTTGTGTAATATCTTCATTTACACTATCTTCATCAGATTTTTTGTTATCAGTATCTGTTGCTACAATTTTATTAACTGATACAACAGTATCATTTTCAACAAGATTTTGAGCCCTTACACCTGTTGCCGGTCTGCCTTGTTGAGAAATATCACTCGCTTTTATTCTGGATACAATACCATTTGCAGTAACTAACATGATTTCATTATCTTCTGATACTATAGTCAAAGCAACAAGTCGTGAATCTTTTGTCTTAAATTTAGTTGCAATTAAGCCCATTCCGCCTCTGTTTTGAGTTCTAAATTCAGAAAGTTTTGTTCTTTTACCAAAACCGTCTGATGTTACTACAAGTAAATCAGCATCATAATTTTTAGGAACTATATCACATCCGATAATTTCATCACCTGTACGCAATTTCATAGAATTTACACCTCTTGCACTTCTACCGAGAGGTCTTAAATCTTCAACTTTAAATCTTATTGCCATACCGCATTTTGTACCGATAATTATTTCATCATTACCTTTTGCAAGTTTTACCCAATTTAACTCATCTTTTTCTTCAAGTCCAATTGCTATAATACCGTTTCTACGAATATTTGCAAAGTTATCAAGTTCAATTCGTTTTATATATCCTTTTTTAGTAAGCATTATTAAATTAAGGTTATGTGAAAACTCGCTAACAGGTACAACTGCAGTAATCTTTTCATCCTGAGCAATCGGAAGTACATTCACAATAGGTAAGCCCTTTGCTTGACGCTGTCCTTCAGGAAAATCGTATACATTTAAACTGTAAACAGTACCCTTAGATGAGAAGAACAAAACTTTATCATGCATCATTGCAGTAAAGAAGTGTTGTATATCATCATCTTCTTTTGTTTTGATACCTGATTTACCTCTTGTTGCACGGTTTTGTCTGTCAAATGTATCAAGAGCAATACGTTTTATATATCCCTGATGAGTAATAAATACTGCCATTGGTGTATTTGGAGTTAAATCCTCAATACTCATTTCATTTTGCTCTGCTATTATTTGTGTTTTTCTATCATCACCATATTTTTCTTTATCTTCTAATAATTCATTCTTGATAATATTCAATACTTTATGTCTATCAGCAAGTATACCTTCATATTCAGCAATTTTTTTAATTAATTCATCATATTCAGCTTTAATTTTATCTTGTTCTAAGCCGGTTAAGCGTCTTAATTGCATTTCAAGAATTGCATTTGCCTGATCAATATCTAAACCAAATCTGCTCATCAAGCCCATTCTTGCATCATCAGTTGTTTTAGAAGATTTAATAAGTTCAATAACTTCATCTAATGAGCCAAGTGCAATAATTAAACCTGCTAATATATGCGCTCTAACCTTTGCTTTTTTTAAGTAATAAATAGTTCTTCTTGTTACAATTTCAACCCTATGAGCAATGAACTCAGACAAAACTTGCTGTAAATTCAATAATCTTGGTTGTTGATCGCATAATGCAAGCAAATTTACACCAAAAGTAGTTGCAAGTTGAGTATATTTGTATAAATTATTTTTAACAACATCCGGCTTTGCATCACGTTTTAATTCAATAACAATACGCATACCTTCACGGTCAGATTCATCTCTAATATCTGAAATTCCTGTTATACGTTGTTCTTTTACCAAGTCTGCTATTTTTAATATTAAATCAGATTTATTAACTTGATAAGGAATTTCAGTAACAACAATAGCAGTACGAGATTGACGGCCTGCTCCGCCTGATATTTCTTCAAAAGATGAAACAGCTTGCATTTTTATAGAGCCCCTGCCTGTTTCATAAGCTTGTTTTATATCATTTAAACCGACAATTGTTGCTGCAGTCGGAAAATCAGGTCCTTTAATGTATTGCATAAGTTCAGATACAGTAATATCAGGATTATCTATCATTGCAACCAAACCATCAACTACTTCGCAAACATTATGAGGAGGAACATTTGTTGCCATACCTACAGCTATTCCTGATGTACCATTTAACAATAACATTGGTAATCTTACGGGAAGAACTGTTGGTTCTTGTAATGAACCATCAAAGTTTGGCATAAAATCAACTGTATCACAATCAATATCTGCAAGCATAGATTGAGTAATCTTGTGCATTCTTGCTTCTGTATAACGCATAGCAGCTGCAGAATCGCCATCAACAGAACCAAAGTTTCCATGACCGTCTACAGTTAAATATCTTGTCGAAAAATCTTGTGCCATTCTAACAAGTGCTTCATAAACTGAAGAATCACCGTGTGGATGGTATTTACCTAAAACTTCACCGACAATTCTTGCACACTTCCTAAACGGTTTATCAGGTGTCATACCGAGTTCATTCATTGCGAATAATATTCTTCTGTGAACCGGCTTTAAACCGTCCCTTACATCAGGTAATGCACGACCTACGATTACACTCATTGCATAATCTATATATGAACGTTTCATTTCTTCTCTAATATTTACCGGAACAATTTTTCCGTCTGAAAACATATTTTGTTGAGTCAAAACTATCCTCCTTAACTATCCGACTACATTTTAACATAAACATAGTTATAAACCTAAAAATTATTAATATAATTTAACTATATATAAAAAAAAGAGCCATAAAATGGCTCAATTAAGAATAGCTGGAAGTATGAAAAAGATTAATTATATTAAAACCTTTTTATACTTTTTTTACTATACCTAATTGGGTAATTCTAACGGATTAATTTATTTTATTACCATTTTTTAAAGATAAAAAAAGCCGCAAGTATTATAAACAAAAAGCCGACAAGATAATTCCATCTGAAAGATTCTTTTAAATATAAAACAGAAAATACAGAAAATACAACAAGAGTAATTATTTCTTGTATAGTTTTTAATTGTGCTGCTGAATAATATTCATGTCCTATCCTATTTGCAGGTACTTGAAAGCAATATTCTAAAAAAGCTATTCCCCAGCTTACAAGAATAACTATTAATAATGATGTGCTTTTATATTTCAAATGCCCATACCAGGCAAATGTCATAAATATATTTGAAACAGTTAACATTATAACAGGCAAAAAAGGTTTAATATTAAGCATTTTTTATTATCACCAAATTCCTTTCATAATATTTTTCTGTAGGTAGAGTATAATTTATTATATCAACAATTTTCGCACCATATTTTTTTAGAATATTTTTTGAAATATCTATTTCTTCATTTACAGTTTTAGATTTGTAAGCTATCAAAAAACCGTTTTTATTCAGCAATGGAATTGCATATTTTATTAACAAATCTAATTTTGCAACTGCTCTTGTAACAACTATATCAAATTTTTTATCTTTTATATTCTCAACTCTATCGCATATTGTTGTAAGATTTTTTAATCCAAGTTCTTGAGAAATTTCATTAACAGCATTAATTTTTTTCTTAATACTATCAATTGCAGTAACGTTAATATATGGATACTGAATTGCAATCGGTATAGCAGGAAAACCTCCTCCTGTTCCTATATCAAGTATTGTAGAAAATTTAGTTATATCATTTTTCTCAAAAAACTTAGTTATAGACAGAGAATCAAAAATATGTTTTTCATATAAATATTTTTCATCATTTTCTGATATTAAATTCAGCTTTTTATTTTTTTCTAAAAATATTTGTTCAAATTTTTTAAATTTATTATCCATTAAGCTCATTTCTATATTTTAATCTTATTTGTTCATAATTTTGTTCACCAATTCTGAACTTTATATCATCAATTCTTAATTGAATTTTATTTAAATTATCTCTGCTAAAATTGTTTTTTGCAACTTCATAAGCATTAAAATATTCATACAAAGCTTTTTCATTATCCTGTAAATTATAGTAGAAATCTCCTGCAGCAAGATATGAAGATGCAATATAGAATTTATCACCTGTTTTCTTAGCACATTCTTTAGCTTTAACTAAATACTCAGCAGCTTTTTTTGCATCTGTACGCCTTAACGTTTGTACGAGTTTTGAGGCAGAAAAATACATACCGTCATAATTTTTATTTTTTTCGTCTAATTCATAGGATTTTATGAAGTATTTAACAGCTTCCGGCTTTTGATTTCTTTCCAAATATATAGTTGCTATATTTGAATAAGCTGATGAAAGATAAGTATTAGTTTTTTCATCCTTATTAATACTTATACATCTTGTGTAATAATCAAGAGCAGTATTTACATCATTTCTATCATCTGCTATTAACGCATACTTAAAATATAATTCGGCTAAAACCTGCGGTTCCATAGATAAACTTGCTAAATTAATTGCTTTTTGATAATATTCATAGGCACTGTCCGTATTGGATAGACCATCTTCAATAGTTGCAAGTAAAATATATGCTTTTGTTACTAACTCATCAGGCATATCTTTTGTATTAATTATCTCTGCAAGTAAAGCTTTTGAATTATCTAATTTGTATATTTCATAATATACGTTGGCTATATCATATTTAACTTGATTTGCCTTTACAATATCTGATGTCTTTTCATAAAATTCTTTTGCCTGTGTATAGAATTTTATTGAGTTATCAAAATTTGACATTTTTTGATAAGCCAATCCAAGTTTTGAATATATTGTAGGAAGGTAGACATAATAATCATTGTCGTCTTTGTATGTTAATGCTTTAGCGTACAGTTCAATCATTTGTGCATATTGATAATTTCTTTCCTGTTTTTCAGCAAAAATCATTATATCAGTTAATGTAATATTTATTTCATTTTGAATTATAGGAGTTTTATTTTGAACTTGATTTTGTTTTTCTACACTTTTTACACTGTCTGAAAGCATTTTTTCTTCTTGCGGTGTAATATTTGAAGGTAAATCTTTTTTCTCAAAACCCAATTTACTTAAATCTATATGTACATTTTTACCTGCAGAAGAATTGGCTAAATTTATCGGCTGTTCCTGTTGAACCTTTTTAGGTTCTTCATTCACAAATAAGCTTTGTTTATTTGCATCATTATTTTGAACATCCTGATTTATAACATCATTGGCTGCTTCTGAATATGTAACATAGCTTAATTCATTTGCTTTTTCATCTTTTGTTATTTGACGTTTAGTAGGTAAAAACATCGAATGATATTCGATTTCTTTTCGCATTGTTTGTCTTGAAAGTAATATAGTTCTTTCAAACGGCTTTAGCGGAAGCTGTTGCTCATAAATATCAATAATGTTTTGGTGAATTTTTAAAGCAATATTTTTTTGAATAGATGCCTCAACTCTATCTTTAAAATAATCTTGAACAAATATTTGATTATTTTGTTCAGTAACGATTTTATTTTCTATTAAAGTTCTTATAGAATCTTCATCATACATTCTTATTTGCTTTAATAAGTCTATACTTACACCATGTCTTATCAAACACAAAAACCAAAAAAATCGTACTGCCTGTGCAGGTATTAGATAAAATGTTTCTGATAATAAAAATTCATAATAAGATAAAAAGCTTTTCTTAAATGTTTCTAAAAATGTTTCAGCAGTAAGTTGTTTTTTTTGTAAAATTTTTAAAGTAAGAATTAAAAAGAAATAATATCCTCTGGTATATTTATATAAATCATCCAATACTTTGCTATTATACTTAAACTTATTATCTTTAAGATACTTTTCAAAAAGTGATTTTTCAAGAAAAGATGTTGTAACCCTGTCTAAAACATAATTTTCAGGAAACATGGATGCTTTAAAGGTTCTTCCTACAATTATTACTTTTATTTTTCTAAATGAACTTAAGTGGAGTAAAAAATTAATAATTTCTGCATTATTCTCTTTTGTTAACGCTTCAAAAGAATTTAAAATAATAAGTATTGGTTTTTCAATAGTTGATAAATAAGAATGTATTTTTTGGTTAAAATTTTCTGATTTAATTTTTGGAGTTTCAATAATTTTTTGAGCTTCAAGCTTTTTAAATTCTTCGAAAAATGTTAAAAATATATCATCAAGAATAGTTGTTTCAAAGCAATTATGTTTTAATACTACAGTTTCATCAGATAAAAAATTTAAAGAATAATTAACAAGTTGTATCTTACCTGTTCCCATAAAACCGTTTATAAATAAAATAGGTTTATCATTTTTATAAAACTCATAAATATTATTTAATTGAGATTTATTATTTTGAATTAAAATGGAATCAATCATAGATGAATCTTGATTATATAAATCTTTTTCATCCAGTGCAAAATTTAAAAATTGATATTTCATAAGATTATATTAAACGATTTTAACAAATTTTGCAAATATATATAGCCATAATTGCAAAATTAATGTTTTAATAATAAAATATTATTAAATAAGGGGTAATTTATGGAATTTTTCAGACAACATCAAAAGTTGATAATCGGTATAATAGCGGTTACATTTATTGCTTGGACAGTAGGATTATTGCTGCTTCCATTGATGTTACGTTAGGTATATAAGGTGAAAAAGATTTTTACAGTAAAAAACATAGTTAACATACTGCTGTTAATGCTAACAGTTGTATTTTGTATGCCATGTTCTTTTTCTGCAACTGTAAAAACAAAAGAACAAGCCCGTACTAAAATAAACCACTTAAAATGGTTGGAAACAATTGAGCATAATAAACTATATAAAAATCAACAAAAACTTGAAAATACTACATCAAGTTTAAAAAGTTCTAAAGCAAAACTTGAAATTACAACTAATGAACTTGCTGAGCTTGAAAAAAAATTGCAAACTGCTTCTTATGAGTTTTCATTCCTTGATTTTAGAATGAAAACCAGAATAAGAAAGGTTTATAAATCACAGCGTAAAGGATTTTTTATTTTACTTCTTTCTGCTAAAGATTTTAACACTTTTTTAGATAGAATGTATTTTGAATCAAAGCTAATAAAACAGGATTATAAAAGAGTAGAAAAAGCAAAGGCAAAAGCAAAAGAAATTGCACTTTTAAAATATAACATTGAACAAAAAAAACGTATGCTTGCTCATTCAATAAAAACAATTAATTATCAACAGCAATCCATACAACATGATATACAACAAAATGAAAATATGATACATCAGCTTAGGACAAATCGTGTAGCATACGAAAAAGCTGAAAAAGAACTTGCTAAACAATCTGCAAGCTTAAAAACAATGATAAATCGTTCATCAGATAAACAATCGACAGGATATATTTCATCCGGTTTTATAAAGCCGATTGCCGGAAGAATAACTTCTCCTTTCGGTTGGAGAAGACATCCGATATTTAATAGCCGTTCATTCCATTCCGGAGTTGATATAGGCGGACAATACAAAGGTTCTATCAGAGCATCAAATTCCGGTAAAGTTATCTATACCGGCTGGTATGGCGGATATGGAAAGGTTGTTATTATTGATCACGGAAATATAAATGGTAATTCCATTTCTACATTGTATGCCCATTTAGATTCTGTATCTGTTTCAAATGGAGCTTATGTATCAAAAGGACAAGTTATAGGTAAAGAAGGAACAACAGGTTACAGTACAGGACCTCATTGCCATTTTGAGGTAAGAGTAAAAGGTAAACCTGTTAATCCATTAGATTATATATAGTCATAGAGGTATAAAATTGATAAATATTAAAAATATAACAGTTACATTAATTTCATTTTTTATTTTTATAATGCCTGTTTTTTCGGTAGAGGAAATAACAATTGATGAAAAATCAAATAGTATGTCAGAATTTTCTGATTTTACAGGTGAAAATTTCTTTAAATCTGCTCCGACATTAAATGATGAGCGTCAAAAAAATATAGATGAACAACGAATGGAATATAATAAAAAATTTAGACCTTATTTTACCGGCTCTTTTGACTATTCAAGCAAAAAAACAATGCCGCCTTTAAAAAAATTTAGGTTAAAAATTGCAAAATTTAAAAATAATAAAACTGACAAAAATAAAGATAATAGTACATACGTAGATGCAAACGGTTCAATTCAAGAAGAAGTAAATGAAGTTGCTAATGAAGAAAAATCGGAAACTCAAGCATTTATGAAATGCAAAACTGTAAAGTACCTGCCGCAAACTCAAGAAATGGAAGCTGTTGGCAATATTGAAATAACATTTCCAAAACAAGGAACAATTATTACTGCCGATAGAATGACATATAATCAAGCGGGAAATATTATACAGGCATTTGATAATGTGAAAGTTATTAAAGGAGATAAAGTTGTTTCCGGTGATTATATGAAAATTAATATGAATGAAGAAACAAGTGTTATTGATAATATTAAAACATCTGAATTAAATTTCACTATTCACGCTGAAAATGGATATATGTTTGGAGATACAATACTATCAACGAACGGTAAAATATCATCTGAACATGACAACATTTTATCTCTAACTTCTCCAGGTTTTGGAGATGAAATTACAAAAATGATTATTCCGGAAAGTGATAAAACTTTTATAATAAAAGATATTGATTCACATAAACTTGTTGTAAAAGTAAGTGATATAAATATTAAAGCCAAAAAATCACATGATACTATACAATTAAAAAATATGAAGGTATACAATAAAGCAGGAAAAAAATTAGTTTCACTTCCATCTTTTACTTTCTACACCAATAAAGAACAGGATTATTTTGAAGGAAATTTCCCTGAACTTGGTTCTTATCCTGAATTTGGTATGTATGCAGGGCCGGGATTAGTTTTAGAAACTCCATTCGGTTCAACATTAAAATTAATGCCTATTGTTGCTAAAAGAGATAAAATTGGTTTTGGTGGTATAGCTAAATTTAAAAGCGGTACTAATAAAACTGATGTAGGTTATAATACATCATCAAAGCATATTATGATAAAAGGTCGTCAACGACTTGATGATTATTTAACGGCTCAATATGGTGCTAATTCTTATATGGATGAATGGTTTCTTGGTTCATCATGGCTTGGATATGGTGGTGAATTAGTATATGAAAGAGGATATAAAGCAGATGAATTTATGCTGAAAAATACTAATACCTTCTTTACACATAGAGCATCCGCAGGTATGTTTCAACAAAATTCAAGGGATAAGGATAATGACAAATATAGAAATGATTCTCACTTTAAAAATTTTAATGCTATAGGTACTGCAAGATTTAAGTATATGGCAGAAATACGTCAAAATATTTATTCATATAACAGATCTCATAAATATTCAAAAGAGGATATTGTAAATAATGATTTAAGAAATTTAGAATTAGATATAATAGGACAGACATCAAGTGCATTGTACGGTACCGGTGATACGCAGTTTATTGGAAGAATAGGACCTCGACTTACAACGCAATATAAAAATTGGAAACAAGAATTAGGATATTTTTTAAGCGGATACTATGATCATTCACCATTAATAACTATGGATGCATACAGGTATGGTCATTCTAATATTTATTTAAGAGAGTATTTGCGGGCTCATAAATATTTAACTCTTGGATTTTATGGTTCGTACAAGTTATCAAATGATATTGAATACGATTTTCAATCTACTAAAAACTCAAAATTTAGAGAAGCAACATTTTATGTAGCACTTGGACCGGATGATTTTAAGCTTAATTTGGGCTGGGATATAATCAGAAATTCTACATATTTTGGTATATCAATGGCTATGAATACAAAAGGAACTGATTTAGAATATGATAGGTTAGAAATTAAAAATCCTGATAAATTAGGTAAATCAGACGGAGAAATTAATACCAAAGAACATACAGATTTTGTTTCACCTCCAAGTCCATACAGAACAAAAGCTATTGTAACTGATATTGAAGACCAAACTACAATTATGAACGGAGAAAATTTATAATATGAGCAGGAAAGAACTAACTGATTTATTAATAAAGTATGGAAAAAAAATAGGAGAAAAAAACATGTCTCCGGGTACATCAGGCAATTTGTCCTGCAGGTATAATGAAAAAATATTAATTACAGCATCAGGTTCTGCAAATGGTGATTTAAGCGAAGATGAAATATTACTTATGGATTTTGACGGAAATAAGCTGGACGATACTTCAAAAAAATTATCAAGCGAAAAGTTTTTACACATAGAAATTTATAAACATCGACTTGATGTAAATGTGGTATTACACGTTCATTCACCATATTTATCATCTTTTGCAGCGGCACATATTCCTTTAGATAAACCAATAATGGCTGAAAATACTTTTTATTTTGGTGATATTCCAATTGCAGATTATGCACTTCCTTCATCAATAGAACTTGCACAAAACACCGTAAAATGTTTAAAAAACAGAAATGCAGCATTAATGGCTAATCACGGTTTTGTAATTGTATCTGACAATATAAAAGATGCATATCAAAAGCTTGAAATTGCAGAATCCTATGCTCAAGTAGTTTTAAATACATATTTGCTGGGTGGTGCAAAAACTTTAAATCAACAACAAGTTGATGAAATAATAAAATTAAAATAGTTTTTTATTTGAAATAAGTTCTACATCTTTTTTTATAATATATTTTGCTAAGCCCTCTCCCATTGAAAAACAGCTTGGTATAATTCTTAATGCAGCTTGCGAATAAAAATCAGCGGATAGACATCTACCTGCAACAAATAAATTGTCTATATCGCAAGACATTAAGGATTCTACAGGTAGTTGATATTCACCAATATTTGTATCTAAAATAGACTTGTTATTTTTATTAGAATGTACATCTATTGGATAATTTGAAATTAAAACCGGATTTTCAAATTTTTTACCACTTTTTAAATCATCAACAGTGTAAACATATTTACCTTTGATACGTCGTGAAACACGTACACCAAGCATATCCGCAATATTTGATATATATGCTTTTTCAAATCCCTTTAAGTATTTTATACAAAATTTAGATAATCTAAATATAGCTTGCCTACCCAATATTAAAGCTTTTGAAGCACTTTCTGCATCAAGCGGATTTATTTCATCTCTAAAATATATTCTCGGACAGTTAAATCCAATAGCATCAGTCATTCCTGGAATTGTAAATACCTGAAAATAGTTCCTATCCTCATCTTTTATTATTCCATCCCTTACACCTTCATCAAATAATGGCTTTAAAGCCCATTGCTTGGATGCATCCCAAGTATATGCTGTTGATAGGTGTATTTCATTACCACTTTTGTAACATGTCGTAACATTTCTATCTTTATCAAAATCCATTAACCAAGATGAAAATTTTTCTAAATTAATTCCACTCATTATAAATCGTAAACTCGTCGGTTGCTGCTGCAAGTTATTTTCCAAAAAATTACATCTTGCTATTTTTCCAACATCACAATTTCCTGTTGTATCAATTACATATCTCGTTACGATAGGTGGCGATAATATTTCATCTTCTTTATTATTAATATTATCGGTATAAATCGCTTCGATATATTTATTAGATATATCTAAATTTGAAATTTTAGAATTAAATAAAATATCAACATTTGTCTCCTGCATTAAATCATCTAATGCAATTTTCGCAAGTTCAGGATTAAACCAGCCAATATTTCCGTCAATATATGTTATTTGTCCTTTATAATGCTTCATTCGTTTTATAAATGCTTCTAAAAAATCAGTGTTAATTTGATTTTTTGAAGTATTCATCATAGGAGAAACAAAAGCAGAAGTCATAGTTCCGCCCAAATGAATATTTTTTTCAATAATTAAAACTT
>Ga0256405_10004680_pt1 | contig 25138 bp, 27 predicted proteins | sample RumenRJG_02DNA_FD_189096 | JGI IMG/M metagenome (GOLD analysis project Ga0256405, IMG submission 189096) | Bovine rumen microbial communities from Lethbridge, Alberta, Canada - RJG_02 | ecosystem: Host-associated > Mammals > Digestive system > Stomach > Rumen | place: Canada: Alberta... | reverse complement strand
CCACTCTCGTATGTATCCTGTGCAGCTGCTGACAGAGCACCCATCAGCGCGAAGGCTGCTAAATAGATTTTCTTCATAATGGTCAATATTTAATGGATTACAAATATGTCAAAGTCAGGCGTTATCGACGTCCACCCATGCGGACACCGCCTCCGCCACCGCCACCGCGAGAGCCACCACCGCCGAAGCTGCCACCGCTGCTGCGCGAGCTACTGCCACCACCGAAGCTGCCAGAGCTGCGAGAACCGCTGAAGCTACCGGTGCTACGCGAGTTGTTATAGCTGCCACCAGAGTTTCCGCCACGATAGCCGCTGAAGTTACCGCTGCCGCTACGAACCGTATTGCCACTGGTGCGACGAGAACCGCCCAACGACTCTGCGCGATGACGCAGACTGCTCATGCGACTGCTGTTGCCTGCCACAGCACCCCGATAGCCGCCATAGTAATGACTGCCAGTGCTACCATCACGGCGAATGGTGCCTGTACCGATGTGAGAATGGCGCGGACCACCACCTACAACCACATAAGTGGGATAGTAATGACGGTAGTAAGGCCAACCCCAGCCTGCATAACCATAGTACCAGGGATCATACCAGCCGTAACGCCAGCTGCCATAGTACCAGGGATCATACCAGCCATAGCGCCAGCTGGTGTAGTAATAAGGATTATACCATGGATCATACCAAGGATCGTACCAGCCATAGCGGCTATAGTAGAAAGGCGAATGCCAGCCCCATGAGTCACGTCCTGCCTCATAGCCTGCCCAGAAGGCTGCGCTGTCGGCCAGCACGTAATCATCGAAACGGCTCATGCGCTTGGTGATCTTGAAATCCTCCTCGAGCGAATCGGGATAGACGCCCTGCTCGGGGGTAAAATCAATCACGTCGTTATTGACGGCGTCGCTCTTTTGCGCAGCATATCGCTCTGTTGTTTCCTCTATCATCTTCTTCTTTTTAGGAACGAAGTAGAGGTCGTCATCCTGAGCCATCAGTGCCAGCGGCATAGCTCCGATGAGCATGGAAATCAGTAACAGTTTTTTCATCTTTATTCAAGTTTTAATAATTCACGTTGCAAAAATACAAACATTTTAAGTGCAAAATTAAGGAAAAACCCTAACTTATGGTAGGATTTTCCCTATTTTTTGTAATTTTGCCTCAAAAATTAACAACATTATGAAATATTTCGAAGTAGAATTCACGATTTCCCCCTACTCTGCCGATGCCAGCGACCTGTTGGCAGCATTGGCAGGCGAGGCTGGATTTGAGACCTTTGAAGAGACGGAGACAGGCTTGCTGGGCTACGTCCAGCAGGAACTGTTCGACATGAGTGCCCTCGACGCGGTAATCCAGGATTTCCCCTTTGAAGGTACGACCGTCACCTTGGATGTGCGTCCTGCAGAAGACCGCGACTGGAACGAGCAATGGGAACAGGAAGGTTTTGAGCCCATCATCGTTGCCGACAGACTAGCCATTCACGACGGGCGTCATCTGCCAGAGACAGCATACCCCATCGCCATCGAGATCGATGCCCACATGGCCTTCGGTACAGGTACCCACGAGACCACACGCATGATCTGCGAAACGATTCTGGAACTAGCCGATGCTGCATCGACGAAGCCTGCCGTACTCGACTGCGGCACGGGCACTGGCATCCTTTCCATCTGTGCCCTCAAGGCCGGTGCTACAAAGGCCGTAGGCTATGACATCGACGAATGGAGTGTGGACAATGCCCGCCATAATGCCGTCATCAACGGTGTGGATGCGCATTTCGAATCATTGCTGGGCGATGCGACGGTATTGAATCAGGTAGATGGACAGTTTGATTTGGTACTGGCCAACATCAACCGCAATATCCTCCTGGCGGATATGCCGCAGTTCTGCGCAAAGATGGCTGCAGGCGCCCACCTAATCCTGAGCGGATTCTACACGGCGGATAACGCGCTGCTCATCGGGAAAGCGGAAGGCTTGGGACTCAGACTTCAGACAAAAAAAGAAGACCACGACTGGTCTTGTCTGGTCTTCTCTAAGTGATAAGGCAGCTTACTGCTGTGGCGGGATGACGCGGTAGTTGCCACTGAGATGCATGAAGGCAAACAGGCGCAGCAACCCATCGTAGTAAGCATCGAAATAGCCATCCTCAAAGGGTTCGTGCTTGGCATTCCACAGGGCATCGACAAACTCTTTGCTCTTATCGTGTGAGCACAACAGTGAGGCAGCAGCCGTCGTAGCCACGAGGCCGATGCTGTGACGCAGTTTGCGGAAACCGCCAGCAGGCAGGATCTCCTCCTCTTCAGGCAGCGTACCGTCTGGGCGATACTGATCCATGAAGGTATCGACACCCTGCGAATAGAAGAAGTTCTGGATTTTCTCACCATATTGCTGCTGCCACTCGGCATCGGCACAACTCCACTCATAATCGAGGGTGATATTCATCGGTACGCGCCAGGAGTCGTAGCGGAAGTTGTTCACACCGTTGCGACGGGGCTTTTCTCCCTCCTTGGGTTCAGGCATTCCCGGGAAACGGGGCATCTGCATCTCACTTCCGTCATACTGTGTCATGTCGCCATTGAGACCGGTCACGGGATGGGTGGCCTTGTGCAGATACTCACGGCTCTTTTGGGCACACTCATACCAATAGTCGGAAGCCCCGTCGCCAGCCCACTTGGCCCATACCTCGTAGAAGGCAGGAATATGATAGCTGGGATCGGTGAAGCGCTGCCCGAAGCCGTCAGGGGTAAAGGTAATCAGCTTGGTGTTCGGGTCGATGAGATAGGATACGGTGCTACGCGGCGGGGCGATAGGTCCATCCCCCATCTGACGCGGTGACATCTCGTCCCTGATGGCACGCGGTTGGATACTGGCAAGGATATTCTGGGCTTCTGCCAGGTAGTTGATACCCGTATCGTTGCCCCAACGGTTTGAGGCGAAGATGAGGGCCGTGATGAAATAGAGCTCACCGTCAGAGGCGGCACCCTCGGCATTGTGCGAGCCATCCGTCTTACAGCTCCATGCAAAGTAGCCTGAACGCTGCCCGTACTGGTGCTGCATGTAGGTCTTGCTCCAACGCCAGATACGGTCGAAGATATCCTTCTCGCCAAACTGTACGGCAATCATCAAACCATACGACATTCCCTCGGTACGCACATCGTTGTTCTTGATATCGGAGATGTAACCCATGTCGTCGCCTACCTCGAAATACACCTTGTTGGGACCACGGAACACATCGTTGAACACTTCCTTCAACTTCGCGTCGACATCGGCTTGCTTGTATCCCATCTCCACGAACAGGTTACGATACTGTCCCGTCTCAAAGCCGCCCTTTGTCCATGGGGTAAGAGCCAGGGCATTCATAGTCAGCATCAGTAAAGACGCCATAATGATTGATTTCTTCATTTCTTGAATAGTTGATTAGAATTGAAGAAAGGCTTGCGATGCGACGCAAGCCTTTCTCCTTAATTATTGACAGAACCGCCGACAATATCGAGCAGTTCGCTCGTAATAGCCTGCTGACGGCTCTTGTTATACTGCAGATTGAGTTGACGAAGCAGTTCGTCGGCATTATCCGTAGCCGTCTGCATCGCTACCATTCGAGCAGCATGTTCCGAAGCGTTGCTGTCCAGCAGAGCCGTATAAAGCATCAGGTGGGCAAACTTTGGCAAGAGTTCCGTAAGGACGGTGTTCATATCCGGCTCCACGATGAAGTTATCGTTCAGCGGTTTCACCACTTCCTCGGAGCGCTCTGTCTGCCTCTCGCCGCGTTGCTTGAGATACTCCATTGACTCCTTCGTGGCAATGACGCTCGTCAAGTCGCGCTCATGATCGGCTTTCAGTTCCGACTCGATATCGATGGGCAGGAAAGTCTTGCGGGTAAGCACCTGAGAGCCTGCACTCTTGAAGTGATGATAGATCAGTTCGACCTTATCAATCTCACCATCATAGAACTTACCTCCCAGCTCCATCGCAATCTCAATACACTGATTGACATTGGGCTTGTCAGCCAAGGCAGAGAAATCCCCACGCACGTTCAGTCCCAGCTTCTTCGCCTTCTCATAGACCTTTCGGCCAATGGGATAGATCTCCACGTTCTCACGCCCGATCTGCTCGGCATAGTCATCAACGGCATGCATCATCATTTTGATGGCATTGGCGTTGAAACCACCGCAGAGAGATGAGTTAGAGGTGAAAACCACAAGCGCAGCCTTTTTGACAGGGCGGGGCTGATCGAAGACGGTATGAGCCTCTGCTTCAGCAGCAAGGAACGACTTGAGGATGTGCTCCAGCATCGTCTCGTAAGGCAGCATGTTCTGAATAGCCACCTGTGCGTGATGGAGTTTGCTGGAGGCCACCATCTTCATAGCCGACGTGATCTTTCGCGTCGAGTTGACGGAGGCTATGCGGCCTTTAATTTCTTTCAGGCTTGGCATAGGCTACTAGTTTTTATACGTTCCTGCTATATCAGCCATCACCTGCTCGATCTTTGCAGTCGTCTCGTCGTCGATCTTTCCGCTGGCAAGCGTCTGGATGACTTCAGGATTGGCTGAACGCAACTTGTCGAGGAAGGATGTCTGACACTCACGTACCTTATCGATAGGCACTTCGCGCATCAGTCCGTGAACGCCACAATAGAGGATGGCAATCTGCTCTCCTACGGGCATCGGGCTGTACTGCGGCTGAATCAGCAGCTGGTTGTTCTTACGTCCACGATCGAGCGTCATCGCTGTCACGGCGTCCATATCGCTTGAGAACTTCGAGAAGGCCTCGAGCTCACGATACTGTGCCTGGTCGATCTTCAGGGTACCGGCCACCTTCTTCATAGACTTGATCTGTGCCGAGCCACCTACACGAGATACGGAGATACCTACGTTGATGGCAGGACGGAAACCTTGGTTGAAGAGGTCTGACTCCAAGAATATCTGACCGTCGGTAATAGAGATCACATTCGTCGGGATGTAAGCAGATACGTCGCCAGCCTGGGTCTCGATGATAGGCAGAGCGGTAAGCGAGCCACCACCCTTCACATGACCTTTCATGCATTCGGGCAGGTCGTTCATCTGCTCGGCCACTTCCTGCTGCTCGTTCATCTTGGCGGCACGCTCAAGCAGACGAGAGTGGAGGTAGAACACATCACCGGGGTAAGCCTCACGTCCGGAAGGACGGCGCAGGATCAGCGACACCTCACGATAGGCCACAGCCTGCTTCGAGAGGTCGTCGTAGACTACCAATGCAGGCAGACCGCGATCGCGGAAATACTCACCGATGGCAGCACCGGCAAACGGTGCATAATACTGCATGGCGGCAGGATCGGCAGCCGTAGCGGCAACCACGATGGTGTAAGGCATGGCACCGTGCTCCTGGAGTGTCGACACGAGGGCGGCAACGGTAGAAGCCTTCTGGCCGATGGCCACATAGATACAATAGACAGGCTTGCCTGCCTCATAGAAACTCTTCTGGTTGATAATCGTATCAACGGCGATGGCGGTCTTACCCGTCTGACGGTCACCAATGATCAACTCACGCTGTCCGCGTCCGATGGGGATCATCGAGTCGATGGCCTTCAGACCTGTCTGCAGCGGCTCCTTCACGGGCTGACGGTAGATCACACCAGGAGCCTTACGATCGAGCGGCATCTCGAATGCCTCTTTCAAATCGATGTCTCCCTTGCCGTCGATAGCCTGTCCCAGCGGATTGATGACGCGGCCCAGCATGTTATCGTTGACGCGGATAGAGGCAATACGCTTCGTACGCTTAACGACCATACCCTCTTTGATGCCCGAGGTGGTACCGAGAAGCACGCAACCGACGTTGTCCTCTTCCAGGTTCATCACGATAGCCATCGTGCCGTTCTCAAATTCCAGCAGCTCGTTTGCCTCGGCGTTGCGCAGTCCGTAGATACGGGCCACACCATCGCTAACAGTCAGCACAGTACCCACTTCGTCGAATTTCTCGGCGTTGGAAATACCCTTGAGCTGGTCGATGAGGACCTGGGAGACTTCACTTGGTTTAATCTTATCTGACATTAATTCTAAATTTAAAAATTTAATAATGTAAGAATGCAATAATTACATTCGTTCATTTTCTCAACTGGGTGAGAATAGAGTTGAGTTTCGACTTTACGCTGGCGTCCATGCGGTAACTGTCGTACTCAAGGATAAACCCGCCGATAATCTCGGGGTTCACCTCGGTCTCAAACTCCACTGTTCCATTAGTTTTACTCTCCACCATCTGGCGCATCTTCTGCTCGGTAGCAGGCGACACGGCGGCAGCGGTGATGAGGCGTCCGCGGATGACATTCTTCTGTTGGCGGTAAAGCGTGACGTACGAATTGGCGATGAACTGCATCACGCCCTCACGGTCTTCCTTCAGCACGAGCTGGATGAAAGCCTTGGTCAGCTCGGAGGGGTTCTTGCCTGCTGCTGTCAGCAACAGCGCCTCCTTATTGTCCTTTGAGAGCATCGGATTGTCTATCGTAAACCGCAGCTGTGGCACGTCGGCATAGCTCTTGGCGAGCTGCTGCATCTCCGTGTAGACAGCATCCTCGATTTTTGCGTCAGTCGCACTCTTGAGAAGTGCACGGGCGTATCTGACCGATATGACTCCTATATCCATACGCTACTAGCTTATTTGTCAGTAGAAACCTCATCCAGCATCTTTTCGATCAGGGCCATCTGAGCCTTGTCATCCTTCAGGTTCTGACGCAGAACCTTCTCTGCGATCTCCACACTCAGTGTGGCCACCTGCTGTCGGATGTCGGCGATGGCAGCCTTCTTCTCCTGCTCGATGGCGAGTTTGGCGTCACCTAGCAGTCGGGCTCCCTCCTCACGGGCCTTCTGCTGAGCCTGTTCCACAATCGCATCGCGCGTCTCGGCTGCTTCCTTGAGAATCTGGGCCTGACGATCGCGTGCCTCCTGCAGAATAGCCTCACCCTCCTGCTTGATGTTTTCCAACCGCTCGGAGGCCTCGTGCGCCTTCAGAAGACTTTCGTCAATGTACTTCTTGCGCTCCTCCACCATGTTGATGATAGCAGGGAAGCCGTACTTGGCGAGCACGAAGAACACTACCGCAAAGGCCAGAAGCATCCAGAACAAGAGTCCCAGATCGGGCGTGAGAATTGCTGGCAGTTTACTGAAATCCATTCGCTATTTTCTTTAGGGTTACTTACTTGAAAACAGAAATGAATCTTTATTAGATCAAGAATGCGCAAGCTGCAATGGCGAAGAGAGCACAACCCTCGACGAAAGCAGAGGTCAGAATCATGTTGGTCTGGATCTTACCAGTAGCCTCCGGCTGACGGGCGATAGCATCCATGGCGCTGCCACCGATCTTACCAATACCCAAACCTGCACCAATTGTTGCAATACCTGCACCGATACCGCAGCCCAGCTGAGCCAGACCTTCAGCGGCTAAAAATAAAGCTGAAATCATAATTTTTAAATTTTTAAGTTATTAATAATTGAATTTACTTCTAATTGTTACTTTTATAATTTTTCATTTATAATTGCTACATTTTCACTCTGCATGATGGTCCTGATGGGCAAGCCCGATGAACACCGCACTCAGCATGGTGAAGACGTAAGCCTGAACGAAGGCAACCAGCAGCTCCAGCAGATTCATGAAGAGGAGCATCAGGATGCTGAACGCATTCAGACCGAGACCAAATCCGACACCCATAGACCAACCGAGGAAGATCACACAAGTGAAGCTGAGCATCACAGCGTGGCCTGCCATCATGTTGGCAAAGAGACGGATCATCAGCGCGAAAGGCTTCGTGAAGACACCGAAGAGCTCGATAACCGGCATGATAGGTGCCGGATAAGCCTTCAGGAACAGGGGCACATCGGGCCAGAAGATTTCCTTCCAGTACTCCTTGTTGGCGAAGATGTTGATGGCGAGCATCGTACACAGCGCCAGGAAGAAGGTGATATTGATGTTACCTGTGACATTGGCACCACCCGGGAAGATGGGAATCAGTCCGATAAGGTTACACGTCAGGATGAAGAAGAATACCGTCAGCAGATAAGGTGCATACGGCTTGTAATGCTTCTCGCCGATCGATGATTTGATCAGGTCGTCGTGAATCGTCATCACAATCATCTCCATAGCGCCGACGAAACCTCCAGGTGCCTTATCCTTCACGTCGTGTTTCTTATACCAGCGGGCGCAAGAGAGGAAGACGGCGATCAGCACGAACACCACAATCCAGATCTGGAGCACACTCTTTGTGATACTCAGATCGAGGGGGCGCACCTCACTGCCGTCAGCCATACGCTCGTAGATCTTCCCGTGGTGCTCTTCGCTGAAGAAGAAACCCTGGGGCAGACTGTGAGCCGTACAGAAATGCCACTCACCGGTATTCTCACTACGGATGATGATCGGCAGCGGAATGCTCAGATGCTTTCCCTGGTAAGAGGCGATGTGCCACTCATAAGAGTCGGCCAAGTGTTCAAGAACAATCTCAGGAATATTGATCTTCTCACCTCCATCACCTTCTTCGGCCATAGTTGGCATCGGCAGCAGCGCTACCATCATCAGGAGAATTATCGACTTTAATTGTTTCATTATTATTAATTATGTGTAAGCAAACTATTACGTCAAGAGCGGTTCGACACGCTGGCGAAGAATATGGAATGGTGTGTCAATGACGCAAAGTAGAAGGCCATGAACACCAGGAAGAACGGGAGCATCGTGGTGTCTTTGTTCACCACATAATAGACGAACATCACGGCCAGGGCCAGCAACATCCGGAACCCCGAGACTGCCGTAAAGAACGTAGGCAGACTGTCAGGTGCTCCTTTTGCCACGCGGCGCCACACAAGTGCGATGGAAACGGCCACGACCAACATGAAGCTTACGCTGATGATGGCAGGGGTCAGGATCGTATCGATGAACCATACACGCATCACCAGTAAGGCAATGAGAAACAGGGCAACTGCCAGTAACAGTTCCTGTCGGATATAGCTCATACACAACTTGTCGATGTTCATAACAACTCCTTACTCTTATACTTTTTTCCTCAGGCGGACAGTTCCACACAGAGGCTAACCACATTCTTCTGCACTTCCACGAAGCCCCCCAGGATGTCAAGCGATGCTTTCCCCTCCTGTGTCGTATACTCCACGACTCCTTTCTGAAGCGTAGAGATAATTGGCGCGTGGTCGTTAAGAATCTCGAACTGACCCATCGTTCCGGGAACGACGACGCTCAAGACTTCCCCATCGTACTCAACCTTTGCAGGCGAAACAATTCTCAGATTCAGCATAATCTTCAATGTTCAATGGTCAATGCTCAATTGTTCAATGAAGATCAGCCTTTGGCAGCTTCGAGCAGCTTCTTGGCCTTCTCCTTGGCGTCATCGATCGTTCCCACATTGAGGAATGCCTGCTCGGGCAGGTCGTCGACTTCACCGTCGAGAATAGCGTTGAAACCCTTAATGGTATCCTCGATGGGAACCATCACACCGGGCAGACCCGTAAACTGAGATGCTACTGAGAATGGCTGAGAGAGGAAGCGCTGTACACGACGAGCACGGTTCACCGTCTGCTTATCCTCATCAGAGAGTTCGTCCATACCGAGGATGGCGATGATGTCTTGCAGCTCCTTGTAACGCTGCAGAATCTGCTTCACGCGCTGTGCACAGTCGTAGTGAGCCTTACCCACAATCAGCGGATCAAGGATACGAGAGGTGGAACCCAGCGGATCCACAGCCGGATAGATACCTAGCTCTGCAATCTTACGGTCGAGCACCGTCGTAGCATCGAGGTGGGTGAACGTTGTAGCAGGAGCAGGGTCGGTCAAGTCGTCGGCAGGCACATACACAGCCTGTACGGAGGTGATTGATCCGGTCTTGGTAGAAGTGATGCGCTCCTGCATCGTACCCATCTCCGAAGCCAGTGTCGGCTGATAACCTACGGCTGAAGGCATACGGCCCAGCAGGGCTGACACCTCAGAACCAGCCTGTGTGAAACGGAAGATGTTGTCGATGAAGAACAGGATATCGGCAGCGCCGCCGTCCTTACCGCCTCCGTCACGGAAGCCCTCGGCAACGGTCAATCCTGATAGTGCCACAGAAGCACGTGCCCCGGGAGGCTCATTCATCTGGCCATAGACCAGCGTGGCCTGACTCTTCTTCAGTTCCTCCGGATCAACGAGGGAAAGATCCCACTTTCCTTCGTCCATCGCCTTGCGGAACTTCTCGCCATAACGGATAACGCCTGATTCGATCATCTCGCGGATAAGGTCGTTACCCTCACGGGTACGCTCACCGACACCGGCGAATACAGAGAATCCGTTATGTCCCTTGGCAATGTTGTTGATAAGCTCCATGATGAGCACCGTCTTACCTACACCGGCACCACCGAAGAGTCCGATCTTACCACCCTTCATGTAAGGCTCCAGCAGGTCGATCACCTTGATACCCGTAGCGAGAATCTCCTTCTTCGTAGAGAGTTCCTCAAAGGTAGGAGCACCGCGATGGATGGGATAGGCACCCGTCATGTCGAGCTGTTTCATACCGTCGATAGGCTGACCGATCACGTTCAGCATACGACCTTTAATCTGATCTCCCGCAGGCATCACGATCGGTGATCCCATCGGGATTGCCTCCAGTCCACGGTGCAGACCATCGGTATTGTCCATAGCGACACAGCGCACCGTATCCTCGCCGATGTGCTGTTGCACCTCGACAATTAGGTCACGCCCGTCACCACGGTCAATCTTCAAAGCATCGTGAATCTTTGGCAGCACTTTTTCAGCATCCTGACCTTCTGTATCGAAGAAAACGTCGATCACAGGGCCAATGATCTGGGAAATGTGTCCAGTAATTTGTGACATAAGCTGTAAATATTTAAGTTGTTTATTTGTTTTTAGTTCAACTTTTCGAGTTAGAGCTGATTGCAAAGTTAGGCATTTTCTTGCAAATAAAGAAAAATTTAAAGAAATTTAAATTAATTCCTGCGATTATTTCCTCAAAGCGATATGATAATTGTAATATCGGACATTCCCAGTCACGTCTTCAAGCACTTTGACGAACGGCGGGAACTTCACGCTTTCCTGCTCTGCAACACCCTTCGATTGGAGGATCACGAGATCGCTGACAGGCTCCAGGAAGGTATCGATCTCGAAGTGCTGACCCTTCCAGATGAAACTCTGCCGGCGCTTCTTGATCGTCGAGCGATAGGGGTCGGCCTGCTGCAGCATCTGCTCATAGAGGTTGTTGTCCACCTGACGCTCCGTCTCGATCACCTGTGTTTCGGAAATCTGCTTCTTTGAGCGATGCACATTGACCACCTTTCCCCTACTCCATTCACGACGACGCAGACGGACCTCACAGCCCGGCTCGGCCACCAGATAGGTCTGGGTAATCTGGCTCTCGATGGCACCGGGTATCTCACCGATAACCTCAACCTTGTAGAGCCGTTCCTTTTCCACAGGCAACGGCAGACCGAGCACATTGCTGATCTCCTGGATGACGCGACTCAGCTTCGCATTGAAGTCGTCATGGTTATTGATGACACGAAGATGCGAATGGCCCGACCACGCATTGATCACTTTCTTGTCAAGTTCACGCGCCAGGCGCAGACCCTCCTCGTCGGCTTTCTCATAACGGGTGGCGTTCGTAGCAGTGGTATAATACTGTTCGGCACCGTCAGCGGCACTCACCAGGTGGAGTACGGCATCATAACGCTTACGCAGACTCTCTGAGTCCGATCCGGCCATCTGGGTTATCTCCTCCCACTCTTCGGGTTTGATATAGGCAGAGATGTCCAGAGCGCCTCTGTCGCAGACGATCAGCACGGGTTTCGTACAGACCTCTGCCAGCGCCATGAACTGATCCTCGAGAGCCAGCTGCGTCTCAAGGATGGCGCGCTCACCCTGATAATAGAGTTGGCGGTTAGGCGTCAGATAGTTCCAGCCGCCAATGCTGAAAAGCGTCGGAACCTCCGGGATGGTGAATACCTTATATCCCATCCCGGAGAAATACTCGACGATCTTTACCAGTGCGGTAGTCTTGCCTGCACACGGTCCGCCTGTCAGGACTATCTTCTTGATCTCAGGCATAGACCTAGATGCTCAATTCGTCAAGAACCTTGATAAGTCGTTTGTCGAAGCGTTTGTCAGTACGAATGGCCTCAGAGAATGGCACATAGACCACTTCGTTATTGCGCACGCCCACCATGATGTTGCGCTGTCCTTGTTTGATAGCTTCGATGGCACCAACGCCTGTGATAGAGGCGAGAATGCGGTCAAGGGCTGTGGGAGAACCACCACGCTGCAGATGACCCAGGATAGACACACGTACATCAAACTCCGGGAACTCATGTTTCACACGATCGGCATAGTAGAGAGCACCACATTTCGGACTCTCCGACACAATAACGATACATGACTTCTTTGATTTACGGATACCACGTCCCATGAACTGTGCCAACTGGTCAACATCAGTCGTTTCCTCAGGAACGATGGCTGCCTCTGCACCGCAGGCAATAGCACAGTTCTGTGCCAGGAAGCCGGCATCACGACCCATCACCTCGACAAAGAAGATGCGTTCGTGGGAGTTCGCCGTATCACGGATTCTATCGACACAATCCATGATGGTATTCATCGTCGTATCGTAGCCAATGGTATCATCAGTGCCATAGAGGTCGTTGTCAATGGTTCCTGGCAGACCGATGACGGGAAAATCATACTCTACGCCAAACTTCCATGCACCCGTCAGCGAACCGTTACCACCGATTACTATCAGCGCATCGATCTCCTCTTTCTGAATGGTTTCGTATGCCTTCTGCATACCCTCTGGTGTCATAAAATCCTTTGAGCGGGCCGTCTTCAGAATCGTACCACCACGAGTTATAATACCACTTACGTTTTCAGTGGTAAACTCCTTCACTTCATCATGGATCAAACCTTCATAGCCACGATAGATTCCCTTGATTTTAAAACCGTTGTAAATACCAGCACGCGTCACGGCACGGATGGCTGCATTCATACCAGGGGCATCTCCACCTGATGTCAGAATTCCAATTGTCTTAATCTTAGCCATAATTCCTTATTTAAGTTTAGTTGTACATATTGATTTCAAACCATAATACTGCCAGACCGACCAACCAGCCTGCCAGCACCTTGAGCGACAAGTGTTTCACATACCAGCCCAGTCTGACATGCTCCATCTTCATCAACGCCATACCGCTGGTGGAGCCTACAGACAGCAGACAACCGCCCACAGCTGTTGAATAGGCGATAATCTTCCAGTAAGCACCGTTCTTCACAAACTGCGCCATATATTCTGCATCGGGCACCAGTTCCAGTTGCGATGGCTGAAGAACGGGATAAAGCGAGATATCGCTGGCGGCAATCGTAAAGGTGTCGACCATACTGCTGAGCACACCTGACACGATACCGACCACCCATACGCTATGGATATTCTCATCGAACCAGGCCGACACGTCAGCAAACACGCCTGTCTCTGTAGCTACACCCATGGCCAGCATGATACCCATCACAAACAAGATCTGCTGGTGGGCGCCATACTGCAAGGCGCGAGGAATCAGGCGCTGCGACATCTGGTCGGCATTCATCAGCTTGCGGTTCATCAGCTCATTGACCACCCATAACACGGCGAGCACACACAGAGCCCCGAGGAACGGCGACAGCTTCGTGATGTTATGGAAAGTCGGGATAAACCATAGTCCGCCTATACCCACGAAGAGCATCAGTACCCGTTGCCACGGACGCAGGTTCGTATCGTCACCGCGATAAGGCATCGGCGACCATTGGGTATCCAGCCTGTCAGGCAGCGACCTGTTGATAAGCATCGTCGGTATCACCCATGCCAGGATGGTTGGCAGCGCCATGTACGAGGTGAAATGCGTAGCCGAAACGGCACCGTCGCCCCAAAGCAGCAGACTGGTTGGATCGCCGATCACCGTCAAACAGCCGCCGCAGTTGGCGGCAATCACGATGGCAGAGCCTATCAGCATCCGCTGGCGACGGTTCTGCACGATATTCCTCATGATGACCAGCATCATGGTGGCTGTCGTCAGATTGTCAAGATTGGCAGATATCACGAAGGTGGCCAGCGTGATGGTCCACAGCAGGCGCTTGGAGTTACGCGTACGGATCCACTTGGAGATAAAGTCGAAGCAGCCGTTATTGTTCAGGATATCGATGATGCTCATCGTGGCCAGCAGAAACATCACGATACTGGCGGCACGGCCCACATAGTACAGGAACAGCTCATCATAGATGAAGAACTTCACCGCATCGCTCGACGGTTCGGTGCCCTTCAGGAAGGCAAGGTATTCCGGTGCATGGTGGGCCATCACGAAATCCGTACCATAGCAGACATATACCACCCATCCGACGGTGGCGACAAACATCGCGATAGCGGCTTTGTTCACACCGGTCAGATGTCCTGTGGCAATCACCACATATCCCAGCAGAAGTAATATAACAATTATCAGCGTCATGATCAATCCAGTATTTTCGTCGGCGTCCAGAACCACACCACTGTTCCGTGCCCGTCTTCCTCATTATCCCGGGCACCTATTTTTCCGCCTGTACGGTCGATGATGGCCTTACACAGACTAAGTCCCAGTCCCGGCGTCTCATCCTGCAGGTAGGTGTTCTTGTCAGAGAGCAGTGTAAAGATATTCTGCTTCAGTTCCTCGGGCAGTCCTTTGCCGGTATCCTTCACCTCAACATAAAAGCCACCCTCCTTCACATAGTAGTTCAGGGTGATCTTGCCTTGTTCGGTATATTTCAGCGCATTGTCCAGCAGGTGCATGACCACCACGCGCAGCAGTTTCGGATCGACTAAGGCACGGATGCCTTCCACAGGCTCATTCACCTCCAGCGTCACACCGTCCTTCAACTGCTGACGAATCTCCGAGGCATAGAGCGACATCTCATAGTCCACATCCGTCACCTGACGGTCGAAGAGCGTACTCTTGCCCTGTATATCCGACAGCGACAGGAGTTCATTGATCAGGTGTAGCAACTGCAGTCCGTTCTGGTTGATCAGCTCCATCAGATGAATCTGTTCTTCCCGCTTCATCGTCGCAGCCTCTTTGTCGTCCAGCATCAGGTCAGAGAAGCCGATAATCGCATTCAGCGGTGTACGGAGGGCATGACTCACGTTACTCAGGAAGATACCTTTCAGTTCCTCGCTCTTGCGGGCACGGGCAATCTCCTTTTGGAGCCGTTTCTTACTGATACGCTGCTGAATGATAACGACCGTCAGCGACACAATGACCAGTGCCGCCAGCATGAACCACACCCACATGGGTATTTTGAAGCCCCGGAAATACGTCTTGACATTTACATACACTTCGTCGACGACGCCCTCCTTCTCCATCTTGATCAGTTCCTGATTGATGGCCTCGATGAGTTCCTTGTTATTGCTCACGTAGCAATACTCACGCGGCATCAGGGGCAGGTCTTCCGACTCCAGATTGTCAATACCCAGATGTTCGAGCAGGTAGTTCGTCTGGTAGCTGAAGCAGATCAGTGCATCATACTTTCCGCCCGACAGTTCTCGCATCGCTACCTTCAGATCCTTGATCACGATAGGCGTTGCACCACTCTTCGTCAGCGTATCTTTGAGCGGACGCGAATCCATCATGGCAATCGTCATCCCCGAGACATTACGCAGACTGACTGGACGCCTCTCCCCTCACGATAGACAATCTGATAATAAAGCCGGAATAAAGAACGTGAGTAGTTGGTCTGATTCTTCCGATATGGCGAATAGACCATCATTCCCAAGTCCACCTTCCCACTCAGGATATCAACTGCCACATTCTCCCATGTATTCGCCGAAAAGGTGACAGGGATATTCAGCCGCTTCATCAGTCTGCGCGTAAATTCCACATCATAGCCCTGCGGCTCTCCATCCTTGTCCAGATACTCCAAGGGAGGATAATCGATGTCCATGCTGAATACCAGAGGATTCTCTTGCGTATAGCCGAAATCAGCTGCTCTGCCCGTTAAGGCAAAGACCATTAGTAGCAATATGCAGCTTGTTCTCATTTGCATGTTTCTGGCTTACACAAGCATTCTTTGGCCACAAAATTACGAAAACTTTCCTAAACAGCCAAATATTTCCCAAAAAAAAGAAAAACGAAAGTCCAATAAGCCTTACGTCAATCTATAAAATATATATGTACGCGTAAAAAGAGGCCCTTCAACGATAAAAATCGCCAAAAGTTTTGCATTTTCAAATATAAATCATACCTTTGCACCATCATTATAGGGAAACAAACGAAACGACTAAAATAAAACTATATGAGGAAACAATCTTCATGATGTAGATTATATGAAAAAGTTCCTGCTGACGATCATCCTCGCACTATGTGTGTGTTCCCTCCCGCTTATGGCTGTCGTGAGCGGAAGGTCGTTGACTAATACACTAAAAGACCTTTGCACAGAGCTGCAAGCGGCCTACCGACAGCGCTCAGATGCGCAGCAGCGCTTCAACGAGGATTTTGAACGCCAGCATAAAAAGATGATCGACGTCATTACCGAGTCGAACGAACTCAGCATCCTGCTCTACACGCAGGAACAGGAGATGACGTTCGACCTCGCCTATGCCCTGAAGAAAGTGACAGCTGACTACAAGGCTTTCAGCGGGAACCGCAGACCGTATGATCACATCGTCAACAATCTGAACTACGAGATCGACCGCAATGCCCGACTCATCGAGGCCCTGCGCCGACTACCGCCGATGAAGAAGGAGATAGAGGTGGACATCGTGCCCGACAGCCTGATGTACCACAACGACTCACTCGACGTTCACCTGACCGACTCACTCTCTTCGCTGGAGAAGGAGGTCATCAGGATAGCCTTCAAGGATTCGCTCTCGGCTCCCTTCGTCTTGGACTCGATAGGCATTGCGCTGCGCGACTCCTGCATCTTCTTCGTCTCGGAAATCCTGAAGATGAACGCCAACAACCGGGCTACTGTAATTGCCGACAGCACACACTATCAGGAGGCCTATCTGCGCCTGAAGGAGACCTACGACTATGCCGAGACGCGCTATCGGGAGCTGGAACGTTATATCTTTATCGACGGACAGACACCGTTCTTGGATATTCTGGCGAATCCCAACTATTTTTGGAACAAGACCAAGTTGGACCTGCGTGGGCAGTACAGCTTCCATGAATTGACCAGATGTCTTGACGAAAGCGATCTTGATGAAAAAGCTTCTGAAGAAGACGAAGATGACACCAGGTTTTTCCAGTATCTTTCAAGCAAGGCTGAGAATACCCTGTTGGTGATTATCTGTATCTTTCAGGTGGTCGTGCTGGTATTCTTCTGGCTCGCGACGCTGCTGGTTCTCTGGCTGCTTTACCGCTATACCAGACTGAAGCGCTATGTCCCCAAGAAGAAACTGTCTATCATCTCGATACTGTTGGGCACCATTTTCTACTTCCTGGTGTTTGGCTTCTCCTTGTATGGTGACGAATACATCAATTTGGGCGTGGCTCACGTCAACACCTTCCTGTGGCTGCTCATTGCCATCTCCGCTTCGCTGCTGCTACGCGTAAAGCCCGATCAGTTCCGACAAGGTTTCCTACTCTACTCCGCCACATTCCTTGTGGTGCTGATTATCATTTCATGTCGCATCACCTTCGTACCCGACAAGCTGATGGTGATTCTGTTCCCGCCCATCCTGCTGCTGATTGTGATATGGCAGTTGTGCTGTTGTATCTGGGTCAGCGGAAAGGCCACATCAATCGACCGCACATTGGGCTGGGGAGCATTAGCCGTCTATCTTGTTGCCTTCGTATTCGCGTTCCTGGGCTATACCTTTGTGGCTTTGCTCATTCTGGTGTGGTGGTATTTCCTGTTGGCAGCCTGGCTGACAGTAGTCTGCATCCTGGACCTGATGAGTCGGTTCAAAGAACGCTGGCTGGACAAGCGGGTTGACAGCATGCGCAATCGCATCACCTACGTGTCGGGCGAAGACCGCGAGTCGCTGTTGTTTGGCGCCACATGGTTCTACGACCTCATCCGTCAGGTGGCTATTCCCACCATCGTGCTGCTCTCCTTCCCGTTGTGTGTGAGCCTGTCGTTAAGTATCTTCGACTTTGACGACCTGTTCGTAAGATTCTACGAGGAGCCCTTTATCCACCTCTCCGACACAAATGGTGTTGAGACGCTGAGCATCTCTGTGAAGAGCATCATCTATCTGTTGATACTTTACTATGTCTTGCGTTACGTCAGCCGGGCCATCCACGCCATTTGGCAATACGCCCGCTACTTTGCCTTCATGCGCAAGCATAACCGCACCTCCATCCGTCCCAATGAGATCAACCTCTCGCTGGGCAACAGCATCATCAGCGTGCTCATCTGGATGGCATTCGCAATGGTAGTCATTTCCGTATGGCAGATACCCACAGGTTCACTGGGCCTGATAGCGGGAGGTCTGTCGGCCGGTATCGGTCTTGCGCTGAAGGATGTCATCAACAACTTCATCTACGGCATCCAGCTGATGGGCGGGCGCCTGCGTGTAGGCGACTGGATTGAGTGCGAAGGTATTCGTGGTAAAGTGACTGCCATCAATTATCAGTGCGTACAGGCAGAAACCATCGAGGGCACGGAAATGTCGTTCCTCAACTCGTCGCTCTTCGGCAAGAACTTCAACAACCTCACCCGTAACCATTCCTATGAGCTGACCGTCATCACCGTAGGCGTGGCCTATGGTACGGATATCACGCAGGTGCGCCAGGTGCTGGTGGAGGGCATGCAGAAGATGCGTACCAAGGATCGGTACGGCCGCGAGATTGTGGATCCCAAGTACGGCTTCAATGTGGTAGTCGGCAACATGAGCGACAGTGCTGTGGACATCAACGTGAAGCAATACGTGCTGGTGGCCGAGCGTATCGGCTACGTAGACCGTGCCAAGGAAGTGATTTACGAATCCCTCACCGCTGCTGGCATCACCATCCCCTTCCCGCAGTGTGATGTACACCTGATCCCCGACTCAAAGGAACAGCCCTAAGGATGTGAAGAAAGCTTCCATCATAGGATTAGGCGACGAGATTCGGCACTGACCATATCGATGAGTTCTTTACAGCGTTTCTCAGTCATCTTGATCTTGGTACCTACAGCAATAAAATCATCCATGGTGGGATGCCCCGTTCCATTGACCGATGTGGCATGTTCGCCATTATATCCCTCGGTGCATAACGTCAGATCGTAGGCTGGAGCTAACACCCACCGCCAGGCTCTATCCACCCTTTTAACGCTGAAACTGAAGTTCTTACAGTGGTCGTCTTTGTTGTCAGTAAAGTAGTTGAATAGCATACGGCGATACATCTCTTCTACATCCATCGGATTCTGCGTAAGGTAGCCTGTCAGGGCGAGCAGATTGCTATAGTCGAGCACAGGATCAGCGAGTGAGAGGCATAGCAATCCGCCTGCCGTAGCCGTATGGATTCTTGTACCGTCATCGGCTATATCAAAACGACGGGTGGCGAAGTATTTATTGTTGATCAACTTGAAGTCAGGTACACAGATGCCACATTTACGGGCCACCTCATTGTAACGATACTCCTGCATCCCCATATCCTGAGGATCGTAGGCATGGCGGAACTTTACCAGCCAGTGTCCGTCGGCATCAGTGAAGACTGCCTTGGGCCTTGCACCGCCACTGTTACCGCTATTATATAGCAGTAGGCCTGCGTCTTCGTCTTGTTTCTCCTTTAACACCTCCAAGGCTTTCTCTTGCAGCAGGTCAAAGTCTGTCACGTCGTTAGCGGGCTGCAACTTGGTCACGGGCTGAAAGGTCAGTGCTCCCATGCCTCCAGTCCCGACGATACTCAGTCTGTCGAGCGAAGACAGTTGGGAATCGTCAATACCTTCTTTCTGCAAGAACTTGTGGAGCAGGTATCGCCCATAACCATCAGGTAGACAGTCCTCAAAGATGCCGAAGTTGCCGTAAAATGGTGTAGGCTTAGCCAAAAACAGTCCAGTTCGCAAGGGCAGTTCCAAGGGAGATATACTGAAACCGTCGACCAGCCATTCCTTGGCATATTCAAAGGCACACAACTTGTTGTCGGGGGTAAGCGACAACATACCCACCGGTCTGTCATTGTAGTTCACTGTGAGCCGGTCAATCTTTATCATACCTTATGCGCTTTTTTCTTGTTGGTGTTTTTGCGGATTTGCATCAGTTCCTCCATTGTGGCATATTTGGGCTGTGCAAAGATATTCTTCAGTTCGGCGGTATAGCCTAAGGCCATAGCCAGACCGATGAGGTTTTTCAGCGAGATAAGCCCTTTCTGCTCGAACCTCACAATGTTGCTGACTGCCACGCCCGACTTCTCCGCCACTTGTTCGCGGGTAAGATTCTTCTCAATCCGACGTTTACGGAAGTCGTTGGCAATGCCTTGAGCAACATCATCGACATTGTCAAGGGTATATGCCTCTAAAAGAGATAATATATTGTTCGTTTCTTCCATATTCACTCTACATACTGATAATATCTTATCAATTGCAAAGGTACGATTATATTTTGATATTTCCAAATATTTTAAGCGAAAACTTTTCTTTGACTGTCGAGTGTTGCCCGTCTAGTTTGTTACGAATTGCTTTAGGTTACGGCCGCAGCCAACAGATAGGTGGGTACATAAGTCACACGCAGATGGTCGGCTATCTGTTCGGGTGACTGAACTATTTTATCAGAATCATCCTTCATATTTTTACAATTAGAATCACTTTGCAAAGATAAACATTATTTTTTGATTTTCAAACATTCTGCGTCTTTTTTTGGCATATAGTCAGGATTATCCTCATCGTCGTTATTATGATACTTGAAACGGCTCTGTTCTTGTCGACTTTGTTCATTTTATCTCGTATTTATTTGTTTATTCGGAAATTATGCTTAACTTTGCAGCAGATTAAAGAGTTTTTATTATGACAGCAATGGAGTTGAATGCGGAGCTGTTCCGCGAACTGAGCATCATCGCCGATGATGAAGGGCTTATGAAGAAGGCCGTCAAGTATCTCAAGAAATTGTCTGCCAAGAAACAGACAATGGATGAGACTGAGTATATTATGTCATCACCAGAAATGGTAGATATCCTCCGTGAAGGTGAAAAAGAAATCGCAGAGGGTAATTTCGAGACTATAGCCATTGATGACCTATGGAAGTAGTTCTTTTGAAACATGCCAGAGAGGACAGAGATTACTGGATTAAGACAGGCAATAAGCGCATTATGAAGCGCATTACAGAATTGTTGAAGGATATCGAAAAACATCCTTTTTCTGGTATCGGAAAGCCTGAGCCATTGAAGGGCGAAAACGGCAAATGGAGCCGCCGAATAACTGACGAACATCGTATGATTTATTCCGTCAGCAGTGGCTGTATTTATATTTTTGTGTTTTCTCTTCGCTATCATTACTCCAAATAACGTAATATATCACTTTCCAACAGATTAGTTCCAAAGCATCACCAAACGTTTCTGCTCTATGGTGTTGCCATCACCACCAACAATCTCCAGTTGCTCATTGTACCAGGTCTCTACAGGAACTTGTGACACCCAGGTGCCAGTCCCTGTGACTAGTACCAGTCCTAAAGTGCTCATCTGATTTGGAGTGTCTGATATCGCAGGCCAAACAGTAGAGATTTTTGTTAAATCTCAACAACTTGGAGTAATCATCAATCTTTATTGTAGTTGTGATTATAATCTCTCCGTCTTTGATAGTGTATTTATTGTGTTCCATATTTTATATTATTATATTGTTCTCAAATCGAAAACTTTTACAATAGTTTGCTATCATTTTTATAAGGTTTTCAGAGACCATAGACAATTGGTATGTTTGTATAAACATTTTCCGTCGTTCACCTTTAGCATAAACAATTTTATAGATGCCTTTACAAGGACTAATAATAGTTTCAACATCTGGTGTTGGTCCCCAAAAAGAATCGTAGTTGACACCAAATCTTTCTGGATAATTACCTGCGGCTAGAATTATTATTGGAAACGATTTGAAGAAATCATTCTTGAAAAGAAGTTTCCTATTATCTATTGATTGTTTTCTCTTATCAGGATTAGGATCGGAACTTGTCATTCCTGCTTCATCACTCAACTCTGTAGTAAAAAAATATTTATGGAAGTCATTTACTTTATTTTTAATAATAGGCTGTTCTCGTATTAAATCGCATAAACGCTGGTAATTGTACCATGTTAAGCTTGTACCTTTTTTACCTATGATTATTTTATTCTCGCCTTTTCCTTTTACACGCCTCACACAAAACTGTTGTCCCTTATATGGATACAATGGATTATAGGTTATTTTATCATAATTCAGTATTTCACTTCCGCTTTCATTAAAAATGTAAGGAACAATATCATCTTGTGACACCCTCAATTCTTCTTTTCTCCATAAATCACGATTGCCAATTATTTCCTTTTCATACTGCTCATCTGCTTTTGAATTCTTTCCTTTTGCAATTGCAGATTCTTTACCAACAACTAATATCTTTGCATTGGGGTTCCCCCAACCAATAAGATTCTCTTTCGTTGTTATAAGCAGATTTTCAAATTCTTTAGGATATTCCATAATTGTATTGTTATTTAGCTATTCACTTGCAAAGATAGTGATTATTGGAGATATAACAAATCATTTTTCAAAAAATAAGTACCGCATCACGCAAGAACCAGTTCAATAGCAACTTATTGCTACAGAATACGGCTCTTGAAACTATACCTAATGGGTAGGTGCAGAGCATCACTCTTTCAGTCATTGTGTCCTGTGAAAAACCTTGAGCAACAAACATTCGCTGCAAATTATCTTCAACAGTACATTCAGAAATCCATTTCATACCAAACAACTTAGCTGGGTCATGTTCCTGCAAATGGCTGCCATCAGGGAATACATATTGAATAACGGAGAAACGCTCAAAGAAGGGATCCTTCAGTAAATCCTCGTCGTACACCACGTAATAGCAATAAGTGAGAACATCCATGTCCTTACCTTTCGGACCAGGAAAATCTCCAAACAGCCTCTTTAGATACTTGAAATCTACATCTTCGTTTCCTTCTTTCTGCGTGACAACCAGAATTTTCGCATCAGGATTGCCACAACCAACATTCTTATTGGGGAACCTTTCACCCAATCTTTTAAGTTCATCATGATTTGCCATAACTCTTTCATTTTTTGTGCAAAGTTATAGCACGAATATGCAACATGATTGCATATCAGATGGAATTATTCATAAAAAACGCGCATTTCTTGAATAATAGCTCTGATTTGCTGACGGAAAACGTCTGGCGAGATTACTTCTAACTGGTTTCCATGACTCAGAATCTCCTGAATAAAATCGTAGGTTGGCGCTATCTTATACTCGAAAATAGTATAATCAGCATTTGACTCTATTTCACGTTGGCTATGGTGCAGAGGGAGTGAACGCAGATAATGAGGTTTCTCGCGATAGGCCTTCAGCCGTATTGTCATAGGGTTCGCATCATGGAATACGCCATAATAATCTGTGTAATAATCTTGTGGCGAGAAATCCTTAGGATAGCTAAACTTAGAATCCAAAACCTCTATGCTCTTAATACGATCAAGCCCAAAACGGTGAATCTCTTTTCCTGGCAGCACAAGCGCCATCACATACCAACGACGTTTGAACAGCCTGATGAAATAAGGATTAACCTTTAGCCCCTGAATGGTATTGCCAAAGAAATCCTCATAATCAATCACTATTTGGCGATTATCACGCATCGCTGTTGAAATGATTTCGAGGTAGTACCTCCCAGATGGCACATCCTCCAACATGATCCTATCACTGATAGAGCGGTTGTCCATCAAGAGGTTGCCAACAGCAAAAGAATCGAGCAGCCATTGGTTGACAGAATCATTCTCCAGCGCATCAGGGTTATCAATATAATATAGGTTAGAGCCCCTTTGGCATTCTATCACAACCCCAAACTGCATCAGAATCGCATTTCGATGATTGTGGAATGTTCGCAGTTTCAAAGGTTGGTGCAGATCGTTGATATACGCATCATCCCATTTGCGGGCAATATCCTCAAACGAAATCTTACCCGCATCATAAATTGTTGAAATCAGCCACATATATTTTGCGTAGAGCCTATCAGTCATAGAAAAATATCAAATTTATTCTACCAATTTTATGAAATAGTCGTTCACCTCATTACCGCCCACAGGAATTAGCTTATTTCCTTCTATGACAAACTGGATGGTTGTTTCATCATCGTATTTCTCTTTTATACCATTGTCAAAAGCATCCTGGATATACTTTATCAGCTCCTCTTTTGTTACTTTGGGCAATGGCTCATATAAATATTTGTTAATTGTCAACTGTTCCTCGTCAATTTCTATTCCAGCCTTTAATTCTTTGGCAATGTACTTTTTGCCTTGTCTTTCAAGTTTCCCTTTTACATACGCCCTATAGTCATACTCAATTCTGGCATGTCGATTGGGCCTTTGGGTCTCATCGGTATATAACTCGTTGGCATGTCCTATCATAGCCCTTTCAAAATATCGATCTCCATCCCAATCAATTATGATTAACTCCTTTTCTAATTGATCAGATGTATTGATTGCCTTGTATGTACCAGATATATCCTGTTGACATGATGCAAACAACAAACATGTTAATAATATTCCAAATAATACACAATTTTTCATATTAATAAAATCATAGACCTTCTTTAATCATAACCACACTTTTATGCTAATTTACTAAATTGGTTTTGAATATTTACCTCTTGGTTCTGTATTATCTTTTTTGTAATTTACTGAAGGATTGGCACTATAATTATTTTGCCATTTCACTCCTTCAATATAATATGCAAAACGAGGGAATAGATCATCAGATATTTTATGCTTGTTATAATTGTCACGTAATGTCTCAAATTTTGCGCTGGTTTCTATTCCTTGTCTTATTGTAGCCCAAATATCTCCTTTAATTCTACTTTGGTCATATACAATCTCAGGATATGCTTTCTTCTTACTTTTAAAACATTGGTTTATTATCTCATTGGCACATTTTAATGGTCCGGGAATAATTACATCTTCTTTGTTATCATCCTCATGTTTAAGTACACTGCGAATTAAAATTCCACCATAACTGTCCTCGTCCTTACTTGTAGCAAAACATATATCTAAAC
>Ga0256405_10004679_pt1 | contig 25138 bp, 17 predicted proteins | sample RumenRJG_02DNA_FD_189096 | JGI IMG/M metagenome (GOLD analysis project Ga0256405, IMG submission 189096) | Bovine rumen microbial communities from Lethbridge, Alberta, Canada - RJG_02 | ecosystem: Host-associated > Mammals > Digestive system > Stomach > Rumen | place: Canada: Alberta... | reverse complement strand
TTTGATGTTATCTCAGGTGCAATATGTTATTTAAGATTATTTAAATATTTTTGAATATTAACTTCATCATCAATTTTGCGTAAGACTTCATTGAAGTTTATCCAACCATCGTGACTTGTCATACACCGCCAAGTTAAGATTGATGGCGTAAAGACTCAACAAGTTGATATCTACTATAATGGCGTAGGTCATATAGAGATATAAATTTGCATAGCAAACAGTTATATTTTTAGAGTAATTCTAAAAGTTATATTTTGACTTGTAGTCAAAGTTATATTATATTTGCCATAACTTACCCTGTGGGTAAATATAACTTTGCGTAGCAAAATATAACTGCGAAAGCAATATAACTTGCCGATAGGCAAATATAAATAGTGCGTCAGTAATAATCACTATTACTGACGCACTAAATCCGAACGGTTTTAATATCAAATCACGACCGTCATCGGTCTTCTCTAAAGTAAGGAAGTCCCAATGCCGCGGGGGGTTGTAACTCACGCTTATTGGCGATAGACAACGCTATTAAAACTATAACCGTGGCGACGTAAGGTATCATACCGATAAGTTCCTTTATATAACTCTTTGTGCCTACGTCGATGTAGTTGGGCAGAACGTATAGCATACCGAAAATAACTGCGCCCAAAACGCCCAAGTCCGTTTGCCAAACGGTAAATATAACCAATGCGACCGCCATCCAGCCGTAAGCGTCGATGGAATATTGCCATTTCCCGCCTATATAATCCATAAGGTAATAAAGTCCGCCCAACGCTGCTATTGCCGAGCCTATCGTAGTCGCCGCATACTTATATCCGGTAACGTTGATACCTACCGCGTCCGCCGTGGCAGGGTTTTCACCGACAGCACGCAAGGAAAGACCTACGCGAGTACGACGAATAAATATTGCGACCAATATAGATAGAATTATCGCTATATACACCAATGGTCCGTAAGAAAGGAATAGAGCAACTACGCTATTAGCTTCGTTACCGTTGACAAAACCCTTGCTAAAATACGCCGACGCTTCGGCAAAACCTACGTTAGGTATTTTGCTACCCAAGAAGTTTGCCAAACCCGCGCCGAAAGTGGTAAGGGTCAAACCTATAACGTTTTGATTGCAGTGCAAAGTGTCCGCCAAAAAGCAATAAAGCAAACCCGCTAAAGCGCCGAACAACAAGGCGAAAACGATCGGGGTAAAAACAGCCATAAACCCATTCATTTGGCTAATATTCTCGCCGATCGACTTTACGTAAAGTCTTTCGCCGACCGCTCCGCCCAAGGCGCCTAAACACATAATACCGGGAATACCCAAGTTAAGATGTCCCGATCTTTCCGTAATAGTCTCACCGGTAGAACCGAACATAAATACGGTACTAAAACCGATCGCTTTTCTAAGTAATATCAAAAACATAACTTAGCCCTCCACTTTTGCTTCTTGCAAAGCGAGATCGCTTTTAGCGTCCGCCTCTTCTTCGTCGTCGGGTTCTATAGGCATTTCAACCGCTTTCTTTCTAAAGGTAACTTTATAATTTATAAAAAATTCGCAACCTATGATAAAGAAGAAGAAAATACCAACTATAACTTCGCCGAAATAGTCGTTATTAAGAGAGAAATCGCTACTCATTTGAGAGGCGCCTTGTTTTAAGAACACGACTAAAAATGCTGTTATTATCATACCCACGGGGTTAAATCTTGCCAGCCAAGCGACCAAAATCGCCGTAAAACCATCGCCTCCAACCGAGTTCGCGTTAACGGTATAATTAACGCCCGAAGTCAAAAGCCAACCTGCCAAACCGCACAAAGCGCCCGAGAATATCATAGTCCTTATGATAACTTTTTTTACGTTAATACCTACGTATTTAGCGGTATTTACGCTCTCGCCGACGACTGTAAGTTCATAACCGTGCTTACTGTAACGCAAATATACGTACATTATTATGGTAAGCACCGCAACTATCAAAACTATCAAAAGATATTTTTGACCCGGCACGGACAAGCCGGGCAATTTTAACAAAGGCAAATGACCGAAAGGCAACAAACCCAAAACGCCCGATCCCGTCTTTACCGCGTAACTTATAAAGAACGTAACCAAACATTTGGCAATATAGTTCATCATAAGGGTAAACAAGGTCTCGTTGGTGTTCCATTTTGCTTTGAATATTGCGGGGATCAAAGCCCAAATGATACCTGCGGCGATACTTACAGCCAACATCAAAAGCACCAATACGACGTTGGGAAGTTTGTTACGAATATAAAACATCATAACCGCGCAAACCAAACAACTTATCAAGGTTTGACCTTCGGCGCCGATATTCCAAAACTTCATTTTAAAAGCGGGAGCTAACGCCAAAGCGATACAAAGCAAAATTGCAAATTTTTCCAACAAAGTCCATAAACGACTCGTAACGCCCTTTGCGAAGTTGACTTCGAACGAACCTTTCCACATAGATACGAAAAAGCCTCCGAAACTCTTTGTATAGTAAGTTGCGATCAATGCGCAAACCAATATCGCCAACACCCCTGCAACAAAACGTATCGCCCAAGCCTTAGGTTGGGAAAAATCCAAACGTTTAGATACGCGTATAAGGGGTTCGTGTTTTACTGACGTTTGTTTTTTCATGCGATACCCCCTTCTTTGTTTTCATTTACGGTATTATCCGTATTTTCGTTTTCTATTTTGGTCATCATTAAACCGATTTGTTCTTTGGTAACTTCTCTCGCATTGACTATGCCCGATATTTTACCACCGCAAAGCACCAATATACGGTCGCTTATCGCAAGCAAAACGTCAAGGTCTTCTCCTACGAACACTACGGCGACGTTTTTTCTTTTTTGTTCGTTTAAAAGATTATAGATAAGATACGAACTGTTTATATCCAGTCCTCTTACCGGATAAGCCGCCATAAGGACTTTCGGGGAAGAAGAAATTTCTCTTCCTACCAATATCTTTTGTACGTTTCCGCCCGACAAACGACGAACGGGGGTCATATCCGACGGTGTAACGACTTCCAAATCGTTTATAATGTCGTCCGCCAATTTTTTAGGGCGATGACGGTTGACAAATATGGATTTACCTTTGCGGTAAGATCTTAACATCATATTATCTATAATGCTCATATTGCCGACCAAACCCATGTGCAAACGATCTTCGGGAACGAAAGACAACTTGATACCCAACTCTTGAATTTCTCTCGGGGTCTTATGTTTAAGATTGATTATCTCGTCTTCGTAGAAGAGTATTTGCTCGTCGTTGACAAGTTTTACTATCTCTTTCTTGCTCTTACCCTTTAAAGAAACGGGTGAGCCGTCGGGATAATGGAAGAAACCTTCGTCCGCCATTTTCTTGATTTGCTTAAGGTCTTTATGGAAGAAGGTAACGGGTTTGTTTTCTTTGGGATTATGGAAGATCACCTCGCCTTCGGGCATATTTTGCAAGCCCGCGATACCTTCCAACAACTCTTTTTGACCGTTGCCCGATATACCCGCGATACCCAAAATTTCTCCTCCGTTTATGTTAAACGTCAAATGATCGAGCATCGTGCGCCCTTCTTTGTTGACGACGGTCATATCTTTTATTTCCAAACGCGGCTTGGGATCGATAGGCATTTCGCGTTGAATATTTAAGTCTATCTTTTGACCTACCATCATCTCGGTAAGTTCTTTCTCGGTAGTATTTGCGGTATGTACGGTCGCAATATGTTGACCTTTACGCAATACCGCGACCCTATCCGAGATAGCCATAACTTCGTTAAGTTTATGAGTGATAATAATGATACTCTTACCGTGTTCACGCATACGGCGCAAAACGTTAAAAAGTTTTTCTATCTCTTGCGGAGTCAAAACCGCGGTAGGCTCGTCCAAAATAAGAATATCTGCACCGCGATACAAAACCTTAATAATTTCGACCGTCTGTTTTTCGGAAACAGACATCTCGTATATTTTCTTCTTTAAATCTATCTCAAAACCGAAAGTATCCGCGATCTTTTGCACGTCCTCGGCGCGGTCTTTTTTTAAATGATTAAATTTTATCATTCTACCGCATTTTATAAAAGGCGACGCGCAAACTCTACCAAAATAAGCCAAATTCTCTTTGGTCGGCTTTTCTCCGTTTTCTTTGGCGGAAGCTATTATTTGGTCGTGTTTTTCTTTACGAATTTTAAGATCTTGTTTTATCGTAGGAACGGTTGATTTTTCGCCGAGCAAAACGTTATCGGCGGCGGTAAACACGTCAACCAACTTAAAATGTTGGTGGATCATACCTATTCCCAAAGCAAACGAATCCTTAGGCGAGCGTATGACAACTTCCTTTCCGTTTACTTTTATTTTTCCGCTATCGGGGAAATAAATACCCGATATCATATTCATCAAAGTGGTTTTACCGCTGCCGTTTTCGCCGAGTAGAGATAATATCTCACCCTTGCGAAGGTCCATAGTAACGTTTTTATTAGCAACTACCTTGGTACCGAAGGCTTTGGTTATATTTTCAAATTGTATTGCAACGGGATGATCCACGTTGTATCCTCCTTGTCAGTAGTCCCTTAAAAAGGGGGAAACGGAGCACGAATCTCGTGCTCCGTTTTCTCGTTAAATCGTTGTTTTTAAATTATTTGATGGTGATACCGTCGATATTGATATCGAAATAAGGAGCGCTACGGCCGACGGATTCAAGGAAAGCGCCACCAACGATAGCGTTGGTTTCGGGTTGGAAGTCGCCCATATCGATAACGTCAGCAGCATACTCGGTCAAGGTTGCGCCATTTACGGTGAACTTAGAAGTATCAAATACTTTCAAAGCGCCGCTTTGTAATTTAGCCTTAACGGTGTCGATTTCGGCTTGAGTGCCGGCAACGGCAGCCTTAGCGCCAACTGCAGTGAGTTCTACGGAACCGGTAGCAATGGTACCGCACCAATCGGTAGCGATGTTCTTACCGTTCATAACGCAAGAAATGGAATATTTGAAGTAAGGAGCCCAGTTGATTCTGGAAGAAACGATAAAGGTGTTGGGGCAGGTTTCTTCGGTGGAACCGTTGTAAGAAACGTTGGGAACGTTTGCAGCTTCGCAAGCGGAAGGAGCACCGTAAGAGTCAGCGTGTTGGCTGATAAGAACGCAACCGCCGGCAATCAAAGATTCGGCAGATTCTTTTTCTTTAACTTCGTCGTACCAAGAGTTGGTAAACTTAACGTCCATGGTAGCGGTAGGAACTATGGAACGGATACCAAGGAAGAAAGAAGTGTAACCGGATTTAACTTCGGCATAGGGCCAAGCGCCTACGTAACCGACCTTAGGGGTAACGCTGGAATCAGCGGTCATCATCGCTTTGAGTTTTAAACCTGCAGCGACGCCTGCGAGATAACGACCTTCGTAGATGGAAGCGAAAGCGTTGTGGAAGTTGTTAAGACCTGCGGTCAAAGCGCTGGTACCGGTAGCATGGCAGAATTGAACGGTGGGGTTCTCTTGTGCTGCTTGCTTCATAAAACTTTCGTGACCGAAAGAGTCGGCAAAGATGTATTGGCAACCTTGGTTTACCAAGTCGGTAGCGGTGGTGTAGCAAGAACTATCTTCGTCAACGCCGGTCTTGATGATGATTTGGCTTTCAGCCAAGCCCAATTCTGCGGTAGCGGCTTTGAAAGCGTCGATGAAGTTTGCGTCGTAAGTAGAGTTTTCGTCGTGCAAGGTGATCAAACCGACTTTAAGGTTAGCCTTTGCAACGGGAGAACCGAAATTAGCGCCGGAATCAGCGTTCAAGGTAGAAGAAACAGCGGAAGTGTTCAATGCTTTCAACTCATTTTCTTTACCGGTGTTGTCGCCGTTACAACCGGCAAACACTGCAACTAAGCTCGCCATCATAGCAACGACGAGAACTATTGCGATAACTGTTAAAACGTTCTTTTTCATTAATAAATCCTCCATAGATCTTTTTGATTTTACTTTTTTGGTTAATTTATTGGGTTTGCTATAATTTACCGTAAAAACGGTGATTGACTAATCTCTAAAGCGGATACCTTGTTCGTTCATCTCGTCGATAATGGCAAGGCTTTCCACTTTTATACCTTGACTTCTCAATGCGTCCCCACCGCCTTGGAAACCTTTTTCAATGGCGATGGCAACGCCTACCACTTCGGCGCCCGCTTGCTTGACTATATCCGTCAAAGCGTTTACCGCGCACCCATTGGCAAGAAAATCGTCTACTATCAACACCTTGTCGCCTTTACCCAAATAACGTTTGGAAACTCTTAAAATATTGTCGTTGCCGTGAGTGAAAGAGTGGCAAGGGGAAGTGTACGCGTCGTCGGTACAGTTTCTCGTCGCGCTTTTTTTTGCGTATACTACGTTACAATTAAAAAACTGCGCTGTGGAACACGCTAACCCTATGCCGGACGCTTCGACCGTAAGGATCTTGTTTACAGTGCAGTTTGAGAACAGCCTTTTGAATTCTTTGCCCATTTCCAAGGACAGACTGACGTCTATACAGTGGTTCAAGAAGGAATCCACTTTCAATACGTCCTTGCCTATCACGATGCCGTCTTTAAGAATTCTTTGCTTAAGTAACTCCATATAAATATAAAAAGCGGTAAGTCAAATTTCGACTTAACCGCCACTACGCAAAGAAAAGAAAAAACTAAACTTGCAATAGTCGTGTCCTTTTGGCGACACGGTAGAAACTTACGGACCGTTAAACCGAAATTATATTGACAAGCGGTCATACCACTCTCGATCGAGAACGGTTGACGACCATGGTTTGATTTTATAACATCTTTTTGTTTTCGTCAAACGTTTTAACGGTGTTTTTATCAAGTTTTATTTGAGTTTTTTTATTTTTCTTGATCGCATTTTTATTCTTATTTTGATTATTTACTATACTATTATTTTCTATATAAATAAAACGCCGACTTTTTTTGACGAGAAAGAGTAAACAAATTAAAAACGGTTGAATATGATCAACGATATATTACAAAATTATAAACGGAGTAATTATTATGGAAAATTCGATATGATAATATCGTTTAGATTAGGATAAAATCCCAAAGGGGTATCGTATTTAGAAAACAGGCGACAAGGATATTAAAGGAATATCTTATACAAGGCTATTCTATACACTATAAAAGATTAAAAAATTAAACGAAGTTACCGACGTACTTATCAAAGATATTTTATAGGGATCACTTTTACTTTCTCACCAAAGGAAATAAGGTTATCATATAAACATACGATTCCGCCTTGACCCACTTTTGCATTTGGAATTGCTTCTAATAAATGAAATGCTTACTTTGTTTAAGTAGTATTGTTAAGAGTTTTATTCAAAATAATCTCTTGCGTGATTGTATCTTAATCACGTTTCGTAAGTACCGAAATTGATATATTGTTTGTGCTTTTTGATAGCATATTCCAAGGTTTTTGCGGCACCGCCCCATCCGTAATTGACGTAGGCAATAAGAAGATCGGATCGGTCTACCATATACTCGTTGCGTTTGAGAATTGCGTACTTGGGCGGCGTACCTTCTATCGGCGGTGTTTCTATCCCGTCGTACCCGCCCAAGAGCGTTTCACGTCTTTTAATATAATCGTTATTCAAATACGGCGTAACAAATATTATCGTTGCGACGGAATGCGTTGCTTTTATACTCTTTGCAACAACGCAAAGCGAAAGAATCGAAAGCGCCATATCCCCCGAGCCAAAATTCTACTTCGTCGTTTTTTACAAAGTTTTCAATAGTGTTGAGTATTTTTTCGCGTAATTCTTCAATACCCCACGCGTCTCGATGACCGCAAAACGTGATCCTAACCAAATAAAAAGCCGCTCCCTTATATTAGTTGCGGCTATCAAAGATGTCTATATAAATAAGATGCCGCCTTCTTGCGAAAGCGGCAAATGTGATAATACCACTATCGCATAAGTCGCCAAACCTGTTTACCATCAAATTCAAAGTACCACGATAAAAACCGTAATCATAGGAAATTGAGTAAACGCGATAGATGGTATAAACCACCGATGTTTACCCTATGATTATGTTTATATTTGGCACTCATTATAAGTGCATTTGATGGCGGTTGCGTTTGCACACAACCCAGATTTGGCTCTTATATTATAGCCAAACTATGTTCTGTTTGTCAATGCACTTATATGATTCAAATCGAATGCAGTGCAATGAATCTTTATATAAGTTGCATTTTGCTGTTGTATTTTTCGTAAAATTATACTATAATAATATCAGCAAACCACATGAGGAGGTGTTTGTATGAATATTAAGCCTATTTCAGACTTGAGAAACTACAATAGCGTATTGAAAGATTGCCGGAACGGTGCGCCCGTATTCTTGACCAAGAACGGTAGAGGTAAATACGTTATTATGGACGCCGACCAATACGACGCAATGATGGCGGAGATTAAATTGCTTGCCAAAGTCGCCCAAGCGGAACAACGTATTGCGGACGGTGAAGCGTATATGAGTTTAGAGGAATTGAAAGCAAAACTCGGAGTGTAAACAAATGAAAAAACTAAAGATTAACCCCCAAGTTTTCGACGACCTTGAGGATATACGCAATTATATAGCGGAAGATAGCCAAGAGCAGGCAAATAAGGTAGTGCGTGATATATTGGCGGATATGGAACGGTTGCGAGATTTCCCCGATATAGGCGCGAAGTTAAGCAACAAAGTACATATCGACGCCAAGTATCGCTATCTCATTACTTATTCCTACGCCACTGTGTATTATACTGACGACGAAAACGTATACGTCACGACGGTACTTCATCTCGCCCGCGATTTCTCCGCGATAGATTTTCGCTAAAAGAAAAACAAAAGATCGCCGAGGGTTGCAATGCGCACCCTCGGCTTTTATATTGTTAGGCTTTATATAATTGGTTGACGATTTTTTCTCGTTATCTACCAACAGCAATTTATTTTTCCATAGTTCGCTCCGTTTGTCATTATTTATTGGCAATAGCATAAAAAAGCCGAAAGATGTATGCTACAAAACATTACAATTTAATTGATGATGGTTGTCCAAGAAAAACTATAATTGTGCAAATATTCAAAGTATAGTTATAATTTATATTGCAAATATTCAAAGTGTGTGTTACAATATAAGAGAATTGGAGGTATAACATGGCAATTATCGAGAATCAAGCGTTACTGAATATCTTGTATAAGTTCAACCCGTGGTGGCAATCCGGTATTGTTCCCAAAGAATTTCTTAAGGAGTTCAAACGAAAACAATACTATACTTGTACCAAAGCTTTTCAAAGCGAACTCAGACGTATCGTTGTTATGAGCGGTGCAAGACGTACGGGAAAAACTACCATCATGTATCAAATGATCGATGATCTCATTTCGGCAGGCGTAAATCCGTACAATATTATATTTTTCACGTTTGATCATCCGGTAGTTCGTGCAGCAAACATGGAAATGGTCGTTGATTTATATCGTAATAACGTTTGCGGCGATAGTGAGTTTTACGTCTTTATTGATGAAGTACAGTTCGATAAAAACTGGACGAACTATCTAAAAATGCTCTACGATTTGAATCCGACAATGCGATCAGTTGCCACAGGCTCGGCAAGTGCCGCCGTCGAAAAGGGCATACGCGAAAGCGGTGCGGGTCGCTGGACGGTTATCAAAGTACCCACACTATCTTTCTATGAGTTTTGCGAGATAAAGGGTATCAAAAAGAATATCCCCGACGTGGACGTATTCTCTATGCATAAGATGACATCGCAAGAACAAACGCGCATCATCATAGGGCTATCCGACCTTCAGGTGCATTTGATGCGGTATCTTCAACTCGGTGGGTTTCCCGAACTCGTCAACGCAAACGATCTAACTTATGCCCAAAGACTTTTACGTGAAGACGTTTTGGAACGTGCGATCAAAAACGATTTACCCAACGTGTATGAAATAAGGAGCGTGGACGAACTCGAAAAGGTTTTTGTCTATCTCTGCTACAATGCTACCAATATAATTAATCTCGAAACGATGAGCAAAGAGTTTGAGAACGTGTCTCGCCCGACCATAGAGAAATACATCGGTTATCTCGAATCGGCAAATATCATCAATATCAGCAAGTCGTTAAATATCCAAGGCAAAAAAGCATTGAAGCAGCGGAATAAGATTTATATCGCAGATAATGGGATCCGTTCTGCCGTCGTCCTTGGCGCAAACGTCCAAACCGACGATGCCGAAATGGGTTATGCGATGGAATCCACCTGCTTTAAGCACGTTTTGGACTACTTCGGTGCGTTGAATTCTTTGTATGAAGTAGGTTATATTCGTAGTGGTAAAGGTGAAGAAATAGATATTGCCGTCCAATATCGCGGGCAACCGATACAATATATCGAAGCGAAGTATCGCGGACAATCGACCATCAAAGATACAAACGGAATAGTCGTATTCGGATTCCACGACACGCCCGGATACGTCATCACCAAAGAAGTGAGCGACTTCGGATTGTCAGAAAGGAAAGGGACTTCGTTATATAGGATTCCCGCCGTTGCCTTCCTTTACTTGATCGGAAAGATGGGCTGACTCTGCTGACTCTATTAAAGGAACGGATAAACCCAAAATATACCATTACAAACTGCAATTTATACTAATACGATTCATTAATTCAGATAAACAGTTTTTTTCCTTATGTATAGCAAACGCCGAGGATTGCAATGCGCACCCTCGGCTTTTATATTGTTAGGCTTTATATAATTGGTTGACGATTATTTCTCGTTATCTACCAACAGCAATTTATTTTTCAATAGTTCGCTCAGTTTGTCAACGTTTATCGGCGATAGCATAAAAAAGCCGAGAGTGGAATGCTCTCGGCAAAGGAAAAATCGATCGAAAGTGTTTTTCTATAAAGATAACAACTCTTTTACTCTTGTTTGCAAAAACTTTTGTATGGACTGTAATCGAGAATCGGGCAAATTGTACCGTGAATGCTTTTTAAACTTAAAGTTGATCATTTGGCGTAACCGAGCCTTTTGTTTGGGCGTAATGAATACCTTGACGATTTCTTCGTACGACGCGTTAAAAGCGGAAGAACGAGTTTTGGCATAGGCGGATAAGTTAGCGACGTCATCGTCCATCGCGTAATTAAACAAGGATAATCCGTGGTCGAACAAAGGGGCAAAACGGATCGGTTTATTTGTCCGATTGTCAACTAACAAGCCGAAATTGCCATAATGTCTGTCGGTGTTATATATCAAAGCGTCGAATACGAGCATATCGACAAAAGCGTCGTAATAATCGTCGCCAAGCCCTTTGAGAAAATCGGCGGTCTCTCTCAATCCGCTTTGTGATAAAAACTTGTGCATAGGGACGTAAGACGTGTTTATATCGGTAAAAAGTTCACACGTAGAACAAAGCGAGTCGTGCCACCGAGAAAGGCCGTAATCTACGTGGCTAATACCCATAGCGGTAGCGATTTGCGCTGCGTAATACTCCGAGAAAGGCTCTTTTCCCGTATTTGCGGCTCCCGACGTGCCGCCTTTGTAAAGATATATCTTGCCGCTTATTCTACGCCAGCATTTGCGTAACATACCGTTTGTGGTATACTCGGGAGATGACGTAAAACCTTTCTTTGTATTGGAACCGTAACCGGTGTAGGCGATCAAAGCAAGCGTACGCGTAAATTTGTTTTGGTAAAGATTATAATCGGCAAATTTGCCGTCGAATCCTTCTTCGACTACCCAGTAACTGTCATTAAGAGACAAGCCTTTGCACAAATTGATAATGCCCATCGTGTCCCCGTGGGACAAACCGCTTTGCGCTAATATCCTATCGACGTATTCGCGGTTTTTGGGTATAGTTCTTTCCGACAGCCATTTCTTTATTCCGTCCGCATCAGGAGTCATGCCAATGGGCAACAAATAGCGGTATTCATCGTTTACCCAATCAACGGAATACTGCACCTTGTCGAGTTCAATCCTTTCTATAGAGAACTTCAACAAAATATTGTCATATTGTTTTAACTCGTATTGCATATCGATCTCCTATTTTGCCGATTTTATTATAAAACATTCATATCCCCGTTGTCAATTTTTACGGTTATACGCATAAGGCGTTTATCAAAACGAATACACCACAGTGATTCTTTATATAAGTTGCAATATGCTATTAATTTGGCGCAAAGTTAGCAACAAAGTACATATCGACGTAAAGTATCGCTATATCACTACTTATTGCTACGCCACGGTGTATTATTCGGACGACAAAAACGTATACGTTACGACCGTACTTCATCTCGCCCGCGATTTCTACGCGATAGATCTTCACTAAAAGAAACACGAAAAACAAAATCGATACTCACCGGCACCGCCGTTTTTTATAAAAAACCGTCTTAAATCAAGACGGTCTTATATAATACGTAAATTTACAATTTTTTCGTTTCTACAATTGTTTTTATGTTTGATACTTATTATCTCTACTTGCACGTTTGACGGCAAAGAGCGTTTTCGATAACGTATGCAAATTATACTAACGAATTATTTTTTTATTTGCTATCCTTTTGAAAATTTGACTGCCGTAAAGATAATAGTCGTTACTTGATAATAGTACCCTTTTTGTTGTAGGTATATCCCGAGATATACGCTCCGCCCGAGGCGTTACTCTTTGCTTTGCTTCCGCCGTTTATATCCGAACGGGATACTATGTATCCGCCTTTTGAGTACACACCGCCACGGCTACCGCTGTTACCGCCCCAAGCCGACGCCGAATCGGTACCGCCGAAAGGCCAAGGGGGACCGCCGTATCTTGCACCGCCCGATCCGCCCGAGCCGCCTGCGCCCGTTACGGGGTCGTTTTTCAAAGTAACTTGTGCTGTAGGGGTATACGTAAACAAGGTCACGTCTCCGCCCGATCCGCCGTTACCGCCCGATCCCGGATAGTTTTGTTTGCCCGAGTCCCAATAGGAAGCACCGCCCGTGCCACCCGAGCCACCCGAGCCACCGTTACCCGCATAAAAGTCAACGCTACCCTTACTCTTAAATTCGCTTGCCATATAAGCGTATCCGCTATTACCGCCGTTACCGCCGTCTCCACCGCGACCGCCAATATCTCTTCTGTTTGCGTCGGCGCCGTTGCCACCCAAACCGCCGTTTCCGCCACGACCGCCCGAGCCTGCGTAAAGCACGATTTTGCAACTGCCGTATTCGTTGTTAAACTCCCCCGTAAGATTTATGGGGCTTGCGCCGTTTCCGCCTAAACCGCCGTTTCCGCCACGACCCGCCGCGGCGTTATCCGATTGGTTAGACCCTTCTCCGTTACCGCCCGAGCCACCGTTACCGCCCGAGCCACCCGTTAACGTGATGGTCTTGCCTTTAAGCACCGTAAAGGTTTTTGCCACGACCGCGCTATATCCGTCCGAGCCGTTTGCGCCGTTTCCGCCGTTTCTTGAAGGATTTGCCCCTGCGTTTACGTTATAAGAAACACCGTCCGAGCCGTTTGCTCCGTTACCGCCTTTTATAGACAAGTTGCCCGTCATATCGACTATAACGTTTTTGGCGTTTACCGCAACTTTCTTTGCTTCTATATTCAAACTGCCGTTTCCCGAGAAACGCAAATTCTCGCATTTTGCCCAAGACGCACCTATGACGCTTTCGCCCGTCGTACCGATAAAGTTAGCGCCTATCGACTCGATCTCCAAATTAAAGTCCGACGTACACTCGTAAAAACCTATCGCCGTGTTTTCGTCGCTCTCGAATTTAAAATCGATAAACGTTATCTTTATGCTATTTGCCGAAGAAAACCAACATAGATAGAACCTAAACGCAGTATAAGTTTTGGTCGAGTTACCCACGAATACGACGTGTTTGGTAGAGTTTATTATATCTATATTGTTATATCTTTTATCGTTGACCGATCTTGCGGTATGAGAAGATACTTTTACGTTGTTTTCGCCCGACCAGTCGACGATTGCGTATTCGGGCAAATTCCAAGGCGTAGAGTCTATCGTGTTGTATACGATATAATTTTGAGTCTTTTGAGTATTTCTTACCACCGTTTTGGTTTTAACGTTTTTGCCTACCGTACTAACGTCTATATCCCAAACGGCGTACAAGTAAACGGTTTTATTATTTTCGGCGGTCAAATTCAAAACTTCTTGCTCGTCGCTAAAATCGACTGCGCCGTTAGGCGTTTTAGACCAACCCTTAAACGACCAACCTTTACAAATAAAGAGACGCTCGGATAATTTGTGCGCCGACCCCATCTCCACGATCTCTTCGTCCATAGTTCCCGAGTATTTTTCCGCGCCGTCGGGCAAATTGATTTGGTAGGACAAATTATAAGTTTTTACCCCCCATTTGGGACTTAACTTAAACGGTTCGGCTTTTTTAAGTTTACCGTCGTAAGAGTATTTGCCGTTTACCCAATTGCCGTTTTCGTCGACCGCTTTTTGATCGTCATCGTCATAATAACCCAAAAATTCATAATTTTCTTTTTGGGGTATATCGACTTTTTCCGTTTGCTCGTCAAAAGTCAAAGTTATTACGCCCGCGCCTTCGAAATCAACTTCCACCATTTTAGGGACGGCGGTCAAAGTAACCGTCTCTTTATCAAGGACGTATTTATTTAATCTCGAGTTTTCATTGAAAGGACACTCGTAACCGTAGTCGGGTTCGGCATAATAATAGACGTAAAAATCGTTTGGAACTTCCACCGTAACGGAGCCTGCGGATTTGATAAAATCGCCGACTTCCCCCACCCTATAATACAAATATTTAACGCCGTATTCCTTATCCAAAGTCAAAGAGTTCGACTCGGGATATAGATCCATAGTCATTTTAGGCAATATTCCGACGCTCGTTAAAGTTTTGTCCCTTTCGTCGTTTGCGAGCCAATAACCCGCCGTCGTGTCCAAACCTTGAGACAAAGCGTAATCGGTGTAGGCGGGCTTAAATCCTTCTTCCGCAAACGTTATATCCAATATTTTATTTTTATCTACGTCTTTAAAGGCTACAGCCGTAAAATCGTCGAAAAAGTCGACTGCGTTTTGATAGGTATCGCTGTGCAATACGCTATCGCAAATAAGAGTTACTATGCCGTCTTTTTCGGTTATTATCGTCCAAGAAACGGGCGCGAACCTAAACCAATACACGTTATTGGTGTTGAAATCAACTTGAAACTCGTTACTATCTCTCTTTCCGTTATCTATTAAAACGCCCCTTAAAGTTTCCCCGTTCGATACGACGTCTTTATACCACATATTGGCAAAATCGTTAGTCTTGCCGTAGTCGTACGCTATCCAATCGTTTTCGCCTTTTGGGGTAGGACGGGGATTTTGTTCGATAAGCGAGTTTATCAATGACTTATCTTTTACCAAAACCATCGGGAATTGTCCGAAATAAACTTTATCGGCGTTGCGATAATACCCGTTTTGGGCGGTAAGATCTAGGTCGCAATATACGCATTTAACGAAAGGCAAACGAGTTTCGTTCAATTTATGCTCTTCGGTTTTTTGTGATAAACTACCGCATTTTAAACAGTACTTATCCACGCAATTTGCGTTTATTTGATATTCGTGATCTTCTTCCGCTAAAAAGGTTTGTCCGCATATAGAACAGGTTTTATCGATACATTTCGCGTTGTTTTCAAAATTATGGTCGATCGTTGCGGTAACGTCTTGCCCGCAAACGTCGCATTTTAAACTTAAACAAGCGGGTATATCTTTGCCGTCGTGTTTATGTAAAGAAAGATCGGCAAACAATATAATATCGTTGTCCGTCATCTTTTTTATCTCGTTGCCGAATTTATCCTTCCACCTTAACGAGCAATAATCGAAAGGAAGATCGACAAACGGGATCTCGTCCCCGAAATAAACCTTTTTCTCGGTGAATTTCTCGCCGTTGTAGTAATAAAATACGTCGTGTTTTTTTGCTTGCCATTTTGCCGTCAAGCCCAAAGTCCATTTGCCGTCCGTCTTGACTGCGCCGTAAGCGTCGTCTAAATAGGCGTTTATGAAAAACGAACCTCTTTCGTCGGTAACTCTCGACCCGTTTTTGGCAAACCATCCGTAAAAATCATATCCGTCTTTAACGGGAACGCCCAAAAAGGACATTTTATCCCCTATCTTGACGATCTCGGGAACTTCGTCGCCCGTACCGCCTTCAAAATCAACGTCCAAATAAATATCCGAAGGCGTAAAGTCCGCAAATAGATCCAAAATCGTGTATTGTTCGTTCCACTCGCCGAAAAACTCGCCTTTTGCGTTTGTAACGTTTACTCTCTTGCCGTCTATAACGATATAAAACCCGAGAAAATCGTAATATTTCATCTCGGGAACGGTTATTCTTTCGGGTACGCTACCGTTTACCGCCTTATATTCTTTTTTATCGTAGACGAGTTTTGTATAGTAATTTTTTGGATATACCGTTACCGAATAATCTTGACGTTCAGCCAAAGATTTTAATGCGTTTACGTCTAAAGTCTCGTTATATATCAATATTATTTTTTCACCGTCAAGGACGGTTTCCCAAGCATAAACGTTTTTTCCGTTAAACTCGGCGGTATAGTTTTTATAATAATCGTATTCGGAATTGATAGTAAATAAAGTTTCCCCGTTTTCGTCTTTTATAACGACGGGAATAAACGCGTTTTCTTCGCCACAACCGACAAAAACGCCTATCGACAATATCAATATCAAAATCAAGATCGTCAAAGCTAAAAGTCTTTTCACCGTCGTTCTCCGTAAAATATATTTCTATTTAATAATATAGTATAAATTTGTGCTTGTTGTAAATTCGTTTTTTACTTTTTTAAATAAAAAAGTGAGGATTTGGTTAAAAAGCAAAATTTTTAAACGATTTTGTCAATCATCTTGCTTAAATCTTGCTTAATATCTTGGTTAATTTGACATTTTATAGTGGAAGAAGCACAAACGAAAGCGAAAATGCACTTGTATATTTTCGCCGAGTGCAGTGCGGACGGCAAATGTCTATTCGAAGAATAGGTATTATCGAATTATTTCGATAATACGTTATTGCAAATGCAACAACAACATTTGACGGTTGATTTTATCCAAAGTAGACTTGTTTTAACAAGGCTACGACGATAAAATGGGGGTTTTTAAAAAATGATTATTCTTTATTATTTTTGTTTAGATTATACAGTCCTTGTAAGATAAATTTGGTTTATTACAATAACAAAAATCTAAAAACCCCCTCTCCGCAGTCGAAGTCAATCAAAGATTGCCTTCTTTGTGCGCAGACAATCCCCCTTTCCTTCGACCGTTTACGGTCGAAAGGGTGCAAACGCTTACGCTTTTAAGGATAGAGATCCTTCGACTTCGCTCAGGATGAAGCACAAACGAAAGCGAAAATGCACGAAGTATATTTTCGCCGAGTGCGTGCGGTGAATTATAACAGTATCCGTTAGGATACTCTTTCCGACAGGAAAGAATTGCAAAGCAATAGTTATAATTATTATTAATACACAAACGAAAGCGAAAATGCACGAAGTATATTTTCGCCGAGTGCGTGCGGTGAATTATAGCCGTATCCGAAAGGATACGCTTTTCGATAGAAAAGTATTGCGTTAGCAATGGCTATAATTATAATTGTTGCTCTTTGTAGGTCGTCTTACTGAGCGAAGGTCAAAGACCGTAGTCGAAGTATCTATTTATTAAGGCTATCCGTACTATTCTTCTTGCTCTCCCGTAGGTTCTTCTTGAATAGGTTGAGTTTCGATGCTTTCAACGGTTTCGACGGAGTCTTCTTGTTCGGGTGCTTCTTCTTCAAACTTGGGCGCTATCGCGATAGACTTGACCTTACCGTCGCCGACTTTCATAATTCTTACGCCTTGACTTGTTCTTCCTATCTTGCTTATTTCGGAAATAGACGTACGCATTACGATACCCGTATCCGTGATTATCATCAAGTCGGAATCGGGATCGACCGTCTTGATACAAGCGATCCTACCCGTCTTTTCGTTGAATTTACCCGCCATTATACCTTTGCCGGCTCTTCCTTGCAAACGATATTCTTCGATATCAGTACGCTTACCGTAGCCGTTTTCGGTAATGGTCAAAACTTCGTTGCCTTCTTTTATTACGGACAAACCTACTATATAGTCGTCATCGTCCATATCCATACTCTTGACGCCGTATGCGGTACGACCCATAACTCTTACGCCTTCTTCGTTGAAACGTATACATTTACCCTTAGACGAAGCCATTAACAATTCTTCTCCGCCCATGGTCATACAAACGCTTACCAACAAATCGTCGTCGTCCATCTTGATAGCGATCTTACCGCCGCTTCTTACACTGTCAAACTCGGAAATATTACATCTCTTGATCTTGCCGTTTTTGGTCGCCAATACGAGATGACCTTCTCTTTCCTTTTCTCTACTTATGGGAAGAATAGTGGTAACGAATTCCCCGTCTTCTATGTTTATCAAATTATTGACTGTTCTACCCCTTGCGCCCTTGCCCGCTTCGGGAACGTTGTATCCGCGCAAAATATACGTCTTACCTTTATTTGTAAAGAAGTACAAATCGTCGTGAGTGGAACAAATAAACATATCTTCAACAAAGTCTTCGTCCTTTGCTTTATGTCCCGTAACGCCTACGCCGCCGCGGTGTTGAGAACGATATTCGGACGCGGGATATCTCTTGATATAGTTTTCGTGAGTCAAAGTTATTACGATGTCTTCCTTTTCGATAAGGTCGTCAAGATCCAACTCGCTGTAATCGAAGACCAATTCGCTACGACGCTCGGAACCGTACTTTTCCTTGATCTCGGTAAGTTCGGCTTTGATTATTGCGTCGACTTTTAAAGGATCCGCCAAAATCGCTCTGTATTCTTGGATAGCTTCGCTTATCTCTTTTAATTCTTCTTCTAACTTTTCGATCTCGATAGCGGTCAATCTTTGCAACCGTATCTCTAATATAGCGTTGGCTTGTTTTTCGCTTAACGAAAATCTTTCCATTAAGTTATTTAAAGCCGAAGTCTTATCTTTAGATTGCTTAATAAGTTCGATAACTTCGTCGATATTGTGTAACGCTATTACTAATCCCCTTAAAATATGCTCTCTTTCCAAAGCCTTTTCAAGGTCGAATTTGGTACGACGAACGATAACTTCTCTTTGGAAATCGACGTAAGCCGAAAGTATCTCCTTGAGATTCATTATGGTAGGCACGCCGTTTTTCAAAGCCAAGAATATCATAGGATAAGATACTTGCAAATTGGTATGTTTAAAGAGCAAGTTCAAAATAACTTGAGCGTTTGCGTCTTTCTTTATATCTATAACGACGCGCATACCCTTTCTATCCGACTCGTCTTTAATGTCCGAAATGCCTTCTATCCGCTTGTCTTTTACCATATCGGCTATATACTTTATCAATACGGCTTTGTTGACTTGGTAAGGCAATTCGTGTATTAAAATACGACTGTGAGAACCGTTGTCTACTATCTCGGTATTCGCTCTTATAACGCAACTGCCCCTACCTGTCAAATAGGCTTTGCGCATACTGTCCAAACCCAATATCAAACCGCCTGTCGGGAAGTCGGGACAAGGTATGTACTTTATAAGTTCTTCCACGGGTATTTCCGCATTATCTATAACGGCGATAGTAGCGTCTATAACTTCCCCGAGATTATGCGGGGGAATAGAAGTAGCCATACCGACGGCGATACCGTCCGCGCCGTTTACCAAAAGATTGGGAAAACGAGCGGGCAAAACGGTAGGTTGCATTAAAGTTTCGTCAAAGTTAGGATAAAAATCTACCGTCTTTTTATCTATATCTCTTAACATTTCTCCCGCTATTTTGGACAATTTGGCTTCGGTATATCTTTGGGCCGCGGCGGGGTCGCCGTCGACGGATCCGAAGTTACCTTGACCTTGTACCAAGGGGCATCTTATAGTAAAGTTTTGAGCAAGTCTAACTAGTGCGTCGTAAACCGCAGAGTCGCCATGGGGGTGATATTTACCCAAAACGTCACCGACTATTCTCGCGCATTTTCTGGTAGGTTTGCTATTATCCAAACCCAACTCGCTCATTGCGTACAAAATACGTCTATGAACGGGTTTTAAACCGTCTCTAACGTCGGGGATGGCTCTCGAAACGTTTACTGCCATAGCGTAGGCTATAAAACTACGCGACATTTCGTTTTCTACGTCCACCTTAACTATCTTGGTATTGTCTTCTATATTCTCGTATACTTTATCGAAATTCTTCTTCATGGCTTATACTCCTATACGTCCAAATCTTTTACGAGAGTAGCGTTATCTTCAATAAATTGACGTCTCAATTCGGGTTGATCGCCCATTAGTATGGTAAATATCTCGTCGGCTTTAACCGCGTCTTCCATAGTAACTTGTACCAAAGTACGGGTCGCGGGACTCATAGTGGTTTCCCATAATTGAACGTCGTTCATTTCGCCCAAACCTTTAAAACGTTGCAACTCTTTGCCTTTCATATCACGGCCGTTTTCGGCGTAATATTGTTCGAGAGCAACTTCGTCGTAAATATAAAGGATATTGCTCCCTTTGGTGATTTTGAAAAGCGGGGGTTGCGCTATATAGATGTGACCCGTCTCTATCAAAGGTTTCATATAACGGAAGAAGAAAGTCAACAACAATATACGGATATGCGATCCGTCTACGTCCGCGTCGGTCATTATTATTATTTTGTCGTAACGCAACTTACTTTCGTTAAAATCTTCCCCGATATTGCAACCGAAAGCGGTTATCATATTTTTGATTTCTTCGCTTTCCAAAGCTCTATGCAATCTCGCCTTTTCTACGTTCAATATTTTGCCCCTTAAGGGTAATATCGCTTGGAAACGTCTGTCTCTTCCCGTCTTTGCGGTACCGCCTGCGGAATCGCCCTCTACTAAAAATATTTCGCACTTAGAAGCGTCTTTTTCCGAACAGTCGGCAAGTTTACCGGGCAAAGACGCTCCGTCCAAAGGACTTTTACGTCTTGCTTCTTCTCTTGCGCGTCTTGCGGCTTCTCTCGCCTTTTGAGCGTTTAAGGAACGCATGATAAGGTCTCTACTTTCCTTTGGATGTTCTTCGAGATAAGTACCGAACAAATCGTTGACTATCTTACTCATAGCACCCCTTATTTCCGAGTTGCCGAGTTTGGTCTTGGTTTGTCCTTCGAATTGCGGATTTGTTATTTTAACGGATATTACGCAAACGATACCTTCTCTTACGTCGTCGCCGGTCAAACCGTCGTTATCTTTCAAAAGTCCGACCTTTTTACCGTAAGCGTTGATAACTCTCGTCAAAGAAGTTTTAAAACCGTCCAAATGAGTGCCGCCTTCTTCGGTATTTATGTTGTTTGCAAAAGCATAGATAATTTCGTTATAAGTATCCGTGTATTGCATACTGAATTCTATCTCGCCGTTTTCTATATCGTCTCTAAAATACAAAGTTTCGGGAAATAGTTTCTCGTGCATTTGAGTTAGATCGTCTACGAACTCGATAATACCCCCTTCGTAATGGAAATCGTCGCTCATAGGCGTTTCCCCTCTATTGTCGGTGAAAGTGATATGCAAGCCTTTATTTAAAAAGGCAAGTTCTCTCAAACGATGTCTTAATACGGCATATTTAAAGTTGACCGTTTCGAAAATGGTATCGTCGGGATAGAAAGTGACCGAAGTACCCGTATCGTCGCAGTCCCCTATGATCTTTAATCTGTCTTCGGGTATACCCTTGTGATAAGTTTGCGCGTATATATGACCGTTTTGTCTAACTTCCACGTAAAGAGTATTGCTTAACGCGTTGACTACCGACAAACCTACGCCGTGTAATCCGCCGGATATTTTATAACCGCCGCTACCGAATTTACCGCCCGCGTGAAGTTTGGTCAAAACCAATTCAACTGCCGATATACCTTCCTTTTCCTTGATACCCGTGGGAATACCTCTACCGTTATCCACTACGGTTACCGAGCCGTCTTTATTTATGGTGATGCTTATTTTGGTACAGTATCCGCTAAGCGCTTCGTCTATACTGTTGTCGACTATTTCGTAAACCAAATGATGCAGACCTCTTTCGTCGGTAGATCCGATATACATACCCGGTCTTACCCTAACGGGTTCCAACCCTTCCAAAACTTGGATCTGCTCTTGTCCGTAACTGTTTTCTACCTTAGTATCCATTGTTTCCTCCGCTAAAATTTTTGGACGTCTAACTTATATATTTTAAATTTAATAATATTTATAGTGTTCGTTATTATATATAATGATTATTTACTATATATACGCGTGCGTGTATATAATTATACTCATATATTATATAATATATATACCATTTTTTGCAAGCCTTTTGTCCAATTTGTTGATAATTTTTATATTTTTGTGTTACAATTTATTTATGGAAGTAAAAAAACTCGTTTTAAAAAATTTTAGGAACTATTCCGAGCGGGAATTCGGCTTTAATTCGGGGCTTAACGTTTTGGAAGGTAGAAATACCGTAGGTAAAACCAACGTCGTCGAGGCGGTCTATTTTTGCGCTTTCGGAAAGAGTCCGAGAACTTCTAAAGACAAAGAAGTCATAAAATGGGGACAAGAAAACGCTTCCATAAGACTTAACGTCAAGAAAAAATACCGTAACGCCCAAATAGATATGCTTATCTCTCAAAACGGGGAAAAACGCATCGCCACCGACGGCGCGGGTATATCTAAAATGGGGGAACTTATCGGGCTTATAAACGTAGTCTATTTTTCGCCCGACGAAATTAAAATGATAAAAGAAGGTCCGCAAGAAAGGCGAAGATTTTTGGACGTAAGTTTATCTCAACAAAACAAAAGTTATTTTTACGCTTTATCAAAATATACGAGAATACTTAAAAACCGCAATAAATTGTTAAAAGACGGCGGGAGTTTAAAATATATAGAATCTTCTTTACCTATATGGGATCAACAATTGATAGACGTAGGCGTAGATCTTATAGTTAAAAGGTTGGAATTTTTAAATTATCTTCATCCCTTAGTCGACGACGTACACAAATCCATAACAAACTCAAATATAGGCTTAAACGTGGAATACGAGACGGATATAGATCTTTTGGATATACGAGCCGACTTCACCAAAAAACTTGCGGAAAACCGCGAAAAAGATATAAAATTCGGCTATACTACGATAGGACCCCATAGAGACGACGTACTTATTAAAAGTCAAGGTATAGATATAAGAAGTTACGGCTCTCAAGGACAACAAAGGACGGCTTCTTTGGCGTTAAAGTTAGCCGAAACGGTAAGTATAGAAGAACAAACCGGCGAAACGCCTATTTTGATTTTAGACGACGTTTTGTCCGAGTTAGACCCGACGAGACGTAAAGCCCTTTTGGAATACTCTAAAAATTTACAAGTTTTACTAACTTGCACGGATTTTCCAGAAGATAAGGCTGTGATCAACAATCTTATACATTTAGAATAATTTACCGTTTATTTTATAAATACCTATAACTAAAAAGCGATCAAAAATCAAATTTTGACCGCCTTTTTTTTATTCCGTTTTTTCGGGATTTTCTAAAATATCTTCTATTTCACAGTCGAGTACTTTAGCCAATTTATAAACCGTATGCGCTTGCGCTTTATTTATATCGTTTACTCTTTGTTCGTAAAGTTGAATAGAACGTTTTTTTACACCCGAAATTTTTGCAAGGTCGTTTTGCGAAAGTTTTTTTGCTTCCCTTATCTTTTTTAATTTAGTTTCCCCTATCTTTGAATTATATCTTTTTTCTAAATCTTCCACGAAAGAAGTAACGTCCATTTCGTGATAAACCGAATACATAGATAGTATTTCCGTAAGCGGTATTTTTTCAAAAATATCTTTAAATTTTTTTACTGTATACCATTGGTAATATGCAAGTACCCAACCGACCCAATACGCGGCGGATTTTTCTTGTTTAAACAAGGCTTTTGAAAATTTTTCATCGGGGTAGACGGACGATAAAATTTCCTTTACCAATTCTTCCGCACCTTTACCCGACACAAAAGCGGGATTTCCGTTTTCTATTTCTTTTGATTGTTTAGAAAACGCAAAGATTTTTGCAAATAAATCGGGTGATTGTTCACAATCGTTCAAAGCATAATCGAATGCGTTCGCTAACAATAATTGAGCGTCATTTAAGTATAATTCGTTGTATGCGCGGATCGTCATTTTTTATATTACCTCTCATAATATCCATTACGAATATATCTTCCATATACGAATTACCGTTTTTTATATCCTTACGATAATCTTCTCTCGCTTTATTATCTCTTGCTATAAATTTAGGGTAGTAAATCCTTTTATCTACCCCTTCGGCTTTTACAAACTTTAAGTTTTCAAACGCTTTTTCCGAAATAAGAACTATTTGTTTACCTAACTCACCTAATTTTAACGCTTTTGTTAAACTACTAACGGGTAAGGCGTTATGTATAAAAGACTGCGCATAAGAAAAATATGAATCGTCAGCCCTATATCCTATTATTACGTCAAACCCATTAGTATCTACGGAAAAATTATCAATTATATATTTTTTAGAATCTAACGCTATTTCGTTATTTATAGTAAAAACACGATATTTTAAAAGTAAGGCAATCCAATTTAATACAGTGTGATTTCCGTCCAATAAATCTAAAACTTTTAAATTTTCTCTATCCAAAACGTATTCGTTTATAAAACCGTCCGTATTATTTTTACAAGCCCACTCTTTAGCCATTTCGGGTAACTCAGTACAATAAAAACCTTTACCGTAATCGTTATTTTCCTTACCCATTTTTAATTGCGGTTGTTTTATTATATGATCCGATCCGTGTAATAAAGTAATTTTATCCATAATTTTATCCTTTTTGTATCGTTGCAACGATATAATTTTATCATATCATTACGCTTACCTTTTTGTCAATGACGATTTTTATCTTTTTTAGAATTTTATTATCCCAAATAAAAAAAAGTCGTTAAATGGCGACTCTCTTAGGGATTTTTTGACATTATAAAAGACTAACGAAAATTCGTAAGTTTTTTTTGCATCGCAAAAATACGCGACTTTGCAAGGCGAAGTATAGTGTGCTACACTTTATTTTTTTATTCTTTTCAACACAACTGTATTGCATAAATCAAGTTTTAAGTAAAGTGATATTGTTTGCATAGCAAACAGTTATATTTTTAGAATAATTCTAAAAGTTATATTTTGACTTGCAGTCAAAGTTATATT
>Ga0256405_10004678_pt1 | contig 25155 bp, 28 predicted proteins | sample RumenRJG_02DNA_FD_189096 | JGI IMG/M metagenome (GOLD analysis project Ga0256405, IMG submission 189096) | Bovine rumen microbial communities from Lethbridge, Alberta, Canada - RJG_02 | ecosystem: Host-associated > Mammals > Digestive system > Stomach > Rumen | place: Canada: Alberta... | reverse complement strand
AGCTTTGTCTTGCTGTATTTCTGCATCATCTTGCGCAGCTGGAAGAACTTGTCGGTTGTGCCGCCGTATTCGTTTATCGGGGCATCATAGTCGTAGCTTGTCACGTCGGGAGCAAAACCGGGCGAGTTGGCTCCTGCCCAGTGACCGAAGCTTGTTCCGCCGTGAGTCATATACAGCGAGAAGCTGATGTTTTTCTGCAGCATCTCGTCCATGCCGTCCACCATGTCCTTTGCGGGACGAGTCTCGTGGTTGGCTCCCCACTTATCGAACCATCCGCTCCAGAACTCCGAGCACATCAAGGGGGCATTCGGGCGAAGCTCTTTCAGACGGGCGAACTCGTGGTCGATATTCGCACCTGTACCGAAGTTCATCGTCCATACCAGGTCTGGTAAGCCATTCTTCTCGAAGTTCGAGCTCCAGTCGCACTGAAAAAGGAGACAAGAACTCCATGTCTCCTTAAGTATATCTCGGATCGCCGAGATATACTCCTTATCCTCTCCGTAGGAGCCGTACTCATTCTCCACCTGCACCATGATGATAGGGCCACCATTCTGTATGGTGAGCGGTGCCAGTTGCTCGCCTACTTTCTGCTCAAATATCTTCACTCGCTCCATAAAGTAAGGATCCTGCTCGCGCAATCGTATATCCTTCTTTTTCAGCAGCCACCAGGGCAGTCCGCCCATCTCCCACTCGGCACAAACGTATGGGCCTGGGCGCACTATCACGTACATCCCGTTCTTCTGCGCCAATCGGCAGAACTCGGCCACATCGTTGTTTCCGCTGAAGTCGAACTCGCCCTCGCGCTGTTCGTGGATGTTCCAGAACACGTAGATGCACAGGGTATTCATGCCTAAAGCCTTGCACATTTTTATGCGATGATCCCAGTAGGCCTGTGGTATTCGCGGATAGTGAACCTCGGCGGCTTTTACTACGAATGGCTCGCCGTTCAGCAGGAATGTTTTGTCGCCCACGGTGAAATCTCCGGCAGACATAAACATCGGTAAAACGGCAAAAATAGCAGTAATTAGTAGTTTAACCTTTTTCATTTTGTATCTTTTATTTTATTATTTGGTGCAAAGATACGTTTTTTTCTCAATTCTAAATTCTTAATTCTTAATTTTTTCGTAATTTTGCGGCAAAATAATCAATTATGTATATGAAGAAACTGTTATTACTTACTTTGGCGTTTGTCTTTGCTGGGATGGCAAAGGCAGAGGATGGCCATAAGCTGTGGCTCCGCCAAACACCTGTTAACAAGGCTGTAGTTACCGGACCGGAGTGTATCGCAGCCCAGGAACTGAGAACCTATAGCAATCACGATGTAACACTGAAGATCGACGCCTCGCTTCAGGATGATGAGTATCGCATCGCTGATGGTGTGATTTCTGCTAAGAACGAGATCGGTCTGCTTTATGGCGCTTATGCTTATCTTCGTGGCGAGACCACAGGCAGCAAGCCATTTTATAAGCTCCGCATATTGAATCACTGGGATAACCTCAACGGCACTATCGAGCGCGGATACGCTGGTTTGTCGATCTTTTGGAAGGGCAAGGAAGGCGGTAAGACTCGTCGCGGTCATATCATCTTCGTCGAGGACCCCGACCAGCCCATCGACGTCGAACTCATCAAGGAATACGCTCGCGCCAATGCCTCTATCGGCATCAACGGCACAGTGCTCAACAACGTCAACGCATCGCCCAAGATGCTGTCAGCGGTGTATATCAACAAGGTTAAGCAGTACGCCGACATCATGCGCCCTTATGGCATCAAGGTCTATCTGTCGGTCAACTTCGCTTCGCCGATGACCATCCCCGCTAAGGGCTTCAACAAGGGCAAGACTCTGAAGACTGCCGACCCGCTGAACCCACAGGTAAAGGCTTGGTGGAAGGCTAAGGCCAAGGAGATTTACGCTCTGATTCCCGACTTTGGTGGATTCCTTGTAAAGGCCAACTCTGAGGGCCAGCCCGGTCCTTTCGACTACCATCGCACTCATGCCGACGGTGCCAACATGCTGGCCGATGCTGTTAAGCCCTTCGGTGGTATCATCATGTGGCGCAGCTTTGTCTACGGCGCTGCTCATGCTGGTGAGGACCGTGTAAAACAGGCTGTCAGTGAGTTTGCCAGTCTCGACGGTAAGTTCCGCGACAATGTCATTCTGCAGTCAAAGAACGGACCACTCGATTTCCAACCCCGCGAACCATACGCTCCTATCTTCGATAACATCAAACACACAAAGCAGATGGCCGAGCTCCAGATCACACAGGAGTATCTTGGTCAGTCACGTCATCTTGTATATCTGGCACCCATGTGGCGCGAATTTTTCGGCTTCGTTGCTCCCGAGAAGCTCGTGGGCATAGCAGGTGTAGCCAACATCGGTCTCGACACCAACTGGTGCGGCCATCACTTCTCCCAGGCCAACTGGTACGCCTTCGGCCGCCTCGCCTGGAATCCCACCCTCACCTCAGAGGCCATCGCTTCTGAGTGGCTAAAGGCGACGTTTCTTCTGCCAGGGGACAGGTACCTGGCATCAACAAACAAGCACCAATGTCAGATGCCAGGTACCTGTCCCCTGGCAGAAACAACCGAGCGCAAATGTCAGATGCCAGGTACCTGTCCCCTGGCAGAAGAACTCCTCAGCGTTATGCTCCGCTCGCGCGAAGCTTGCGTCGACTACATGATGCCTATCGGCCTGCACCACATCTTCGCTTTCGACGAGCACTACGGTCCCGAGCCTAACGGCTTCATCCCAAGCTATCCTATCGAGTGGTGCCCTGTTTACTATCACAAGGCCAACAACGACTCGATCGGTTTCGACCGCACACATACCGGTTCTAACGCCACAGCTCAGTATCGCGAGCCATACTGTCAGATATACGACGACATCAACACCTGTCCCGAGCGTTATCTGTTGTGGTTCCACCGCGTGCCTTGGAGCTATCGTTTCAAGAGCGGTCGCACTGTCATTGAGGAGATGGAGTTTCATTACAACCGCGGTGTTGATGAGGTAGAGGACTTCATCCGCGTTTGGAACGAGGCCAAGCCCTACATCGACAACCAGCGCTGGCAGGAGGTAGACGCCCGCCTCCAGCATCAATTAGAAAACGCCAAGCAATGGCGCCAAGTTTGCTTAGATTACTTCAAAAGCTTCACTACCAAGTGAAGCTTTTTTCTTTTCCCTCGCTCGTCGCCCTGCCAGGGGACAGGTACCTGGCAGCAACAACCGAGCGCCAATGTCAGATGCCAGGTACCTGTCCCCTGGCAGGAGTCGCCGATTTTTCTCGGAAATTGGTAGAAATTACTCTTTTTTTGTTTTCGGTGAAAAAAAGATGAATTTTTCTTTTGGTTACTGAGTTTTTTGCAGTAACTTTGCCATTGGTACGCTTGCGCAAAAATGCGCATAATCAAGCGTCGCCATATACATTAACCAATTTAAATTTTACAACAATGAAGAAACAAAATCTCTGTTATGCAGCAGTAACTGCGTGTGTAGGTTTATGCAGCCTTGGGAGCTGTACTCAAGAAGAAATGGCTTACCAAGGCGAAGAAGAAGACATTAGCAAATTAAAGGTTATTACCAGAACCGATGACGAATCATCGAAACCTGTAGAAGGAAAAATCTACATTTTCAACCAAAACAATGTTTGTATCGACACGATAAGCCCCAGTGCTCTGAGAGACAACACTCCCACACGAACAAAACCTGGCACTGTAAAACTGATAGCAATCGGAAGCAACGACCTTTCAGTCTACAACCTTCCGAATAAAAGCAATGTAACCGACAGTAGCATCATCAAACTAAACAACGGAAGAGCTCTTGCCGACCTGACATTAGGAACAACCACTACTACACTTGAAGAAGGAGAAACAACGCAAACCGACATCACAATAAGCCGAGAGGTTATCTGTCTCAAGCACCTCACTGCCGATAACATCCCCGACGACATCATCGGCACAGAGATAATGGTCGGTCCGATGTACAAGAACATCAAACTCAACGGGAAATACACAAACGATGTTGACACCATAAGAATCGCGCTCCAGAAAGATCCGAATGAAGAAGGGGTATGGGTTTATAAAGGTGATTCAATCTTCTCGCTGCCATCAAAAGGCAACCCATCATTCATTCTGCGACTCAAGACCAGCGACACCACGACGGAGTATACCTACCAACTCAACAGGCCCCTCACCAAGAACCACTTCGTGAAACTTGACATCGACTTCCGCGAGGGGATAAAGACCTATATCGCCAGCTCGCTGTCGAACCCTGTCTGGGAGGGTACCGACTCTATCAAATACCAGTACCAGAAGGAGGATATCAGCAAAGAGGTTTCGGTGACGCACCCTGAGGCCGGCGGGCGATACAACAAGTATTACGTGGTGTCGGTTGATAAATCAAAAAGAACGGCAGTACTGTTAAGACGCAAGGGAGCGAGTGGTGTTACCAACGACTCTGTACTGAATGCCAGACTTAATAGTATTAACCGACCAGAATGGTCTATTGGGGGATGGCGACTGCCCACTATCGACGAATGCAAGTCGATTCTTAGCACTGCCAGGATTGTCGATGAAAAAAGTGTAGATCTGAACTACGAGGTCGATCCAGGAACATACTATTGCACAAAAGATGGCAAGTTGGCGACGGTGACTCTGAAAGGCAACAACACGAAGAGAACCCCCACCGAGAATGACAACTCCTGCTATTCTGCGGATTATATCTTCCGCCCTGTAATAGAAATAAGCTATTGAGCCGGTGCTCAATAGCTTATTTCTTCTTCCCCTTCCCATTCGGGATCCAGACTGATAGTAATAGTGAGTCCGGCCGATGATGTGTTAAAATATTGGCCTGATACTTTCGTCATCTTTCGCCGCTTTAACGGGATGTCAAACTCGCGGTCGGTCAGCACATTGTCTTCCTCATCATATGCCGTAGCCTGCAGGTGTATCGTTCCCTCATCGCCACGCAGAAAAGTGTATAGGTCGAATGTCGTTGGAGCCGTTCCCGGTTCAACATCAAAGAATTCGTTCTGTCGGCTTTTCACGCACCCCAGACCTGTTGTAGCATCTAATGAGCCAGAGCCTCCGGTGTATAGGAATCGCATTCTGGATACGTCAGATGGTATTGTGTCGGAAATAACGAACCGGCAGAGGGACACAATGCGTTTCGGATTCGCCGGGAGGTTTACTGGAGTGTCGCCTATTTCCACACTGTCGTAGCACAGAAAGGTATCTGTAAATCCATAGTCGTTTTTGAATTGAATCTTCTTGTAGTCCGTCATCGACGGGTTTCCGTTGCTGCTATGCGCCAGCACCACCACTTTATATTTCCCCGGTTCCAGTTGGAAGGTCGCGGTTCCGAAGTTCTTGTCGCCCGACTGTTGGTTCGACTTCCGCACTTGGGTTCCGAGCGAATCGTATACGGCGAAGTTCAGTCTGTTGAAGTATTCTGATTCCTCTGCGCGGGTCGTAGCACCGGCGAATGGTATCTGTTCGATACTCATCAGACTTATCACCAGGTTTCCGTCCTCAACCTCAGCCCCGGGAATCACCGGTTTCTCGCACGACAAAACCCCGCACAACAATAAGCCATACAGCAAAAACGATTTATAACGTTTCATTATTTTATAATTAATGGTTACAGTTTCAAATTTCCGCCCACAAAAGTAATCATTTATTTCGAAACCGCCAAAGGAAACTCACATTTTTTTCAAAAAAAAGCTGCCATGGGGACAGGTACCTGGCAGCAACAACCGAGCGCTAATGGCTGCCAGGTACCTGTCCCCTGGCAGGGGGGCTAGAGGGATTGGATGATGCCGCGGCCGATGCCGGTTAGGCGTTCTAGCTGGCGGTGGGAGGCACCTCGGTTTTTCAATCGCTTCAACACAGTGCGTTTCGTTTCATCCTCCAGTTGCTGGAATGCGCTGCTATTCGTAACGCCGGTGTACTCCTTTATCAGAAGCCACACCTGATCGTCCGAAGGTCGGCCACCCGAGACGTTCTCGATATCGATACACGGCACGTCGTCGTCCAACGGCTCGTCCACCCACTCCTTCAGTTCCTCAAACGGAAGCCTCTTCATCACAGTCTCGGTATCGCAGATCTGGAACACCGGCTCCACCGTTCCGTCGAACTCCCCCCAGCTGCTGTACGCGTAGTCGCCCACCCTCTCAACGATCTTCGCTTTCACGGGATTCTGGTGGATGTATCGCAGCAAGGTGGTAAAGTATCCCATGTCGTTCACCGGTTCCGACTTGAATCGATCCCTGAAGAGATGGCCGTCGCGACCGTATTTGCGATTGTAATAGAACACATAGCTACTGGCTATTCGTTTGATGGTCTCGCCCACTCTTTCGCCGCGCTCACGAATCAGCAGATGCAGATGGTTCGACATCAGGCAATAGGCATAAAAAACGCAATTGCTCCCGCACGGCGATCCTTCGTCATCGTATCGGAAACGCATTCTGTCGAGAGTGGTGATGAATTGGAAGTAGTCCTCCTCATCGTTGAATATTTTCTGGTGGTTTATTCCGCGCATCATGACGTGGTAGATACCCGTTCCGGATTCCTTACGTGATTGTCTTGACATGTTATTGTATGATTAACATTTATGTTTGACGGTGCAAAGATACTGCAAATCCCCCAAACCGCCAAATATTAATCGAGTTTTTTATGCAAAAAAATCTGCCATGGGGACAGGTACCTGGCAGCCATTGGCGCTTGGTTGTTGCTGCCAGGTACCTGTCCCCATGGCATGTCTTGCGCACCAATCATGCCCAGTCCCAAGGAAAAAGAAAGTATATAAATCCTTACAGAGACGATTATTCTCATTTTTCTTGTATTTCATTTGGAATATTGATTCACTCTTTTATTCTCTTCAATCAAAGCCATAAGCTTTTTGAAAGCCTCTACCCTATTGAGGTTAAGGTTCCCTGCATTGTGAAGCTTACGCTGTTGCTTCACCCAATTCAGCATATCATGCTCCTCTATCCGATGCTTAGAAGGATTGCGATGATTGGTTTCAATAAAATCCATCACCTCTTGATAGCGTAAATTCCATCTCTCGTCTTGCGTCATTCTTTATCCTTTAGCAGCTCCAACAACCTATAAATCGTAGTAGAAGGATTATCATATTCTTCTAAAAGTTTGGCACGCTTTATAGCAACATCTCTGTTTGCTGCTAGCACATTCTTTTCTTCTTCAGATAAGACACCTTTTTTGTAATCTTTCGTAAAGCTCTGTAATTTCTGAATACATTTCTTTGATGTCAACTTTGACTTTTGCTCTTGATAATGCAACAGGAACCACAGTTCTACGCATGGATTCGAAACAAGCAATTCTGCATCAGGTATCTTTTGCAAATGCTCTAAAACCCCGGCAACATCCAGATCAAACATCAAGAAAGTCTTATCTTGATTTGTTGTCACATAGTCTCTCTTAGAATTCTCTATGTCATCCTTCGATATGTTTGATTTACCTTTTTTCGGAATCACCTGAATGGGCACACGATACAAAGAACGTAAGAATTTAATATATGCTATTTCTGTCTTTCCCTCACAAAAAACAAAGAAGTTGGGCTTCATTTGCTTTTCCTTCGACAATCGGATTTTTCTGCCCATTTTAGATTAACTCATTAAGATTGTCCGACGATTCATCTATATATGGGATGGCATCAAAACGTCCCTGAAGATAAGCCTTCTCTGCATCCATTGTCTCTCTGAAATCCTTATAGTCGAACAGTGAATACAAATCAGAAGACCCATCAGCCCGTTTATTAACGAAATATACCTGGTCTTTTCTAATCTTCTTCATGTTCAACAGGTTCGTATTATGTGTCGAGAATATCAACTGAGCCGACTCGCTTTGATGAAATAGATTCAGAATATACTCCACTAACTTAACATGGAGACCAGACGATATCTCATCAATCAGCAAAACCTTATTCCCCCTGATGATATTCAGAATAGTCAACATCATATGGAAAAACTCCTGGGTACCACTTGATTCCTCTGAGTAGAAGTCAAAAGGCACTTCTGGGTTATTCCTATGGAAAGTTGTTATTTTCACCTCCCCAAGTTCGTGTTGGCTACGAATATCTATAATATCGCTGTCTGCAATCTTTAAGACTTTAAGTATCAAGTCCTTATTAGAATTAAGCAGCGGCTCAATAGAGTAGCTATTATATCCAAGATAATTCAATATGAATCTCTCATTAAAGTAGCGGAACACATCCTTGGCCACTTCCCTATCCATCTGACTGGCACGCGAAACGAACAGAGTCTTTTTCGAAGTGTTAGCAGCAACATCCATAGGCCTACGAATAGCAGTACGGAATTCATATATTTCTTTCTTGTCCGGACCTTTCCTCTCGTCACGCGCAAAAACCAGTTTTCTCCTGCCCATAGGATAGAAATACAGTTCCTCAGTAATAATCTCTGTATTTGTCAACGTGAAACTATACTCATACTCCACCCCATCAATCATAAAGCGGATATAGAACTTACTAGGCTTGCCCACCCCACCGAATTTAAACGGAATGAAGGCAAATACAGTATTCTCATTATAGTTATGCGATTCAAATATCATCTGCACGCAAGCCCTGATAGCCTTTATCACATTACTTTTACCAGAAGCATTGGCACCATAAATGGCTACAGTTTTTAATATCCTCTCATCATTGCAGACGAAAGTATTACCCAACAACTCCTTCGATTCTTTGGTTTGAAGGTTTGCTGCCTGCATATCCAAAACCACCTCCTCATTAATTGAGAAGAAGTTACTCAAACGTATTTCTAAAACCATTTTAAACCCAGAATTTGAAAAATTTCTGCAAATATAGGCATTAAAAATGATATTTACAAGTTTTAGGTGTGATATTTTATTCAAATTAACACTTCAGGCTGCCAGGGGACGGGTACGTGGCAAGTCGAAGAGATGCCAGGTACTGAAGTGAACCATCAAGTTGTGTCCAACTTTCTGGGTTCACTTCAAAACCTGTCCCCTGGCATCTCGTAGCAACGAAGCGTGTCTCCGTTCGGGAGTTTGGCCCGGTTCTGTTCGGGAGTTTGGCCCCAAACCAAGCTTACCCCCAACTTACTCCCAGCTTCCTCCAAACTTCCTCCCTACTTCTTGGTCACCGGATAATACCCACCCGTCTTCTTGCTGCCACGGCGCTCAATCATACCTACTTTCAGCAACACGCGCACATGCTTATCAATTGTACTGAATGGTATTTTAGTCATTTCAGAAATCCCTGAAGCAGTACATCCTTCATGCTCAATTATGAACTGCAGTGTCGCCTTTTGAGACGCATTTAATTCGCCATTTAATTCGCCATTTAATTCGCCATTTAATTCGCCATTTAATTGACCAACCACATCCCCATGCTGCCTAATGGTCGCATACACCATAAACTCATTCTGCCTATACTCCGGTGCAGGCAATCCTGCCTCCGCCATCTCTCGAAACATCCTGTCCACACCCTCACCAAACTCCTTCACCAATTTATGATTGTCTCTATACAGTTTGTTATCAATGTCCCTCAGCACTTGACTCTTTCCTGCATTATTTGCGCCTGTGAATATTACGATATCCGATGAACTTAAGTCCATCACGGTATTATCATTGAATTCCAACTTACTTATAAAAATCTGTGGTGTCATAAAGCTAATATAATGTAAACCTTAGGGAACCAATCCCCTCCTTTCTGTTGGCAAATATACGAAATATATCTGTAACACCAAACAAAAACAATAAAAAAAAGAATTATTACTAAATATCTCAAAAAACAACCGCCATCCAAGTACTTCTACTTAGTTAGCGGTTATCTCTATAATTTTTGGGGTTGCTATTTTTCAAGTACTTCCTTGATATCACTTCCAATCATAGAAGCCAACATCGAATGTCCATTTCTATAAATAACATGAACGTAGTACTTCTCATTAATTCCATTTATCTCAACCACCGAAAGCCTTACTCCATCTAACTGATGCTGTTTTACATATCTCTGGAACATCCTTTCAAACAGTCTACTTCTATATTCCTGCGGAGGCATTGAATTTTTCTTTGTATTTGGAATTAAATTAAGGAAATCACAATAATAACAGATAATAAGATGCTCGTCACGAAGAAAAAACTCTGCAATCGTATTAGCCAATGCAGTCAAGACCTTTTGATTGGTTACATGCGAGCCTTCCAATCTTCGTAAATCTACACCAGCTATGTGTACATCACCTAAAGCTTCAAGTACACTTTTTGATAAAATATCATTGCTTTCAGAAAGAGTAATATGATACACATCACCTTGTGGTGACTTAAATATCTTCACGAAGTCTTCCATTCTTTTATAATTGAACTACTTCTAGATTATCATAATCACCTTTATCCCAGCGATCCTGAATTTTCTGGAGTCTCTGAGCCTTCTCTTCGCCAATCTGCCTCATTTTTTTAAGCACCTTGTTCGAAGCATTTTTTATTGTAACATACTCAATCTGTTTCATATGCATATTGTAAATCCGCTGCAAAGATAATAAAAGATTCCCAAAATTATAGCATATTATATACAAATTATACCAAAAATAATGCAAAAGCACATATAATTATCCCAAAATTATAGTATTATAGCCATTTGATTAGATGAAACGGATCACAGTTTTTAGCGAGGGGAAATGTCCGTTTTATTAATATGGACAGTGGTGATTGAAGGCAGCAGTCATCAAACGTGAGAATGGGATGCCTATGGCCAACTGGTACGACATGATGAAGGTAAACTCTACTGCTGCGGATGCCATTTCACCTTTATTCCCCCCGCTCGTTCCTCGCTCCCCTCACCCCCATCTGCAAGAGTATTGCATACCCATGCCGCTGGCCTTCAACCGGTGTCTGGCCGATATTCATCCGCCAGCATTGCTTAATTGTTTCCCCTTCGAGTCCCGTCTTCGTTCTTTGTCCTGCTATTTTATAGCAGTCCTCATATACCTCCAAATCGGGAACTCCCGCAGCCTTTTCTTCTCTTCTTCAGGCAGAGTCCCAAAGATAGCCTCAGCCTCATTCTGTCTATCCAGTAGCAAGTTCACGCCCACCCTGAGCGAATCCTCCATGCCTTCTTCAGTCAGCATCCTTTCCAGTTTCACCACCTCATCATCGCTCAGTCCTCTCTGCCGCTTGACTATCTGTATCTTGTTTACCAAGTTCACATTCTTCATCTCTGGCTTCGGGTCGTTCTCTATCAGCCAGTCGTTTAGTTTCAATGCCTCCTCCAGCAACTTCCTGCTTCGTTCCGCATCCTTCTCTTCTAAAACATCCGCAGCCGAAATCATTGCCAACACATCATAATTAGCCATATTATAGCAATACTCATGCTCCTTAACAGCTTCCTTCGCTGCATCAACCAGCCCGCCATAATCTATGTTGTCTATCTTCTCCCATTTCTTCTCCAGTTGTAGATATGAATACGGACTTACATTAGCATATTTTCCATCATTCATCTTATACGTTATTCTGATGGTCTTATCAAAGAAATCGCCAAACGAACAGTTCCCATCTTTATCAGCTACGCACCATAGCAGTAATGTCACGTTACTTATGTCCAACGTCAGCAGTGTTGTTTCCTGTCCAGGCAACTTCACCGTTTTTCCTTTGCCTATAGTCTCTATCAACAGATTCATTAGTGGTTCTTGTGCCTTCGTTATACCCGTCAAATCAAAAGCCTTCGTCACGTGCAGTTTGTCTAGCACTGCATCCCATTCCTTCCAGGCCTTAACCACTTCTCGCAGTTCTTCCACATATACCGGTTCGTTCACCTTCAAATTATAGTTTGAATCACCCACTGTCAATACGCCCACATCATTTAGCGCTATACCAAACTCAGCCTCGTTGATGGCCTGCTTCAGGTACTTCGTACTTGTTTTCATCTTGACGATAGTCTGCACCTTATCCGTTTCGTCCATCGGCATGTTTAAAGTCAACACTTCTGGAACAGATATAATCAGTCTTCCGTCTTTTATCTCGGTTCTGTAGTTTCTAAAAAACACCCGGTCGCCCACTTTTACCTCACCTTCATCATCTCGCTTAAAATTCAGTTTACTTGGCCCATCCGCTAATGGCATGTCTATATCCAGTTCTTTCGAAACCTTGGCATACAGATAGGTTCTGTGCGTGCTCAGATATTTCAGGAACTGCAACTTATCCGAGAACTTTGTAGGTGCCACAAACGAGAAATCCTTTATTCCTTGTTTCACAGCATCCTTCATTGTCAATGGCTTGGCATCTGCAAAACTCACCATCTTCTTGCTATTGCTCATAAAAACCTTCAACTGGTCCTCAAACTCCTTCAAATCCTCTGTCAACGGGTGAAACAATGTCTTTCGAGTGTCATTGTTCCCCATATCCTTCAGTAGCGTGTTAACGCGGTTTGGCAACAGTTCCCTATAAAACAGTTTCCTCTCCTTCGAGTTCTTCTTTACCTGACACACAATAAAGAATGTTGGCTCATGCAGATAGGCTTTCAAATCTGTCTTTTCCAGTTTATATTTCCATCCTTTCGTCACAAATCGGGTCACCTCCGTTCCCTTAATCTGCACAGGCACCCTTCCTAGCAGATGCTCTTTATCTCGTTTTCCGTCCGAGTACAGATACAGATGCCCATCCCAGCAAGGTTCTTTATCATTATCAGCAATAAACTGTGATATCACCTTACTGTCCTCGATAAACGCCTTGAAGTAATTCAAAGCCTTTTCCTCGATTGCTTTCGAATCTTTTATGTCCTGCTCCTCTTCTTTCATATCTGTACTTCATTTTTTGTTATCGATCCCAGCGGTTTCCCCACTGCCTTTGTGTCCCGTATGCCGCGACATCGTCGCGGCCTTTCCACCGCAAATATACAAAAACTTCTCCAATATATCTGACTGCACCCCTACTTTCTTCACTTTTTTCTTCAAACCCATTGCAAATAAACCAAGAAAAGCCAGCCACAGGCTGACTTTCACAACTCTATTCATACTGATTCTTTCTTTTATATTGCTCACACAGCGCAAGTAGTACTTTAAACGCAGCAACTCTCTCAGGGCTCAACACCCCTGCATTCATCTGCTTCCGGTTATGTTTCATCCATGTATACAGCCGCCTCTCCTCCAAATCATATTTGGAAAGATTCCTACGGTTCGTTTCAATGAATTCCTTTACCTCATGGTAGTTCGCCATCCATTTCTCTTCTTGTGTCATAAAGTTACCATTTTGTGTTCCGTATGTTGCGATATTATCGCAACCATATAACCTACTTATTTAGGGCTAATAGGATCTTCTTTTGTATCCCACCTTAATATAAATTTCGTAGGATCCTTCCTAAAATATTTATCCTCAAACTTCTTCATGGAAGTCAGATACTGTGATAGAATAATAACTACGTCACTATTCGAAGGTAAAGCTGTTTCATCCAAGATATCAAGAAACAATGCAGTGGGCTGGTTCTTCAGGAGTTCCTTGATTGGCTCCAAAACACGATTCAAACTTTTAATTTTGAATGTATTGAGAGTTTCATTTGGTGACTTCTTAGCAAAATCCTTCATTTCGTTATACAAGCCCGTTGCCAGTTCTCTCAACATCAAAAACTGTTTTACATCTGCTTTAGAAGGCAGATTAGATTCCGTTTTCTTCATACCTTTATTCATCTTCAATATTCCAAACTCTTTCTTTTTGCGTCCAGTCAAAGTCTATAGATTGATCTGAAGAATTATGTGTTTTATACCTATGCATGCCATTGATGTATAGATTTATTATCATTAACGCATCGCTATTCGTTGGCAAGGCATCTTCATCAAACGCCTCAAAATCATCGTATGGTTTATCTGTGCCTATTAAATCATTTATCTTCGTCAGCACATCATTCACATACTTAATTTTGAACTTGTTCAACTGTTCTCCCGGTTTCTTTGAGGAAAGCGCAGCTATATCATTTCTTATCGACATGAGCTTGGACAGCAGCTCTTCATATCGTTCAATATCCTCTCTTTTCATAACTATAGAACATCTAGGTAAAGACTCAACATCATTAAAACATCGCTATTGGTTGGCAAATCCTCTTCATTGAATTTTTCAAAATCGGCATAGGGCTTGCCGTCCTTTAGAAGTTCGTTTGCCGCTTCTATTGCCTGATTGACATATTTCAACTTAAACTTATTCACCTGGTCGTTCGGCTTTTTTGACGACAACTCCCTAAACTCAAATCTCAATGTGCGAATTAAACTCAGCACGCTTTCACTTGTTTCTTTTTTCATAATTTCCTGCTATTAATTTAAGATGGACAACTTCTGATAAACTCAGCATATTTATACCTTATCACCTCGAACGGAAGTCTCTGCTTGTTTTCAAAGATATCAACCATCATCTGAACATCATTATCATCTAGAACGAGTATACATTTCCTCTGCCCCGACCATAAATCGATAAGCTGCTTTTTGATAGCTTTAGGAGGTTGGTGCCTTGTAACAAAAACGCCAAACTTTCCAAAATTCTCATTCAGATACCTATTCAACTGATTAACATTATCCCTATTCAGGGCTTCTACATTTTTCAATTCAAAAACTATCTGTTTTGATCCAAACGTATCATGTATATCTTTAAAGAATGGCACAGATTGATTGTTATAGAATATTAGGTCTCGTATCTGTGCACCAGAATCCGTTCTACTCTGAGCCTGCGCAAAATCCAAATGAGGATAAAGAAGCGAAGCCATAAGCTGCACCACATGTTCCTCGTACTTCTTGTCAGCATTATCGGTTTTCCCGGTTGGTAATTTCCTTATCGTGCTCATCTTGCGCTTTGCAGAAGTAACAGGTATCTGCATAAACAGAGGGTCGTTTTTACAGTCTTTGAATGTTCGTTCCCTCTGCTCTACGTATCCTTTTACCATATCATAATTGGCTCTATTATACATGAGAACCTTAATACGATCTTTGAAGAAATCCCCTCTATCAACCTTTTCTGGATAATAATTTGAGAAGTAATCGTCTTGGCTAATCCAAGGTGAGAATCTAAGCCATCGCTTGGGGACGAGCCAAATAGGTTCATGAGTGTTTGGATTCACCGGTAAATGTACATTTTCTTCTTTGAAGCAATGACTTTTGACATCGTACACTACAACATTCTCTACCAATTCCATTGGGATGCCTACCTCAAGACAATTTTGCTGAGTATAATCAACAAGAAATGATGACATGTAGTTGCATGCGATATCACTTATGCGGTCTTTCGCTATTTTATCTACCAACAACTGTATTTCTTCAATATGAGAGAAGCCTGTTGTTTTTAATTGGGGTATCTTTTCAAACAACGACACAATCTCATTTGCCACATTTTCGCCAATCCTTCGTCCCTTCCTGTTTTTTGAAGAGCCAAGGCCTACAGCATCACATTCCGAAGCTATTACCAGTTGCTTTATAGCTTCAGTCTTATCACCCTTATTGGCAAGATAGCCTATATTATTAAACGAATCTAATATAGTCGCATGAATACCATTATCCATTTGCGACGGGGACTTCCATAGAAGGAAAGGATCCACATAAAGTGGAATATCCTCGTTGACAAATGGAAGCGCATAATCAACCTTATCTTGTAAAAGCAAGATTCCATGATAATCATTTAACCGAGGTCTTACTATTGTATTCATTCTTCTTTTATAATTACGTTTTTCTTTCTTTTTGTATTTCTCGCCACAAATATACAAACTTTATTTCAATCCTGTCTCTCGCTTACGATACTTTTTAAGAATTCTTACGTCAAACTAAAGCCAAGAGGGAACCGGCACTTATTATCGTGCCGTTTCCCTCGCATTATATAGTAACTATACAATGTAGGTTTCCACTACCTCAAAGTACTTGTATTTAATGCTCCTCCATATACTTTAGCGCTTCCTCCTTACTACCGAAGTAATGTATCTCACGAGGCTCAGCAGCCCTTAGCGTAAACTGAAGTCCATACTCAGACTCTTGCAAATAACACGGACCGTTATGGGACGACGGACTAATAGTCCTAACTGCATACTTTATTTCCATAATAACTAACTAACAAACAATATCGATTTAAAGAAATCTCTTAGTTCTGGCACTGCCACACAATAATAAACCACTACAGCAAGTATTGCCAAATAGATAAAGACCTTTGCCGTCTCAGGTATCTTATCGCGCCACAGTCCAAAGTGCAACTGTTCGTCCATCCAGCTTACATCCTTCTCACAGAACAGTTTGAAATGAGCATACCAGTTGGAGAAGATAATTTGATCAGGCTCAGAGCCATCATTAAACTCCTTCTCAATAGCCTCATACTCAGCTAGCACCTGACTAAAATCTGCATTCTCATCCATCACCTTTACTCTTAGGTACAGATTGTTTAGTCTGTTCCCTTGATCGGTATTAGTAACCCCACGTTTTTTGTAGCTATCTACATCAGTAGTGAATTTTCTAATATAAATATTAGCTATACCAAAAATCAATACAGCAACCGAAACCCATACTGATCTCAATTCAGGCCAACCTAATCCTAAGATACCAGCAACTATTGTCAGGAATGCAATCCTACCAGGCGTCTTCTTCACAATGTCATAGGTCGCAAAATTAAGATTAGCAGCGTAGCTAATAGTATAGCCTTTTGCCGCAATCTTTTTTAGTAAATCCTTCTTCATAATCACTACTTTTTATTTAATTGGAACGTCTATTCTGTCACGAGCTACCACAATTCCATCTTTTACGATGTAACACTCCACATAATGGGGGCCACAAAAATCAGCACTCTCATGTCTGGCAAGTCCATTCATTCTATTCGAAGCAATTATCTCACCTCGCAGGCATTTACGTCTCTTGGCCTCATCACCAACATTTCTCACCTTCCACTTTACCTCATATGGCTGTGGCACATCTGTTTTAACCGTAAAGTCAAGAGTACGTACTCTTGATACCCTCTGCCCTGTCATCAATAAATAACTCAACATAGCCTCCCTGTATCCATCGCGCTTCACTTCACAATCCAGTGTTGCATTGTATCTGATGTCCACAGGATAGATGTCCTCAATAAACTGTTCTGGGTCGGTATAGCCAACGGAAGCAGAAAACTCTCTGCTCTCTGCAACAGCAGTAACAGCTTTCGGAAACATTCTGCCAAAAATTTCTCTCCACATATCATTGCGTTTATTCTCATTGGTCTCGGCTATGGCATCAACAGCCTTATTGTATGCCTTCTTGGCCTTTCTCTGGAAATGTTTCTTTACCTTAACATCCTGGCCACTACCTAGCGCCTGATAGTGATCTTGCTTAGGTTCATTCTTCAGATACTCAAAGAAATCTCGACACAACACATCAAAATTAGACGGACCTGCATTATCATACTCCTGATGGTTGGACAGAAATCTGTGCGCCAGCGTATCTATCAGCAGACCGCACATAGCTAAACCCACATTATTCTTCCACGATCTCACCATTTTGCAGAGCAGTCTGTGAGTATCGCCATGCTCCTGACGGAATGAAATCATCTCTGCTTGCTCCTGTTTAGGCTTGGTTATTCTATAGGAATTGTACTTAGTATCTGGAAACTTATAGTTAGTCTCATCGCCATCCTGTTCCTCAAAGACAGGTTGCACCTCAAACTTGAAGTCCGTAAAGAATACGTCCACTACTAATCGATCATCCTTGATTTTAGTATTAGGATAACGCTCCTTTAATGCGGCCTTCACATCTTTCAGCAATTTGTCAGGGTCATTTTTATACTCGTCCCACTTGCTACTTGGCATAATGTAAAGCATATCCAAGTCAGATATACCCTTAATACCAGTATATCTGCCATATGATCCAACCTGAAGACAGTTGGCTGTCTCCGAATCAGTATTTCTGAACGTCTTGTTCAGTTTCTTTGTAATCTCATGGTAACGATCACTAATCTTTTCAGAATTATCAACCTTGATGTTTTCAAGGAATTTGTTAAACGATTGGCATATTGTCATTACTTCGATCAATTTTAAAATTTGTAATACATTAATAAACGACTCTGCTGACTACCGAACTGGCAGCCAGCAGAGTTAAAATGATTAATCCCCCTTCTTGTGATGATGTGGTTTCAGTGAAGGGGTGTTACCTGGTGTCTGTTTATTATCACGCTGGCGACGGTCAGGCTTTCCTGTTGACACCGCTATTCTTTTAGGACCTGGTTTAATTCCCATAGGCGATCTGGACGTTCAATCGGGCCTTACTCCGAAGTTTTAGTATGAACTCCGGCTGCAAAGATACAAAGATTTTTTGTATTTCCAAATTTTTCCGTGAAAAAATCACGGTAAAATTTAAAAATACAACAATTCAAGTGTTGACACAAAGAAAAATGCGCTATTTTTTCACGGGTTTCCGTTTTTGAATTTCATCAATCATGGCCCTTATCAGATCTCTATACTCCACAAATAGCTGCACATTTTCAATAAGTTCGTCCAATTTCGGGTCGAGATCCTTTTTGTACACATTCAGTAAATTGATAGAGTTATGTACATACACGCGCTTTTTAATATAAGTATGTCCATTATCATCCTTCTCAAACATGCGCACTGCATCCCTTCTCAGCACAGGATGCTCCAGTAATGAGAGATCATGCGTAGCCACCGCTATCTGACTGTCTTCAGCTATCGATAGATACATCTTTAATATAAACGCAAGCGCCTTGGTATGTATACCGGTTTCTATTTCATCTATGCATGAGCTCTTTCGGCCAATCACGATATCATACATCACCACCAACAGCCTAACGATATTCATTGTGCCAAACGATTCCAAGCCAGCATCAAGGTCACGATTACCTGCATTGGCTGTAGAATGCACAAATCGGAGACTCTTATGTGAGATAACCCCCGAAGGATATTGCTGCTGCATAGCCTTTATCACCAATTCCGGAGCACCACTCTTTATGAGGTCAGCTACATTAAAACTAGTATCATCTACGAAATAGTCTACTATATTAGTACCAACATCCTGTAACAGTTTCAGCAATAGTTTCTTAACCTGTCTATCCCTATCTGGGTCATCAGTCTGCAATCGGTCTGCCAGATTTTGTTCACTCCTTCTAACTAAACTTAACCTCCCAATAAAGTAATCGTAGTTATCTCTCAGCACTCTACTTTCTATATTGAGCGAACCATAAACAGAAAGAACAGTTGAGTTTTGAATCACATTACCTTCCAACAATCGCTGATCATTCCTGTTCAAATCAGATGCAGGCCCAAATTTAATGGTCACAGTATCCTTGTCTGCGTTATATTTTCGATGATATACTAACTCATTTTCCCATACATCACGCAATTCTTCTTCTTCAACCCTTTCTCTGCTTATCTGTACCTTATAATAATAGCACTTATCCTCAGTATAATAGGTAAGAGATAGGATTGTCGGTTTATACCTTGATTCATCATCCAGAAGGAATGGTCTGTACTCAGGACGATCCGATGGTTTTTCCGGCCTGTTGGTGGCAATCATCCTCAGATAGTTCAATGCAGAAAACATTTTCGATTTACCAGTACCGTTCAATCCAACGCATATCAACAAGCGCAAAATACGCTTTCCGCCAATCTCTTTATACCACTCTGGCGACAATTTGCCATTTTTCTCCTTATTCGAAGCAACAAACGACAAGACCTCCTCACGTTGGTAAGATCTGTAGTTTTCTACAGTAAACTGCTCTATCATATATTATTCAATGTAAAGTTCATAAAAAGTGGTGCAAAAATACCATTATTTATATAAATAAACAAATAAATAAATAAAATATTGCATTTTTCCGTGAATTTTCCACGTATTTTAACCAAAACCTCTCAAAAAAACGCTGATTAGCGTTTTTGCTAACCAGCGTTCCATATTCATTTGGTACAGTAGCTTTATTGCCACAGACTCACTCTTCTGTACTTTTCGCCTAGTTCTAGTAGCCTCTTGAACTTCTTCACTCGTTCAGGCTTAAACTTCCCAGAGTTTATTGCTTTTCTGTTTGCTTTTAACCAATTGAGCATATCATGCTCTTCAATCCTGTGTCGTGAAGGATTCCTGTGATTGGCCTCAATGAAATCTACGACCTCCTTATATTTGGTTAGCCATCTTGTTTCTTGATCCATAACCGTTAACCTTTAACCCTGAACCGTGCGTTCGGCTCTGCCGCTTGGCTAGTCCAAGAACCATCAGTATTCCACCTTTTCATCTTGCGTCATAATATAATGTTTTATCTGCTGCCAGGTACCCGTCCCCTGCCATGATTGTCACCTGCCGTACGGCTTGCACCTTGGTGTTTTAGCATGGTATTAGAAATTGCGCCTTCGCGCAAAAAAAAACGCCGGACCTTTGATGGTCCGAGCATACCTATTTAATAGAGCGACAGGAGGAGCGGTTGCATCCCTACCTTGAGGGAGGGCCTTGGGTGGGTGATGTCTCTTTGGTTCTTTTTCTCTGCGCCAGAGCGCTCGGCTATGCCGCTTGCTACCAAAGGGACGCAAGAAATGAACGATAACTGAAGATGCCAGCTGGGTGGAGCTGCCAGGGGGACAGGTACCTGGCAGCAACAACCGAACGCTAATGGCTGCCAGGTACCTGTCCCCTGGCAGGGTGCTACGCTCGAAATGTCAAGAGGGATGGGATTATCTCTTAAAATACTATAAACTTCACCGGCGGGATTAACATCCATTTGCATTGCGTTACTATATGTTGTCACGGTCATTTTTTGAGTTTTGAGTATTTTTGCAACCGTGTTCAATACACAGCAAAAATAAAAAACTTAAAAAATAAAAATTATGTCAAAAAACGAGATGACGCAGATAATTGCGTCTTGGATTGTTAGCGCCGTAGATGACAACGGATGGCGCACAGAGATAACCAACGATGCCGGCTTTAACCGTTCCAGATTCAACCAGGATTACGTAACCGGACTAAATTTTCAGCAACTAAACCGACTATATGTTGCGATTGCCAACAGGTATGGTAAAAATTTCAAAGGATGGTGGAACGAAATCGGCGATTTCATCCTTGATGTTGCATCAAACTGGGAGTCTTATTATGAATTTATAGACAGTAAAAAGACGCCTAAGGAAAAGGAATCGCCCGATGATGAACGCTGATGCAGCAAAACTGATAAGTGCTGAGCTGGCCTTGGCCGGCTTTAGCACCGAACAGGAGCAATGTCTGTTGCAGTTGGAAAGGCGCAGAATCACGCCACACACGGAACTCCAGCAAATGGAGTTCCTTTTCCTACTGCATGGCAAACCCTGCTTCGCCCGTGGCGAGCTCACAGGTCTGTCGGGTAAGGCCAAGAGCGGTAAAACATTCGTAAGCAGCATCCTTATGGCTCTCTGTTTCCGCAGCCAGGTGCTCTCCGTCGAAAGGATCGAGCAAAAACCTCTGCATGTGCTGTGGTATGATACCGAACAGAGCGAGGAGTCGACGCAAGATATCCTCCGCAATCGTATCATCCCCCTCACAGAAATCCCAGAAGACCAGTTTCCAATGGATATGCTCGATGTGTTTAATGTTCGTGGCGAACTCTACTCCACCCGACTTGCGCTGCTTGAGCTGGCAGTTGAACGTTACCATCCCGACCTAGTGATTCTCGATGGAATCCGCGACCTTGTAGCCGACATCAACGACGGTGTTGTAGCACAGGACACAGTAGAGCGACTTATGCGCCTGGCCTCACAGAACCGCTGCGCCATAGTATGCGTGCTCCACCAGAACAAATCGCAGGAAGATCGCAATCTGCGAGGATGGATCGGTACTGAGCTAAAGAACAAGGCTTTCGAGGTGTACGAATGTACAAAATCATCCGAGCGAATATTCTCGTGGTCACAAACCGACACCCGTAAATACGACATTGCCGAACAGCTACAGTTCTCAGTCAACGACAACGGTCTGCCCTACGAGTGTACCCCTGAGGAACTGCTCGAAGCAAAGTATCAGAAACAACGTAAACTGGCCGACAAGATGCAGTCGGAGGGGCGAAATGCGAAACTGCCCGACTTCAACCCCAAGTACTACCACATGGAAGGCCGCAAACACGTATTCGACGTTCAGCTGCTGTTCACCGATGTGATGACGCCTGGCCAGGAGTACGGGGAAGAGATACTTATAAAGCTTCTCTACGACAAGGCCAACATCATCAAGCCGAAGATTGGCAAGGAGGTTATCGCCCAAGGTGTAAGTGAGAAAGTCATCCTGGAATCCCGTTCCGCACTCAACGGCACAAAGAAGATATACCTTCTACCCAAGTCCGACACCGCCGAAGAGCAATGCCTTCCGTTTTAATCGCCTACGGTGAAGCCCCTTCACAGCCCCAACATACTACATTCTCTCTCGAAGAGAGAATTACGTATGGGACTTGAAGCATCACCTCCGGCCTCAACTAAAAAACTTCATTTATGAAATACAATGACCTAACAATTAACAAACTTCGCGACCTCTCCATCCTGAACGTCGCAACCCGACTCGGCATAACCCTAAAAGGTACCGGTCAAGAAGGCCGCCGAGCCATCTGTCCTTATCACAACGACAAGAACCCGTCTCTTCACTTCTCCCGCAAGAAGAACATTTTCAAGTGCTTCGTCTGCGGGGCCAAAGGCGACCTATTTAAGCTCGTTATGGACCACGAGAATCTAACCTTCACCGAAGCCTGCGCCTGGCTCATCAAAGAGTTCAACATCACCGTTGTTGAGGAAAAGCGTAGCCGAGAGATTTCTTGGACAAGCCAAGCGGCAAAGCCGAGCGCTCCATGCGCTACGCTTAGTCGAAATGACAAGGGGGAAGTCCCCACATTCCATCCCCTCCCCCATTCCTATGTCACCCAAGCGATATCGGTCAACAGCACCTTCTGCCAAAGCCTTGTATCAAACGGCTACCTCACTCAGCAACAAATGCTCCACGCCGCAGAGCGATACCACTTAGGCATTTCCAAGGATGGCGGCGTAGTGTTCTGGGAAATCGACAACACCAACCAAGTCCACGATGGCAAAATAATGTTCTACTCCCCCAACTGCCATCGCGATAAGGAACGTCATCCCTCTTGGGTTACAGCCGAACTTATAAAATCCGGCCGCCTAAAATCCAATATTGACAACCCTAAATGCCTCTTCGGCCTCCATTTGACCACCCACCATCCCGACCCTTTGATGGGTCGAGGATACCTTAATGAAAGAGCGACAGGAGGAGCGGTTAAGTCTTCCAATATAGGGGAAGATTTTGATGGGGTGGATGCTTCTTTTACTTCTTTTCTTCGCGCCGAAGAAAAGGAGAAATCGGGGTTATCCCCTTCGGGACGCACAAGGCCAATAGCAATTGTCGAATCAGAGAAGACTGCAATAGTCTGCTCTGAACTCTTCCCCGATTACATTTGGCTTGCCAGCGGCGGCAAGACAATGCTAAATGCAAGTCTTTTCGCCCCACTCGGCGACCAACGGATAATCCTCTTCCCCGATACAGACGAAACCGGCGAAACCTACAACCTATGGTGTACTATCGCCCAAGAAGCCACAAAACTCTACAAGAGCCGCATTCACGTCAGCCCTATCTTGGAAAAGCGAGCTACACCCGCTCAAAAGTCCGCCAAAATAGACATAGTAGACTTCCTATTCCCAACCCTATAACTTACGCCTCAAAACCCATATACTTATCACTTAAAAGTAATATACTTATGTACGACAATCAATTCATTTCTAAAAAACAAATCCGCGAGATGGTAAACTGCCCTCGTCGCACTTTTTCACGATGGGTAAAACTACAACAGCCCGAGCTATCGAAAATGGGCATTGGACCTAAGGCTCAGAAGCTACCACCCGAAGCAGCAAAATTCCTATGTAATCAGCTTAATATTGAGCTTCAAGAAAGAAAAATCATCAAATTTAGATGATGTGCGCCACTGTGCGCCAAAGAGCGCCAATGGCCTATCGGAATGTAGTACCTTTGCATTGTCAAAAGACAAATCTTAATGTTTAATCTTTATGTTTAATTTAAATTTATGGTACGTTACATTCTCAAACAAAACAAGAACAAACTCTCGCAGATTTACAGCCAGTGGTTCGCTTACCCTGTAATCGAAGAGACAGTAGACCTCGATGGTCTGAGTGAGCACATGAGCAATCACAACTCACCCTACTCAAAGGGAGTCATCAAAGGTCTCCTGACCGACATGATCGGTTGTATCAAGGAGTTGCTCCTTGAAGGTAAGAACGTCAAGGTCGACGACCTGGCAATCTTCAGCCTCGGCATTAAGAACAAGAAGGGCGGTGCTCCTACCGAGGAGGAATTCACCATCTCTAAGAACATTGAGGGCGTTAAGTTCCGCGCACGTGCCACAGGCATCCTCCTTGCCAAGTCACTGAACCTCGATGCAACTCTGAAGAAGGCCACCGCCGTCACTGGTGCCTCAGGTTCATCAACCAATGCTGGAGACCCAGGCTCTCCAACCAACGGAGACAACAACTCCACCCAGCAGCCCACCCCATCCGGCGACATCCCCGGCGAAGGTGATTAAACGCTTGTCATCTCGAGCATAGTCGAGAGATCTCACGTCAAGGCCCTGAGGTTTGATGTATGATGTGTCCGGAGCAAAGCAAGGAAACACAAGTGAGAACACTGATTTCTCAATTCTCAATTAGTAATTCAAATCTTTCCTGTATGCCGCTTGCATATCAACATCAACCTCAGTTTAGAAATCAAGATTCACCCGTAGGGCGAAAGCTTTGGGAATCTTACCAAAACCTTGACGCAGAGGGTCTTCCCTCGTAGTCAATTGCATCCTTCCCTTGAGGGAAGGCCTTGGTTGGGTGAGTGTCTCTTTTGTTACTTTTCTCTGCGCCAGAGAAAACGTAAGAATCTAAATTATATTATTAAAATCGTTTTATATGAAAAGAAAAACAATTTTGGATTTTATACTCCGTATGATAATCGCAGCCGCAACAGCTGCAGCAACCGCACTTGGAACAACTGCCTGTATGGGCGTAAATACTCTTTAAAAAATTACAATCATGTCTAAATCATTAATCCCATTAAACCACGACGACATAAAACTCATCGTCATTCATTGCTCTGCTACGAGCTGCGAACGTGATTTCTCGGTAGATAACCTTATAGCAACAGGTAAAGCAAAGTTAGGCCAACCCAGTTACAATTGGTA
>Ga0256405_10004676_pt1 | contig 25166 bp, 20 predicted proteins | sample RumenRJG_02DNA_FD_189096 | JGI IMG/M metagenome (GOLD analysis project Ga0256405, IMG submission 189096) | Bovine rumen microbial communities from Lethbridge, Alberta, Canada - RJG_02 | ecosystem: Host-associated > Mammals > Digestive system > Stomach > Rumen | place: Canada: Alberta... | reverse complement strand
CGCCATCCTGGTTATAGCGGGGACGATAGCCGCCCTGCTGCTGACGGGGCTGGTAGCCACCCTGGCCACCTTCCTGGCCGTAGCGGGGACGGTAGCCACCCTGCGGCTGACGCGGCTGGTAGCCACCCTGGCTGTTATAGTTGTTACGGGGACGGTAACCGCCTGGCTGACGGCTCATGCTGCTCTGCTGAAGTCCGGCGCCGAAACCTTCGGGACGGAAACCGCTCTCGTCGCTGTTCTGTCGGTTGTAACTGGGGCGGTCGCTGCTGTTATAGGAGGGACGCTGCCCGGTGTGGATACGGGGACGTGGTGAACGCCCGCGGTAGTCACGCTGAAAACCATCACCTGCCTGGGGATAGCCTTCGCGGCTGCCTGTGTTCTGTTCTGTGGCAGGTTTCTCATCAAATTTCTTTTCGTTCTCGAAATCCATTTTATCTATTTTTAAATATTGTTCGTGTCGTCTCCACAACCTCAGATGCCGGTATACGTGGCGGGTGTTATGGCGTGCAGCTCGGCCTTCACGGCATCGCTAACTTCAAGTGTATCAATAAACTGCGCGATTGTCTCGGCGGTCATCTTCTCGTTGGTTCGGGTTAATGCCTTCAGGGTCTCATAGGGGTTGGGATAGGCCTCACGGCGCAGGATGGTCTGGATGCCCTCGGCCACAACGGCCCACGTGTTGTCAAGGTCTTCCTGCAGTTTCTGCTCGTTGAGGATGAGCTTGCGCAGACCCTTGAGCGCACTCTGGAAGGCGATGACGGCATGGCCCATCGGCACACCGACATTACGCAGGACGGTGGAGTCCGTCAGGTCGCGCTGCAGACGGCTGACGGGCAGCTTGGCAGCGAGGAACTGCAGGATGGCATTGGCGATGCCGAGGTTACCTTCAGCGTTCTCGTAGTCGATGGGGTTCACCTTATGGGGCATGGCACTGGAGCCCACCTCGCCGGCCTTGATCTTCTGTTTGAAGTAGTCCATGGAGATATACATCCAGAAGTCGCGGCAGAGGTCGATGACGATGGTGTTGATACGGCGCATGGCGTCGAAGATGGCGCCGAGCCAGTCGTAGTTGCTGATCTGCGTGGTATACTGCTCACGCTCCAGGCCGAGCTTGTCGGCGACGAAGGCATTGCCGAACTCCCGCCAGTCGTACTGCGGATAGGCCACATGGTGGGCGTTGAAGTTGCCGGTAGCCCCGCCGAACTTCGCCGTGACAGGCAGTTCCTTCAGTCCGCGAAGCTGCTCTTCAAGGCGGTAGACATAGACCATCACCTCCTTGCCAAGACGGGTGGGCGATGCGGGCTGACCGTGGGTTTTGGCCAGCATGGGAATGTTCTTCCACTCCTCGGCATAGTCATGGAGCTGTTCGATAAGCTCTTCGACGAGGGGGTAGTAGACCTGCTCCAAAGCCTCTTTCACAGAGAGGGGAACACTGGTGTTGTTGATATCCTGGGAGGTCAGACCGAAGTGGATGAACTCCTTGCAGGCCGTCGGGAAACCTGCGGAGACCAAAGAAGCGTCGATACGCTCCTTGATGAAGTACTCCACGGCCTTCACGTCGTGGTTCGTCACTTTCTCTATATCCTTGACGCGCTGGGCATCGGCCACCGTGAACTGGCGGTAGATGTCGCGAAGCGGTTCAAAAAGGCTATGGTCAAATTCCTGAAGTTGTGGTAAAGGCAGCTCACAGAGTGCAATGAAATACTCTATCTCTACACGCACACGGTAGCGTATGAGGGCGTATTCTGAAAAATACTCGGCCAAGGCTTCTGTCTTACCACGATAGCGGCCATCAATAGGCGAGATGGCTGTCAATACATTTAAATCCATTGTCGATAATTAACTATCCTTACTATTTGCGCAAACTTAAAACCGCAGCTCTTGGGCTGCGGCACTTTCTCTATAACTTCGTGGGCGCTGACGGATTCGAACCGCCGACCCTCTGCTTGTAAGGCAGATGCTCTAAACCAGCTGAGCTAAGCGCCCTCTTTCGTGTTAGCGGGTGCAAAGGTAATACTTTTTCCCGTAACCACCAAATTTTTTCGCAGTTTTTTTACAATCATCCCAGTAATTGCTCGATATCAGTCTGAGGAAAGATGCACAGGATGGCACGTCCGTCGGGGGTATAGTTGACATTGTTGCAGGCAAAAAGTTGGTTGATAAGCCCCTCCATCTCCTCATTCGACAACAGCTGTCCGTAGGGGACGGCGGTGGCACGGGCCAGGTTCAGGGCCAGTTGGTCGGCAGCGGTCGTCATGCTGGGACTGCCCTGACGGTCGCTATCGCTGACGATGGACCGCACCAGGACGACAGGGTCTCCATCAATGCCGGCGGGGATGGCGTTGACGGCATAGCTGCCGCCACCGAGGGAGGTCAGCTCGAACCCCATAGCCGACAGTTGGGGCAGGACGGTCTCCAAACGGGCGGCATCTGCCTGCGAGAAGACGACAGCCTCGGGGAAGAGGACACGCTGGGACGCCATCGTGTGGTCGGCGGTCTGCGTGCGGTACTTCTCGTAGAGGATGCGGAGGGAGGCACGGTACTGGTCGACAATCATCAGGCCTGACTTGACGGCAGTCATGATGTAGCGGCCTTTATATTGGTAGTGGACGGGCGACTTCTCGGAAATGAGCGACGGGGTCTCGACAGCGGTATCAAACAGTGTCGGGGGTGCCGGCGGCTCTTCCATACGGGTGATGCCTGTCTCTGTCTTTCCGGGATAGGCTGCAACGGTGTCGTTGACGGACTTGAAGGGGTTATAGGACGGGTTATAGGTGACACGAGGGGCGTCGAAAGCGTCGCGACGGGGGTCGTAGACGGGAATGTCGGGACGGCCCTCAGTGTCGAAGTCGATGGCGGGGACGTCGCAGAACCGCCCAAGGGCATCTCTGACGGCTGCCACGAGAATCTGCCAGAGGGGTTGCTCGTTCTCAAACTTAATCTCGGTCTTCGTGGGGTGGATATTGACATCGATGTCGGCGGGGGCCACATCGAAATAGAGCAGATAGGGGGGCTGTGTACCCTCACCTATCAGTCGCTCATAGGCCGAGAGGATTGCCTTGTGGAAGTAGGCGTGTTTCATATAGCGCCCGTTGACGAAGAGAAACTGGCGGGCGCCCTTGCGCTTGGCGGCTTCGGGTTTGCCGACATAGCCGCTGACGGTGCCTACGGCCGTCTTCACCTCGACGGGCAGCAGGTCCTGGGCGCAGTGCTTGCCGAAGACGTCGGTGATGCGTTGCAGGAGGTTTCCGCTACGCAGGTTCATCAGTTCGCTGTTACCGGAATGGAGGGTGAAGGTTATCTCGGGGTAGACAAGGACAATACGCTCGAAGGCCGAGAGGATGTTATTCAGCTCCGTGGTATTCGACTTGAGGAACTTACGCCTGACGGGGACATTATAAAAGAGGTTCTCTACCTTGAAGTTGCAGCCTACGGGACAGGCTACGGGCTCCTGGTTCACAACCTTCGAGGCGGCAATGACAAGACGGGTGCCCACCTCGTCGTCGGCCATGCGGGTGAGCAGTTCCACCTGTGCCACAGCGGCAATGGACGGCAGGGCCTCACCGCGGAAACCCATGGTATGAAGGGCAAAGAGGTCGTCGGCCTTGCGGATCTTCGATGTGGCATGGCGCTCAAAGGCCAGACGGGCGTCGGTCTCTGACATACCCTTGCCGTCGTCGATGACTTGTATGGAGGTACGACCGGCATCGACGACGACGACGTCGATATGCCGCGCACCGGCATCGACGGCGTTCTCAACCAGCTCCTTGATGACGGAGGCCGGTCGCTGGATGACCTCTCCCGCCGCTATCTGGTTGGCAACGGTATCGGGGAGGAGCTGGATGACGTCACTCATGATTTTTTCTTTTTACGACTGCTGGCCTGGGGCTTCAGCTCCGTACCTGCCTTCTTAGGACGCCAGACGAAGATGTCGTCCTTAGAGAGGGGACGGACGTAGTCAAACCACGCGAAGCCTTCCAACCGTTTCTTGTCAGGGGGAATCTGCGACATCGGATAGAGGGTGCCCTCAGCCTTGGGCATCCAGATCTTCTTCATCTTGCGGTTCTCCATAAACATACGCAACTCGCTGGTCTCGGTGTAGTTCAGACCGATAAGCGAACTGTCGGCACTGTCCTCGGGGTAGTAGATGATGAGGACGTTGTCCTTGGCGCGTGCCTCGGTGATGTTCCTGTTCTCAAAGAAGGCAAACATCTCTTTCGACGACACTTGGTTATAGTTCTCGCCGTCGGGCAACTGCTCGATGGAGAAGGCCTGGTTGACGACGTGAGCGTGGTCGATGACGGAGTCTTTCATAAAGACTCGGATCTCCTCACCGACGAGCTGCTGCCGCTGGTTCCAAACGATAGGGTCGTGGTACATCGTCATACAGGAGTCCTGCGAGTTGTAGACAAGGGAGTCGCAGACGGCCTGTACATCAATACGGTACGCGCGAACCTTATTATATGCGTGTATCTTGCGGTAGACGGAGTCGGTATTGATGTTGAAGGTGTAGATCTTAAAGGTGTCGGCGTGCATATACAGGGTGTCACGCTGCGAGAAGTCCATGACGACGGCGGAGTCGGTACACATAGCATAGCCACGGGGGTCGTCGTACTCGCCATAGTTACAGGTGAGCTTGTTGTTGTTCACGGTGTCGGTGAAGACGACGTTATAGTAGGCTTTGCTCAGCCCCAACTTCTCATCGTGCCAGATGCTGTCGCCAACGAGACGCTTGCCGCCGTTGGTAAGCACCGAACGGTCTAACAGGCGGGCTCTCTCGTGCTTCGTGTCGTAGTAGCCGCGCTCGGAGTAGATATGGCTGCGACCGGAGGTGATGTCGGTAGGGCCGACAATACGGGCCTGGGAGTTGTGGGTGTCGTAGTACAGGGTGTCGGTGGTGAGGTACATGTCTTTGTTGCGCATACGCACGTCGAAGTTAAAGACGGCAACCTTCGACTTGGTGTTGTACTCGCCCCAGTCGGAGACGAGGGTCGTACCGCCGTCAATCATCTTGCCGCCCTCGAAGAAATAGGCGTTGTCATACAGACGGTCGAAGTTCAGACTGTCGGTATACAGGGTCGTACCGCGGTTCTTAAGCACGACATTGCGGCGGGCAATGGCCATCTCGTCATTACCGTCGTAGAAGGCGTACTCGCTGACCAACGAGAGGGTGTCGCCCTGAACAATCTTCACATGACCGAAGGCTTCGAAGGAGTTGCTACGCTCGTAGAAGTAGGCACTGTCGCAGTTCAGCGTAGCACCTTTATGACGAAACTGCACCTTACCGTTAAGTATCTGTGCTTCGGCATTCTTCCACTGGTCGTAGTGCAGCACGTCGGCATGGACCAGATAGATGCGCTCATCCTGCTGCTGAGGAGCACGACGGGGCCGCTTCTTAGCGGCATAACTCAACGTGCTGGCGAGACAAATCACCAGAAACAACGACAACAGATTGAACGACCTATTTCTCATCACCTCTCACCTCTCAATTCTCAATTCTCACTTCTCACCTCACCCATCCTTGATATTCAAAGTCGCAGTCGCGGAAGTCTTCATTGATACGCACGTAGGTAGCCTTGATCTTCTCAGTCACCCATTTGTTAATCTTCTCGTTACGCATCTTGCTGAGTACCACGTCTTTCAGTATCTGGAAGTCCTCGGTGACGGTGGCCTTGTGACCTTCTATGCGCTTCTTCAACTTGACAATGGCACAGACGGTCTTACCGCGCGCGTTGACCATCTCGAAGGCCTGCGAGATTTCGCCGACCTTCAGCGTGTCTACCACACGGGCAATGTCCTGCGGCAGGTCTTGCATACGGAACTTCGACGTGCGACCGCTCTCGGAGGTGTTGGCCATCAGACCTTGGTTATTCCGCGTGTCCTTGTCGTCCGACAGATAGGCGGCAGCCTCCTCGAAGGTGAATTTCTGAGCGCGCAGGTCGGTGGCGACGGAGTCGAGACGCACGATGGCCTGACTGATAGCCTCACTGCTGACAACGGGTTTGCGCAGGATATGCCGCACGTTGACCTTGTCACCACGCTTGTCGATAAGCTGGATGATATGGAAACCAAACTCGGACTCCACAATCTTCGAGACCTTCTTCGGGTCGGTAAGTCCGAAAGCTACAGAGGCAAAGTTGGGGTCGAGGACGCTACGGCCGGTATAGCCTAACTCTCCGCCGTTACGGGCGGTGCCAGGGTCTTCGGAGTAGAGACGGGCCAGCGTCGAGAACGAGGTCTCACCACGGTTAACACGGTCGGTATAGTCGCGCAACTCGTCCTTAACGCGGTTTATTTCCTCGATTTCTATGCGGGGGGTCTGCGTGATAATCTGCACCTCTACCTCCGTGGGAACAAAGGGCAGACTGTCCTGGGGCAGGTCCTTGAAGTAGCGACGCACCTCGGCAGGGGTCACCTTGACGTCGGAGACGAGCTTCTCACGCATCTTCTGCACCAGCTGGCGGTCGCGGAAGTCGTCGTGCAACTGCGCACGCATCTGACTGACGGTCTGCTTCTTATACTCTTCGAGCTTCTCGCGCGAACCGGCCATCTGAATCCAGTATTCTATCTGCTGGTCGATACCGGAGGAAATCTCGGCCTCGGTCACCTCGATACTGTCGATGGCGGCCTGGTGGAGGAAGAGTTTCTGCACGGCAATCTGCTCGGGAATGGCACAGTCGGGATTGCCCTTGAAACGAACGCCTTCCTGGGCGGCCTGCAGACGCATCTGCTCTATGTCGCTACGCAGGATGGGTTCGTCGCCGACAACCCAGACGACTTCGTCGACAACGCTCTGCGCACGCGCAGAGCTAACGAATAGCGAACAGTGAACAGCGAACAGTGCCGTCAGCACTACCCACCTGTTGACCGAACCTATCCTCTGGTCATGATACCACTTTCTATCATTCATCTCACTCTTCACTTTTCACTTTTCACTGGCGAAGCGCACTCTTCACTTGACGCAACACGTTCTCGTCTACCGTGAATGTGTAGCGACGCCTCAGTTCGGCAACCCAGTCACGCTCCAACTGGTCCTGATAGTCGGCGACAACTTGTCCGCGGACGTCGGTATAGTCCTGGGGGCGCTTCAGCAGCTTGCCGTAGACGGCATCGATGGGATAGTCCTTGAGCTTCGTCACAGTCGTGTCTTTCTTGAAGATGACGCTGTCAACGAGGGCATGGTCGCCGGGCTTGAAGATGCCTTTCTCCACACGGATGCGGATGACGGAGTCGCCGTTGAAGGTCTGGCGAAGGGCTTCGTTCCACTGGTCGAACTTCAACTTCTTCACGCATTTCTTCACGGCCTGCACATCGGCGGCGGTCTTCACGTGGTAGGCGATACCCTTGAAGCGGGGCGTGTCCCACACATATTTCTTCTTGTGCTGCTTGTAGTAGCGGGCCAGACCGGCCTCGTCCTTGGCGGCCTTGTCCCACACGAGTTTATTGCTGATCTCGTAGAGCAACAGTCCTTCGTAGTACTCGCGGATGAGGTTCTTCATCTCAGCATCCTTGGCCGACAACTCGTCAGCTTTCTGGTTCATCACGGCGGCCTCGGTGAGCTTGCCGCCAGACTGGCTCACAAGGGTGTCGACCTTAGCCTTGCCGAGACGGTCGCGGATGCCGCGCTGCTCCATAAACTTCAGGATGCTTTCCTTGTGAAACTCAAAGGGTTCCAATTGCTTACGGGCTTTCATCAGGATGATATGGTAGCCGTAGGGCGACTGAACGATACCCGACATCTCACCTTCTTTCAGGGCGAAGGCGGCATCTTCGTACTCCTTCACCAACTGGCCGCGCTGCACAAAGGGCAACAGACCGCCCTGACGGGCACTGCCGGGGTCCTGGCTCACCTTCTTGGCAAGCTCGGCAAAGTCGGCGCCGGCTTTCAGGGCTTTGTAGATGGAGTCGATGCGTACCTTGGCGGCATCCTGCTCGGCCTTGGTAGCCTTCTGGTCGAGGCGCAGCAGGATATGGGCGGTCTGCACGAGACCGTCGGGGCCTATCTGCTTCACGGTGTTGTCATAGATGTTGTGGGCTTCTTTCAGCATATCGGCGTCGGTGACAAGGGCGGGCAGCACTTGCTGGTCGCGGTACTGGGCAAACTCCTTCTTGAACGACGTCAGGGTGTCGTACTTGGCGTCGAGGGCGGCGGCAACCTTCAGCTTGTAGTTCACAAACAGGTCCACATACTCCAGGACGTTCTTCTTGTCGATAACGCCCTCGGAGTTGTTCTTATTGTAGGAATACTCAAACTCGCTGAGTGTCACGGGCTTACCAGCCACAGTCATGACGATGGGATCCGTCTGAGCCACTGCGTGGCTAATGAAGAGTGAAGAGTGAATGGCGAACAGCGACACTGCCGCTATTAACTTTCCTTTACTTATAAACTTATTCATTTTCCTTACTTGTTTTCAACGAATTGCCTCAGTCATTGGGGCGACTGTAGTTGGGGGCTTCAGAGGTTATCGTGATGTCGTGCGGGTGGCTCTCGTTGACACCGGCATTGGTGATGCGGGTGAACTTCGCCTCATGCAGGGCGTCGATGGTGGCAGCACCACAGTAGCCCATGCCGGAGCGCAGACCGCCAACCATCTGGTAGATAACCTCCTGGACGGTGCCTTTATAGGGTACGCGACCGGCAATACCCTCGGGAACGAGCTTCTTCACATCCTTCGTGTCGGCCTGGAAGTAGCGGTCCTTGGAGCCGTGTTCCATGGCTTCCAGCGAACCCATACCGCGATACGACTTGAACTTACGACCGTTGTAGATGATGGTGTCGCCGGGAGACTCCTCGGTGCCGGCAACGAGCGAACCAATCATGACGCAGGAACCGCCGGCAGCCAGTGCCTTGACAATGTCGCCGGAATAGCGCAGACCACCGTCGGCTATCAGGGGCACGTCGGTGCCCTTCAGGGCACTGTAGACGTCGTAGACGGCACTCAGCTGGGGAACGCCGACGCCGGCAACGACGCGGGTGGTGCAGATACTGCCGGGACCGATGCCTACCTTCACGGCGTCGGCACCGTTCTCAACGAGCATCTTGGCGGCAGCACCGGTGGCAATGTTACCCACAACGATGTCGATGCCGGGGAATGAGGCCTTGGCCTCACGCAGCTTCTCGATAACACCCTTGGAATGGCCGTGGGCGGTGTCGATGACGATGGCGTCGGCACCGGCATTGACCAGGGCCTGCATACGCTCCAGCGTGTCGACGGTGACGCCGACGCCGGCAGCAACGCGCAGACGGCCTTTCTCGTCCTTGCAGGCCATGGGCTTATCCTTGGCCTTGGTGATGTCCTTATAGGTGATGAGTCCTACCAGACGGTTGTCTTTGTCGACGACGGGCAGCTTCTCTATCTTGTTGCTCTGCAGAATGTCGGCAGCGGCACTGAGATCGGTCTGCTGGTGGGTGGTGACGAGGTGGTCCTTCGACATCACCTCGTCGACGGGACGGTCCAGACGGCGCTCAAAGCGCAGGTCGCGGTTGGTGACGATACCTACCAGATGGCGCTCGTCATCGACAACGGGGATGCCGCCGATATGGTACTCGGCCATGATGTCAAGGGCCTGGGCGACGGTAGAACCGCGACGGATGGTGACCGGGTCGTAGATCATGCCGTTCTCGGCGCGCTTGACGATGGCCACCTCACGGGCCTGGTTCTCTATCGACATGTTCTTGTGGATGACGCCGATACCGCCTTCACGGGCTATGGCAATAGCCATCTGACTCTCGGTCACGGTGTCCATGGCGGCCGTCACAAACGGCACGTTCAGCTGGATATGACGCGAGAAGCGTGTTTTCAACTCTACTGTCTTGGGCAGCACTTCAGAGTAAGCGGGAATCAACAGGACGTCGTCGAATGTCAGGCCGTCCATCACAATCTTGTCTGCAATAAATGAAGCCATAATTTGTTCCTTTTTTTAATATTGCGTGCAAAGGTACAAAAAAATAAGGGAAAAGTGAAGAGGGAAAAGTGAAAAATTTGCTGCCGCGGTAGTTTTTAACTACTCTTCACTTACAACGAGCAGTTGGGGCAGCAAATTCTGGCGCAGTTCAATTCTTCCGTGGATAGCCCAGTTTTCACGAGAGGCCGTGAAATTTTTCATTTTCCCTCTTACCTATATAGGGATAGCTTAACCAAAAAACACCTCACACATGTCGCCCATGTCGCTCCTGGCTCCAGCTTTGCTGGCAAGCAAGGTCTGGAAGTTAGGTGTGGGATGGGCGACATGGGTGGGATGTTTTCTGCTTTCACTATCCTACGCGCGCGTACGCGTAGGCATCCAGTTTGTCCGCGTCAGTCCGTTCAGTCCGATGCAAGAAAAAGTCCGCGTCAGTCCGTTACGTCCGATGCAAGTCAGTTCGCCATTTCGGAGATAAACTTGATGCGCACGAGGCGTATCTCGTCCTCGTCGCCGCCCAGCTCCTGGATGGCGGTCTCCAAGTCGTCGGTATCGGAGTCGGCGAAGTAGTCGTAGATCTCGTCGATGCGGTCCTCGTCCATCACTTCGTCTAAGAAGTAGTCGATGTTGAGCTTCGTACCGCTGTAGACGATGGCTTCCACCTCGGTCAGCAGGTCGTCGAAGTCGATGTTCTGCGCGGTGGCTATGTCGTCGAGGGCTATCTGGCGGTCGATGTTCTGGATGATCTTCACCTTCAGCAGCGACTTCTTGGCCACCGTCCTGACGCGCAGGTCTACCTGACGCGTGATGTTGTTCTCCTCACAGTAGCGCTTGATCAGGTCGACAAACTCCTTGGCGTAGGGCTGTTTCACCTTGCCTTCGCCGACGCCCTGGATGCTCTTCAGCTCCTCTAACGTCATCGGGTATTCGGTGGCCATCTGCTCCAACGACACGTCCTGGAAGATGACATACGGCGGGCGCTCCAGCCGCTTCGACACTTTCTTACGCAGGTCGATGAGCATACTGCTCAGCACGGGGTCTAAGGCACTGGTGCCGCCGTCGTGCTCTTCTACCATGTCGGGGTCGTCGACGTACTCGTGGTCCTTGACAATCATGAACGACGTGGGCGACTTCAGGTATTTCTTACCGGCGGCTGTCAGCTTCAGCAGACCGTAGTTCTCAACGTCTTTCTTCAGGTAGCCGGCGATCAGGGCCTGACGGATGACGGGGTTCCACAGCTTCTCGTCGACGTCTTCGCCGGCACCGAAGAGCTCGTGGTCCTGATGCTTGTGGGCGATGATCTCCTCGGTCTCGCGACCGATGATGAAGTCTTCGATATAGTCGGCACGGAAGTTCTCCTTGATGGCTTCTATCACCTTGAGAGCCAGCACCAACTGGTCCTTGGCCTCAATCTTCGTCTTCGGGTGCAGACAGTTGTCGCAGTTGCCGCAGTTGTCCTTGTCGTAGGTCTCGCCAAAGTAGTGGAGCAGCATCTTACGACGGCAGACGCTGGTCTCGGCATAGGCGGCGGTCTCCTGCAACAGCTGGCGACCGATGTCCTGCTCGGCAACGGGCTTGCCTTCCATGAACTTGTCGAGCTTACGCAGGTCTTTGTTGGAGTAGAAGGCCAGACAGATGCCCTCGCGACCGTCGCGGCCGGCACGGCCGGTCTCCTGATAGTAGCCTTCGAGCGACTTCGGGATGTCGTAATGGATGACGAAGCGCACGTCGGGTTTGTCGATGCCCATGCCGAAGGCGATGGTGGCCACGATGACGTCGATGTCCTGCATCAGGAACTGGTCCTGGGTCTGGGCACGGATGGTAGACTCCAAACCGGCATGATAGGCCAGGGCCTTGATGTCGTTGGCACGCAGAATCTCGGCAAGCTCTTCTACTTTCTTACGGGAGAGACAGTAGATGATGCCGCTCTTCCCGGCGTGCTGCTTGATGAACTTGATGATATCCTTGTCGATGTCCTTGGTCTTCGGACGGACTTCATAGTATAGGTTCGGACGGTTGAACGACGACTTGAACTCTGCAGCGTCGACAATACCGAGGTTCTTCTTGATGTCGGTACGCACCTTGTCGGTGGCGGTGGCGGTCAGCGCAATGATGGGCGCTATGCCTATCTCGTTGATAATAGGACGGATACGGCGATACTCCGGGCGGAAGTCATGGCCCCACTCGGAGATACAGTGGGCCTCATCGATGGCGTAGAACGAAATCTTCACCGTACGCAGAAATTCCACGTTCTCGTCCTTCGTCAACGACTCGGGGGCTACGTACAGCAATTTCGTAATACCGTTCCTCACGTCGCTCTTCACCTGGTCGATGGCGGTCTTGTTAAGCGACGAGTTCAGATAGTGGGCCGTCCCTTCGTGCTCGCTCATCTGGGAGATGACGTCCACCTGGTTCTTCATCAGCGCTATCAGGGGCGAGACGACAATGGCAACGCCGTCTAACAGCAGCGACGGCAACTGATAGCACAGCGACTTGCCGCCTCCAGTGGGCATCAGCACAAAGGTGTCCTTACCGTCGAGCACGTTCTGCACGATGGCTTGCTGATCGCCCTTGAAGGTGTCAAAGCCGAAATATTTCTTTAGCTGTTCGTGAAGATTAGTTTTTTCTGTCATATAGGCCTCCTCCTTGTTTCCTCCTTAAGTTAGTTTACGCCGCCAAGTGCGACTTGTTCAGCTGCTGCTCGGCATACTCGCGCGTGACTTCAAATTTCTTGACTTTCTTAGACGGCACCTCGAACATGGCGTCCATCATGATGTTCTCGACGATGGAGCGCAGGCCACGGGCACCGAGCTTGTACTCTACGGCCTTGTCGACCATCAACGCTAAGGCGTCCTGACTGAAGGTCAGCGTGATACCGTCCATCTCGAAGAGCTTCACATACTGCTTGATAATGGAGTTCTTAGGCTCTACGAGAATGCGCTCCAAGGCCTTGCGGTCCAACGGGTTGAGATAGGTCAGCACGGGCAGACGACCGATAATCTCGGGTATCAGACCGAACGACTTCAGGTCTTGAGGCGACACGTACTGCATCAGGTCTTCTTTGTCAATTTTGCGGACATTCTGCACCGAGTTGTAACCCACGACATGGGTGTTCAGGCGCTGGGCTATCTTGCGCTCGATGCCGTCGAAGGCTCCGCCGCAGATGAACAGGATGTTGCGGGTGTCGACGTGGATATAGTCCTGGTCGGGATGCTTGCGACCTCCCTTGGGCGGCACGTTCACCACAGTACCCTCCAACAGCTTCAGCAGACCCTGCTGGACACCCTCGCCGCTGACGTCGCGGGTGATGCTGGGGTTGTCGCTCTTACGGGCTATCTTGTCTATCTCGTCAATGAAGACGATGCCGCGCTGGGCGGCCTCGACATCGAAGTCGGCAACCTGCAACAAACGGGAGAGGATGCTCTCCACATCTTCGCCGACATAGCCGGCCTCGGTGAACACCGTGGCGTCGACAATGGTGAAGGGCACGTCTAACAGCTTGGCTATCGTCCTGGCTAGCAGGGTCTTACCGGTTCCGGTAGAGCCTACCATGATGATGTTCGACTTCTCTATCTCTACGCCGTTCTTATCCTCGGGCTGGCGCAGACGCTTATAGTGGTTGTAGACGGCCACGCTCAGGTAGCGCTTGGCCTCGTCCTGACCAATGACGTACTGGTCGAGGTAGTCCTTGATCTCCTTGGGCTTGGGAACGGCCTTCTCTTCCTTACGACCGCCCTTCTTACCCGTTGACGAGGACAAAAGATTCTCCTGCACAATCTGGTAGGCCTGCTGCGCGCAGTCTTCACAGATATAGCCGTTCACACCGGTTATCAGCAACCGGACGTCTCTTTCGCTTCTGCCACAGAAGCTGCATTGTTTCTTCATTTATTTCCTTACTAATACATTGTCTATCATACCATACTCCTTGGCTTCCTCGGCCGTCATCCAGTAGTTGCGGTCACTGTCCTGATACACCTTGTCGTAAGGGGTATGGGAGTGCTCGGAGATGATGGTGTACAGCTCTTTCTTGAACTTCAGAATCTCCTTGGCCTCAATCTCAATGTCGGAAGCCTGACCCTGAACGCCGCCAAGGGGCTGGTGAATCATCACACGGCTGTGGGGCAGAGCCGAACGCTTGCCTTCCTGACCGGCAACAAGGAGAACGGCACCCATCGAGGCGGCCATACCGGTACAGATGGTGGCCACGTCAGAGGAGATGAACTGCATCGTGTCGTAGATACCCAGACCGGCAGTGACACTGCCGCCGGGACTGTTGATATACAGCGAGATATCCTTGCCGGAGTCTACGGAGTCGAGATACAGCAACTGCGCCTGAAGGGTGTTGGCGGTGTAGTCGTCAATCTGCGTTCCGAGGAAGATGATGCGATCCATCATCAGGCGCGAGTAGACGTCCATCTGGGTGACGTTCAACTGGCGCTCTTCCAGAATGTATGGGTTCAAATACTGCGATTGTGCCTGCATCACCTGATCGAAGGCCAGACCGTCCATTCCTAAATGCTTTACAGCGTATTTTCTAAAATCATTCATAGTCTTTGTCGAATAAGAGATACAAAGATAATAAAAAAAAGTGGAAAACCAACAAGTTTCCCACTTTTTTTTATTTTTTTTGGCGTTTTAGCCTTGCATCAGCTTATTAAACTCCTCCAAAGTCACGTTCTTCTCATCGAGTTTAACAACGGTCTTCAGCTTCTCAGAAAGCTTCACGTCGATGGCGCGGTCTACAAAACCTTCAACCTGCTCGCGCTTCTTCAGCTGCTCATCGGCATACTGCTCCAGAACGTCGTCGGGAACATTCGACATGCCATACTGGGCAAACTGCTGACGCACAGCCTCTTTGGCGATGGTCTTCAGGTCGGCGTCTTCAATCTTTATCTCATTGGCTGTCACAAGCTGCTCCTTGATGAGGTGCCAGGCCAGCTCCTTGAGGCTGCCCTCGAAGTTCTTCTCGACGAAGTCCTCACCCTTGTCCTTGTTGTTGTTCAGCATCACACGCTTCAGCAGAGCCTCGGGAAACTCCAGCTTACCCACCTTTTTCTCCATATACGCGCGCACGTCGAGCATGAACTTATAGTCGCTGTTCTGAACGAGCTGAGCCTGAAGCTGTTCGCTGATCTTCTGACGGAAAGCCTGCTCGTCGGCGCAGCTGCCCTCGCCGAAGACGCGGTCGAAGAGCTGCTGGTTAACCTCGGCGGGCTGGTAGTGGCGAATCTCAGTCACCTGGAAAGAGAAGTCGCTGGTCAGCTCCTTCACGTCGTCCTTCTGCTTCTTCAGCAGGGCGGCTACCTCGGCGTCGTTGTCGGGATAGGCTTTCTTCGGGTTGAAGGTGATGATGTCGCCGGCCTTGCAACCGTCGAAGAGCGTCTTCTGAGACGCTTCCTTGATGTAAGCGGGCATAACCATGGCGCTGTCGACGGTGATGCCGCCCTCGAGGGTGTTGCCCTGCTCGTCCAACTGGCGCAGGTCGCCGGTCAGCGTGTCGTTGCCTTCGAAGACGTCGCCCTTCACAAACTCACCGGCCTGCTGGGCGTACATCTTGACCTGCTCGTCAACGAGCTTGTCGTCTACCTTGATGCTGTAGTAGGCTATCTTGTCCTTGTCGCTAAGCTCAGCCTTGAACTCGGGGGCGACGGCGATGTCGAAGATAAAGGTCAGCGGACCGTCCTTCTCCAGGTCCTGGGGCTCCTGCTTATCGCTGGGGAGGGGCTCGCCGAGCATCTGGATCTTGTTGTCGCGGATATAGGCCATCAGCTTGTCGCCCAACAGGTGGTTCACCTCATCGACCTTCACGGCAGTGCCGTACTGTTTCTTAATCATGCCCATGGGCACCATACCGGGACGGAATCCGGGCACCTGAGCCTTCTTGCGATAGTTTTTCAGGGTCTTATCGACGGCTTCCTGATAGTCTTCCTTCTCGATGGTGATAGTCAGCAGACCATTCACCTTGTCGGGGTTCTCAAACGTAATATTCATTGCTTTTTTTTCACCTTATTACATTATATATGCGAATTTTGGGGTGCAAAAGTACACAAAATAACTGAAACCACCAAAAATTTTATTATTTATTAGCATCCAGCCGTCCGCGCCCCTGCCTCTCCGCCGTTTGCACCGCCCCTTGTTCGCCGCGCCGCCGCCCGTGCCGCCGCCTCCTCCGCTTGTTCGCCGTGCCGCCGCTTGTTCGCCGTGCCGCCTCCCGTGCCGCCGCCTCCTCCGCTTGTTCGCTGTGCAGCGGCGGTGCCGCTGCCAAAGCCGCCAAAGCTGCCAAAGCCGCCGCCCTTCGCCTTCCTTTACGTCACCCCTCGTCTTCTTCAGCTTCCTTGCGCCGTTTCTCCTCGTCCAACAGCTGGAAGTCCTTCTTCTGCAGGACGAAGTTCGAGCCGAGGTATTTCTCTTTCACGATAGGGTTCTCGGCCAGTTCCTCAGGTTTGCCCTTGAACAGGATGCGCCCTTCGAAGAGCAGGTAGGCACGGTCGGTGATGTTCAGCGTCTCGTGGACGTTATGGTCGGTGATGAGGATGCCGATGTTGCGGTATTTCAGGCGCCAGACGATATGCTGGATGTCCTCCACGGCGATGGGGTCGACACCGGCGAAAGGCTCGTCGAGCATGATGAACTTAGGCTCGATGGCCAGACAGCGGGCTATCTCCGTACGGCGCCGCTCACCACCGCTGAGCTGGTCGCCGAGGTTCTTGCGCACCTTGCCGAGACGGAACTCCTTGATAAGCTCCTCCAGCTTCTGCTCCTGGTACTTCCGGGGCTTGCCGGTCATCTCGAGGACACTGAGGATGTTATCCTCGACGCTCATCTTACGGAAGACGGAGGCCTCCTGGGCTAAGTAGCCGATACCGGCGCGGGCCCGCTTATAGACAGGGAAGTCGGTGACCTCCTGGTCGCCAAGGTAGATATGGCCGTCGTTAGGCACTATCAGACCGGTCGTCATATAGAAAGAGGTGGTCTTGCCGGCGCCGTTAGGACCTAACAGTCCCACAATCTCGCCCTGACGAACGTCGAAGTTGACGTCGTTCACCACCGTGCGCTTGCCGTAGCGCTTCACCAGTCCCTCGGCTCTCAGTACAATGCTTTCTTCTTCCATTATTTCCTGTTTTGGCTGCAAAGTTACGAATTTTTCTCGTTACTCATTTCGCATTTCTCATTTTTTTTGTACCTTTGCACCGGAAATGGGACTTTTAAGGAAATGGCTGACCACCTTCGGTCGTTATCTCATACTGATGGGACGAACGTTCTCCGTTCCCGAACGGATGCGTATGTTCTGGAAACAGTACGTCAAGGAGATGTCGCAGCTCGGCGTCGACTCCATCGGCATCGTACTGCTCATCTCGTTCTTCATCGGTGCCGTCATCTGCATACAGATGAAGGTGAACATCGAGTCGCCATGGATGCCGCGATGGGTCGCAGGATACACCACGCGCGAAATCATGCTCCTGGAGTTCTCCAGCTCTATCATGTGTCTCATACTCGCTGGAAAGGTGGGCTCGAACATCGCCTCGGAACTGGGCACCATGCGCGTCACGCAGCAGATCGACGCCCTCGACATCATGGGAGTCAACTCCGCCTGCTACCTCATACTGCCGAAGATCCTGGGCTTGCTAACCCTCATGCCGTTCCTCGTCATCTTCTCCTCGGCGATGGGCATCGTCGGTGCCTACTTCACGGCTTTCGGCATGCACATCATCACCCCGGACGACCTGACGCTCGGTCTGCAGCACGCGTTCATACCGTGGTTCATGTGGATGTCCATCATCAAGAGTCTCTTCTTCGCCTTCATCATCACCAGCGTCCCCGCCTACTTCGGATATACCGTCGAGGGGGGCTCCGTCAACGTCGGCAAGGCGTCGACAGACGCCGTAGTCTCCTCATCGGTCCTCATCCTCTTCTCCGACGTCTTCTTAACGCAACTACTGAGTTGACGAAGCATCGGAGGCGACAACGCAGCGGAGATGTTAAGGCATCGGACGAAACGGACGAACACGGACTTCCGAGGCCGTCCGAAAAAAAATCCGAAAAAGTCCGAAAAAGTCCGTGTCTGTCCGTAACGTTCGATGCAAAAAAGAAAGTCCGTTCAGTCCGTGTCAGTCCGATGCAAAAAAAGAAAGTCCGTGTCAGTCCGTAACGTCCGATGCAAAAAAAGAAAGTCCGCGCCTGTCCGTTCAGTCCGATGCAAGAAAAAGTCCGCGCCTGTCCGATGCCACTAATTGAAATGGAGATATGATTGAAGTAAAAAACCTATACAAGTCGTTCGATGACAAACAGGTGCTGAAAGACATCAGCACCGTCTTCGAAGACGGCAAGACCAACCTCATCATCGGCCAGTCCGGCTCCGGCAAGACCGTGCTGATGAAAAACCTCGTCGGCCTCCTCACCCCCACCTCAGGCCACATCCTCTACGACGGCCGCGACTTCGTGGCCATGACGAAGCGCGAGAAGATCGCCATGCGCCGCGAGATGGGCATGATCTTCCAGGCCGCGGCACTCTTCGACTCCATGACCGTCCTCGAGAACGTCATGTTTCCCCTCGACATGTTCTCCGCCATGAACCTCCGCGAGCGCCAGAAGCGCGCCATGGACTGCCTCGACCGCGTCAACCTCGTCGGTGCCGAGAAGAAGTTCCCCGGCGAGATCTCCGGCGGTATGCAGAAGCGCGTCGCCATCGCCCGTGCCATCGTCATGAACCCCAAGTACCTCTTTTGCGACGAGCCTAACTCCGGCCTCGACCCGAAGACCTCCCTCGTCATCGACGAACTCCTCCACGGCATCACGCGGGAGTTCGGCATGACCACCATCATCAACACCCACGACATGAACTCCGTCATGGGCATCGGCGAGAACATCATCTTTATCTACGAGGGCCACAAGGAGTGGCAGGGACAGAGCCACGAAATCATGGAGTCAACGAACCAGCGTCTCACAGACTTTATCTTCGCCAGCAACCTGCAGAAGAAGATGCGCAAGGCCGTCATTGCCAACGGCATTAAAATCTAAGTTATTTCATCCGCCAGCGACCATCACCGGCGTCGACCATGGGTACAACGATCTCCTCCTGCGTGGAGTCGCCGTAGCAGAGGAGGAGGAAGACGCTGATGTAGCGGTCGAGGCTGTCGGTACGGACGTTGGAGACGCTGACGGCGGTGATGCCGCCGTGCTTGTCCTGCTGCTGCGCCATAAACTGCAGATACCCCGTGAGCAACTGCTCACGGTAGTCGGCGGGGAGGGAGTCGCTCCCTACCCTACCCTGTAAGAACTGCTCGTACTCGCCGGCCAGCAGATGGCGGTAATAGCCCTCCGCGGCCAGGGCCGCCTGCTGCTCAGGGGAAAGACGGGCGCACTGCGTGCTAACGAAGAGTGAAAAGAGGATAGTGAATAGTGCCGGCAGCACCATTCTGATTTTTACCTTACACATGCTTATCATCACTATTCACTATAACCATTCACCCGCGTAGCAACTACTTCTGTCGTATAAAGACGTTGATGGGCGAGCCTGTGAGCGTCCAGTTCTCGCGGATTTTGTTCTCGAGGAAGCGGCGGTAAGGCTCCTTGACATACTGCGGCAGGTTGGCATAGAACACGAAGGTAGGAATCTGCGTGTCGGGGACCTGTGCCACATATTTGATCTTGATATACTTACCCTTGACCGACGGCGGCGGTGTCTGTTCGATGATAGGCAGCATCACCTCGTTGAGCTTCGTCGTGCCGATACGCACCTTTCGGTTCAGGTAGACCTCCTTAGCGGTCTCCAAGACCTTGAAAATGCGCTGTTTCGTCAACGCTGACGCGAAGATGATGGGGAAGTCGACGAATGGTGCCATGCGCTGCCGTATCGCCGTCTCAAAGGTTTTTATGACCTCCTGTGACTTATCCTCTACGAGGTCCCACTTGTTGACGACGACGACGAGGCTCTTGTTGTTCTTCTGTATCAGCTGGAAGATGTTCATATCCTGCGCCTCTATGCCACGCGTAGCGTCGATCATAAGGATGCAGACGTCGCTGTTCTCGATAGAGCGTATGCTGCGCATGACGCTGTAGAACTCCAGGTCCTCATTGACCTTGTTCTTACGGCGTATGCCAGCGGTGTCGACGAGGTAGAAGTCGAAGCCGAACTTATCGTAGCGCGTATAGATGCTGTCGCGGGTGGTGCCGGCGATGTCGGTGACGATATGGCGGTCCTCGCCGATGAAGGCGTTGATGAGCGACGACTTGCCGGCGTTAGGTCTGCCGACGACGGCAAAGCGTGGTATGCCGTCCTCGGTGTCGTCCTTCGACTTCTCGGGCAGTATCTCCAGCACCTTGTCGAGCAGGTCGCCTGTGCCGCTGCCTGTCGCCGCGCTGATACAGTAAGGGTCGCCCAGTCCGAGCTTGAAGAAGTCGTACTGGTAGTAGAGGTCCTTACCGTCATCGGCCTTGTTGGCCACGAGCAGCACGGGAAGTTTGGCGCGGCGCAGGATCTGTGCCACGTCCATATCCCAGTCGGTGACACCGTTCTTGATGTCGCAGAGGAAGAGTACGAGGTCGGCCTCCTCGGTGGCGACGAGTACCTGCTTACGTATCTCCTCCTCGAAGATATCGTCGCTGTTGACGACCCAGCCGCCGGTATCGACGACCGAGAACTCCCGTCCGCACCACTCGCACTTGCCATACTGGCGGTCGCGTGTCGTGCCTGCCTGATCGCTGACGATGGCCTGGCGGGAGTTGGTAAGACGGTTAAATAAAGTGGACTTGCCGACATTCGGGCGTCCGACGATGGCTACTAAGTTGGGCATGGAAATGGGGTTAGGGGTTAGAACGGATAAACGGATGAACGGTTAAACGAGGAGCCTTGCTTACTCGGGGTTATAGCCGAAGCTATCGAGTTCCTTCTTTGACGAGCGCCAGTCCTTGTCGACCTTGACGAAGATCTCGAGGTAGATATGCTTGTCGAAGAACTTTTCGAGGGTTTTGCGGGCCTCTGTGCTGACCTTCTTCAGGGCGACGCCCTGATGGCCGATGATGATGCCCTTCTGCGAGTCGCGCTCCACGTAGATGACGGCGTTGATATGTATCTGACGGTCGTCCTCCTTGAAGCGCTCCACGACGACCTCTACGGAGTAGGGTATCTCCTTATCGTAATAGAGGAGAATCTTCTCGCGGATGATTTCCGAGACGAAGAAGCGGGCGGGCTTGTCCGTCAGCTGGTCTTTGTCGAAGAAGGCGGGACTCTCCGGCAGCAACTGCTGGATGCGCTTCAGCAGCATGTCGACGCCGAACTTGTTCTTGGCAGAGATAGGCAGGATCTCGGCGTTGGGGAGCAGGGCGTGCCAGCGGTCGACGATGTCAGCCAAGAGTACAGACTCTCCCCCGGCCCCTCCCTGTGAGGGAGGGGAGTAGATACCTTGCACGCCCTTACCTTTCGCAGAACCCTGCACATCCTCTTTCGCAGAACCCTGCACACCCTCTTTCGCAAAACCCTGCACACCCTCTTTCGCAGAGCCCTGCACATCCTCTTTTGAAGAACCCTGCACACCCTCTTTCGAAGCAGAGTAATTACTCCCCTCCCTCATAGGGAGGGGCCGGGGGAGGGTCTGGGGCTTTAGGGTCTTGGTCTTCAGCTCATCAATCTTATTAATAAGCAGAATGACGGGAATCTGCATTTTCTGCACCTTCTCGAGGAAGTCCATGTTCTTCTCCGGGTTCTCCACCACGTCGGTGACGTAGAGGAGGATGTCGGCGTCCTGGAGAGCCGACTCCGAGAAGGCGAGCATCGACTCCTGGAGCTTGTAGTTCGGCTTGAGCACGCCCGGGGTGTCGCTGAACACGATCTGCATGTCCGGCGTGTTGACGATACCCATGATGCGGTGTCGTGTGGTCTGGGCCTTGAACGTAGCTATTGAAATACGCTCACCAACCAGCTGGTTCATGAGCGTACTTTTACCTACATTGGGATTTCCAACGATATTGACGAATCCTGCTTTATGCACCTTAGTCATTTACATTTTGACTGTTTCGATTTACTATTTTGTGTCAGCATCATACGCCCACTTATAGTAAGAGGCACCGTGGACGAATCCTGCGCCGAAGGCGGTGAAGATGAGGTTATCGCCCTTCTTCAGCAGGTGCTCATAGTCCCAGAGAGCGAGCGGGATGGTCGCTGCCGACGTATTACCGTAATGCTCGATGTTGACGAGCACCTGGTCCATCGTCAGGTCCAAACGCTTGGCGACGGCCTCGATGATGCGCATGTTAGCCTGGTGAGGCACGACAAAGCGGATGTTGTCCTTGTTCAGACCGTTGCGCTCGGCAATGAGTGCGCAGTCGTCGCTCATGTTCGTCACCGCATAGCGGAAGACGGTGCGCCCCTCCTGGTAGAGGTAGTGCAGACGGTGGTCGACGGTGAAGTGGCTTGGCGGACTGACGGAGCCTCCGGCCTTCATGTGGAGGAAGGGCAGACCCTTGCCGTCGCAGCGGAAATAGCTGTCTATGACGCCGATATTCTCCTCCTCGGTGGCCTCTACGAGCACGGCAGCGGCGCCGTCGCCGAAGAGGGGACACGTCTGGCGGTCCTTGTAATCGGTGACCGACGACATCTTGTCGGCACCGATGACGATGACCTTCTTCAGGCGTCCGCTCTGAATCATCATCGCCGCCTGGTCGAGGGCATAGAGGAATCCGCAGCAGGCGCCCCAGAAGTCGAAGGCGTAGGCGTTCTTCAGCCCTATCTTTCCTAAGACGATGCTTGCCGTCGACGGGAACTTATAGTCCGCCGTCGATGTGGCAACGATCAGGGCGTCGATGGTGTCGGGGTCTACCCCCGTCTTCTTCAAGAGCTGCTTGGCAGCCTTTCGCGCCATATAGCTCGTGCCGAGGCCTTCCTCGGAGAGTATACGTCGCTCCTTGATGCCCACGCGCGTCATAATCCACTCGTCGTTGGTGTCAACCATGCGCGACAGTTCCTCGTTGGTGAGGACGTACTCAGGCACGTAACCGCCGACGCCAGTGATAATAGCGCTGTATCTGCTCATTATTCAGCTACTTCGTCCTCTTTCTTGATAGCCACCTTTCCACGGTAGTAACCGCAAGTGGGGCAAACAGTGTGGTACACATAGTAAGCACCGCAGTTGGGGCATACGGCGAGCGTAGGAGCTACAGCCTTGTCATGGGTACGACGCTTGAGGGTACGAGTCTTTGATTGTCTTCTTTTAGGATGTGCCATTTTAATTTACAATTTAACGATTTTACTATTTAATTGTTCAGTTTCAGCTCTGCGAGCTTGCTCCATCGGGGGTCTACAGTCTGGCCGGACTCCTCATCGCCGCTTCGGTCGGCTGACAGCTCTTCCAGAGCCTTCGTCATAGCAGGGTTGCACTTACCAGTTGCGTGCACGTGCTGGATGGGTATTGCCAGAGCTATAAACTCATAGATGAACCACGCCGTGTCGAGTATTCCTTCGTTCTCGTCGACGGTCACGGTGTCATCGTCCTCAGAGTTGTTGCTTCCGAGTTTCGCTACCAGACGGTTGTCAGTCTCTATGGGCTGTTCCATCAGGTCGAGACACCGGTCGCAGGTGATGTCTATGCTTCCTACGGTGTGGAACAGGAGTTCAAAAAAGCCGGATGCCTTGCGTATAGACAGCGACACATGCAATGCTCCACTCTCCACCTCCGTCTGATCCAGGGCGTCGAAGAATGACTTGTCCAACTCCCACTCGAAGTTTGTCACCTCGTCTGTAAGTCCTTTCAAATCAATCTTATAACGCTCCAAATCACACATATTCACACTTTTAGGGTGCAAAGGTACTAACTTTTTGGGAAACGACCAAAAAAAACGGTTATTTTTTCATTTCTATGCGGAAGGTGGTGCCGACGCCCACCTCCGACTGCTTCACGAAGATGCGTCCGTGGTGATAGTCCTCTACGATGCGTCGTGCCAGCGAGAGTCCGAGTCCCCAGCCGCGCTTCTTCGTGGTGAATCCCGGTGTGAAGACATTCTTGACGTCCTTCTTACGGATGCCCTTGCCGTTGTCCTGCACTTCCAGCGCCACGCGTGTGTCATCGTCGGTAAGCGTCAGCACGATACGTCCCGCCCCCTCCATGGCGTCGACGGCATTCTTGCAGAGGTTCTCTATGACCCACTCGAAGAGCGAGGCGTTCATCTTGACGATGACGTCGTGGTCGGGCACATGGCATACCATCTCCACCTTCTTCGACGTGCGCCGGTCCATATAGTCTACGACGTGCGCCAGCACCTCGTTCATCGACGCGTCGACAGGTTCCGGCAGCGAGCCGATCTTCGAGAAGCGGTCGGCGATACGCTGCAGGCGCTTCACGTCCTGGTCCATCTCGGGTATCAGTTCGTCCTGCGGATAGTTCTCCTTCAGGATTTCCACCCAGGCCATCAATGAGGAGATAGGCGTTCCCAGCTGATGTGCCGTCTCCTTCGACAGTCCCACCCACACCTTGTTCTGCTCCGCGCGCTTCGACGACAGCAAGGCGAAGATGGCGATGACGACGAAGATCATCACGATGCCCAGCTGCACGTAGGGCCACTGCGTCAGGCGCTTGAGCATCGTCGACTCGTCGTAGCACACCAGCTGTCCGCCGATGCGGATGGTGTCGCCCGCCTGCATCATGCGCCGGGCATAGGCCTCGATATGCAGCGTGTCGTCGATATTACGGAAGTCGTCGATATGGCCTTCACTGTTCACCACGATGACGGGGATGGTGTTGTTCGACTGTATCACGTTGAGCACCAGCGACAGGTCGGTGGTCTCGTCGGCCGTGTTCAGGGTGTGCAGCGCCTCGGCCCACGTCTCCATCTTGGCACGCTCCTCACGCTGCAGGTCGCGCACCAGGTAGTGCGACACCAACAGCGACACCACGGCTATGACGATAGCCGCAATGACGAGCAAGATCTTCACCTGTCGGATTCTGTCAGTCCATTGCATAGCTTTCTATATAACGAAAAAGCCCCGAGGATATTGTATCCTCAGGGCTTCACTTTGAAAAAAGATGGCGGCCTCCTACTCTCCCGCATTGCATTGCAGTACCATCGGCGCAGGCGGGCTTAACTTCTCTGTTCGGAATGGGAAGAGGTGGGACCCCGCTGCAATAACCACCTGATAGAAGATTCGCTGATTGACAACCGGCTATTCGCCGTCGACATGCCAACCGCGTATAAGGTGACATCTTGCACACAAGAGCTGTGAAGCGCACTGACATTAAAGCCAGACGTCTCAACGTATTACATCTGAAAGTATC
>Ga0256405_10004675_pt1 | contig 25169 bp, 24 predicted proteins | sample RumenRJG_02DNA_FD_189096 | JGI IMG/M metagenome (GOLD analysis project Ga0256405, IMG submission 189096) | Bovine rumen microbial communities from Lethbridge, Alberta, Canada - RJG_02 | ecosystem: Host-associated > Mammals > Digestive system > Stomach > Rumen | place: Canada: Alberta... | reverse complement strand
TTATGTCTGTTACTATACATGGTAATCCCATAGCCCCTGCTTCCAATACAGTATTGGGAAATCCCTCTCGATAGCTAGGAAACACGTAACAATCAGCTGCGGCATAATAGGCCAACAGCTCATCTCCACACTTCGGTCCAACATACTCTATGGCAGCATTATTCGCTATCAAGTCCTTTGCCTCCTGTGATATTGGGTCTTGACTATCTTCATTCCAACCCACCAATAATAGCCTTGCAGGAGCAAAACCAGACAATTTACTCATTGCCTTGCAAAGTTCATTGATTCCTTTATCTTTGGCAATGCGTCCAACAAACACAAAGGTAAATACTCCCTCCTTCTTCAACTTCTGAGCCAACTCCATCACTTCTGGTCTACGAGAATAATGAGTCAAATCAATACCCTTCACATTGCCATATCCTAAGACCTTCATTGGTTTCTTCGTAATTCCATTGTTCTGTAGATCCATCATGACACCCTTTCCTTCTGGAATTACGTGAGTAGCACAAGCACATGTGATGGCATCTGTCAACATCAATATCTTTCGTTTCAATCCTGTTGCCGTTGGGAACACTAATCCTGTAAATGTATGCACTCTCACGGGTACTCTTGTCAGCCAAGCTGCTATCATACACAATAGTCCTGCTTTGGGAGTCATAGAATGCACCATCGTTGGTCTTTCTTTTAAAAAGGTCTGAATCAGATGCCATAATGATACTACATCATGAATGGGTGATATATGTCGCTCCATAGGAACACGTTTCCCCTGAACGCCATATTTCTTTTCCATCTCATCCAATTCCGGTCCTGGAGACGACAACAGAATCACTTCATACTTCTTTTGGAGTTTTGCAAGCAAACTCTCCATGAAAATGAAGGATAAAGATATAGTACATGCACGTATTATCTTTGGTTTCATAGTCTCGAAAAACTCATATAAACATCATTATACCGACTTACCATTTTACTGATATCAAACTGTGTTGCACGTTTATAGCATTTATCGGCTATTTGCTTATAGTACATCTTATCATCATGAAGTTGCTTAATTGCTTCAGCCAAGGCATCAGCATCTTCGTGTGGTACAAGTATTCCAAAACCTTTTGTAATCTCACGGATTCCTTCAACATCTGACGCAACAAAGGGTTTCCCAGCTGCCATTCCTTCAATATTTGAAAGTGACAATCCTTCGTAATGAGTGGACATCACTATCACATCCGCAGTTTTGAGAATCTGAGGTACATCTGTCCTTAATCCCACCATCTTCACTCGATCTTCCATGCCAAGGTCACTAATCAGCCTTTCTACTTCTGCACGAGATTCCCCATCTCCCACTAACCATGCTTCGAATTTTTCCTTAGGAAGTTTCGTCATTGCTTTAATCAGCGTTGCATGGTCCTTCTGAGGTCTGAATGCTGCTACCATCACCACCAAGAACTTATCAGGCTTCTCACTTATAATAGGTTGAGCAGAATGAATCGTCTCAATATTTACTCCATTATATATGGTAACAATCTTTTTCAAGCAGCCACTCTCGTTCTGAAGATAACTTCGCAGGTTTTCTTCTGCCTGCTGGGAAATACAGATTACATGGTCATATCGTGCATACATCCACTTGTCGATAAGGGAAAGAATCCGATTACCCCGTTTTCTGTTATGCGTGTTATGTTCTGTTGTCACCATTATCTTATGGCAGAAGATATTTGCCAGTACTGCATATAACTGTGCAGAAGAGTTATGGGTGTGTATTATATCATATTTACGGATGATGGGTATCAGTTGAAAAATGAATCGAGGGTTATAAAAAGAGTTACCCAAACGATAAATCTTGCATTCTGGGCATTCTTTCTCTAGTCGTTTCATCAAATCCGTGTGCTCCGCATTGAACACCGCCACTCCGACCTCATGCCCCAGTGAACAAAACTGAGGCATTAAATTTACCACCAATGCCTCTGCACCACCAGTTTTCAAAGATGTGATTACGTGAAGGATCCTCATATCTATAGAAAATTCAAGCGAACCTCTCTACGGGATATACTATGTATTTTTCTGTAGGAGAACTATCTTTAGGAATTATCTGCCCAGGATTTCCTATTACTATACTATTATCTGGAACATCAAAGTTAACGAAAGCACCAGGTGCAATTAGTACATTATTACCAATAGTGACATTCCCAATAACTATTGAATTACGTCCCATAAAGACATTATCGCCAATTGTTGGCACCCCTTTCTTTTTCCCTAGTGCATTTCCAACTAAAGTTCCGACACTTATACAGAAGTTTTTTCCAATAACAGCATCTGGGTTCACAATAATTGAGCCAAAATGCCCAATATAGAGTCCTTCTCCAATTTGAGTTTGATATGGAATCTGAATATGAGTAATATATGAGGTTAAGCGCAATAGCATTCTATATAAATGTCTTAAATGCCCAGCCTTACTCTTTCTATAGAAGAATGTATATGTATATCCAGGAACAAAAAAGATGTATTTCAACTTTTCTTTTATATTATGGCAGTTCTCACCTTCATAACGAAAAAGATCTTTTAGCAAAATGTTATTCATAACAAATCTATTTGTACAATTTTCCTGATTTTACAAAATAATAATTAATCAAGAACAGCATTAACCCTGGTATAATGGATAAGCATGTTAAAAAACGCATCGGAGATTCCTGAACAAAATTGAAATTACGACTACGGATAGAATGTGACACATAATGAATATTATCCTCAAGTTTACGCTTCCACAAATGAGTTTGTATCATGTCATATTTTCGCAAAAAAGCAAAGCCTTTGGGATTTTTCCAATACTGACGCCACATGCCTCTGCTCGACCCGTCATCTTGATAATCAACAATGACAAGAACTTCGTTTGAAGCCAACAATGGATATTTCTCATCCACCATATGATATTTATATATCAAGCCTACATATCGTTCTCCTTCAAACAACGGATATTCTGGAGTATTACAAATAACATCTGTTCGATATACAAGCTTTTTATCTCCACTTCCTTTTAATTCTTCATGAAAGCCTCTAAGGGTTATTTCCTTTAAACTATCAGGAAACCTGTCACCGAGAATCTGACCATCCTTTGTGGCATCAAGTCCAATAATACCTGCGACCTTATCCGAACCATACTTTTTCCAAAAAGTAACAATTTTCTCTACCGCATCATCAGGCATCCAGTCATCAGAATCAATACATGTATTTAGCTCTGTATTGATATTTTTGTATGCCGTATTATGAGCCCCATGCATTCCCTGATTTTCCTGATAAATATAATGAATAGGGATTATACCCTCTTTCATCCATCCCTCAACTAATTGGCGCGTGTTGTCCGTAGAACCATCATCTATAACAAGCCACTCAAAATCCTTGCATGTTTGACGGCAAAGACTTTCATAAGTTCTCATGATGGTATGTGCCCTATTATATGCTGGAGTGAATATTGTCAGTGTCTTTGGCATATATTTAAATATTCAATAATAACTTCTTTGCAAATAACTTTCCTTTATTGTTTTTCTTTGTCATCAATTCATATGCATAAAGTCTCTCGTAATCCCTATTTAGAAAAGCATCAGCAAATTCATAATGATATTTATCGTAATCTCTTACTATGCTCATTCCTTCTTTCACTTCTGGTAATGACATCACTTTTTTGAATTCTGTAATAAAGCCTACCTTGTCAAAAACATCATATTCAACAATTTGGTAGAAATATGTATTCAAATAGTTTAATAACTCGACCGCAGTGTAGGCCTTAAAACTGAGCAACCCATATTTTTCTATTTGCCCCATTTTCAACTTGTAACCTATTAATGCTGTTTCCAACACCGATTTATCATATCTATTAGTAAATCCGCCCCACCGATAATAATACAACACCTCAGGAACAACAGCGATTCTCCTTGCATATGGAAGGACATGCATATTATAGGATAAATCCTCTATAATATGCCCCGTTTTAGGAGGAGTTGGAATACTTTCCAGAAAAGATTTTCGGTACATCTTGTTCCATATGTTAACTGGTAAATCATTCATGCCAAAAAAGGATACATAGTACTTCTCCATAAAACTTTCATGGTCTATTATTCTTTCCCTTTGCATTGATTCAGCGTTACACTTTCCAAAAGAGAAAAATGGACTGAATAAAAAACGGATATGATTTGCTACAACAACATCTGCATTGGTCTCCTCAATTTTGCGAATAAAAAGCTCGAATGCATCTTTACGATATCTGTCATCTTGATCCATATGAAGAATGAAATCTCCTTGGGCATTACTTATTCCAGTCCTTCTTGATGATTCAACACCTCCATTTTCCTTCGTAATAATCCTAATTCTTTTATCTACTTTCTCCAGTCCACTCAATATTATCTTTGTCTTATCTATAGATCCATCGTTAACTATTATCAATTCAAAATCACGATATGACTGTTTTAAGACAGACTCAATAGTTGCCTCAAAAACTTTTTTCTTTTTCTCTATATTATAGACTGGTATGATTACGCTAATCACCATTCCTTTTCCTCCTCATTTATATTCTACCCAATATCCACATTGATATTGTAAAGCCCAAATGAGCCAATAAAATATATGCAGTTTTCTTACTATGGTCTTTCTTAAATACTGGCAAATTAAATAGTGGATATGCCAAAACAATGGGATAAATAAACCACGAAAGATAAGCAAAACGATTAGAGAATAATCCTCTAATTACCAATACCCAAAAAGAATTGGCATAAATATATGTTCCTAAGAGCAATAGATATGTATTATTATAGACTTTGCGTACAAAAAGAGTATATGCTCCCAATACAATAGGCATAGAACTATACAAAAGGAAATCCCATCGGAAACGGTTTTCCAACTCAATACCCCATTCTGCTGCAACATCTTCACCTCTTTGCATATTGGCTGCAAGGCGATCATCATAGTTTAACAATGAAAACAGATTACCTAATGTCTCACCAAATGCCAAACTGAGTGCAATTGCTCCAAACCATGTTAAATACATGAGTTTGGGATTTCTAACAAAATAGGTAAAGAACATACATACCAGAGGCAAGGCAGTCGACTTGTGGCAACTGATAGCAATTAGTGAAAAGATAATGGGCCATACACGCTTGCCTCTACACATACTTCCTAAGGCTAGTATAACAAAGCTACAAGCCACTCCATTACGTATGCCATTAACCGAATATGTGTAAAAAGAGAAAGCTCCTATACAAAACAACATCAGGGTCGCTCCATGCCGAGAATCCAGTTTCCGACATCCAGTAAACATCATCACGATATAGAAATACATGACAATAGCCAAGAAATAATTAATGTCTATTACTTGCGCACAATAGAACATTCCCCAATAGAACAGCCAGTCACTGTTCATTTCGGCAGGCAAGTCGCCTTCTGTCACTCCATAGGTCTGAAAAACCTTATACGAAGCATTATACATCACCGTATCTCCAAAAATATCAGAAATAGGTCGGAAACCAAACAGGAGGATGAAGAATAGAGAGAAGAATATCATCGGCTTATAGTCATCACGATGATATAATATGCCATATCCACGTGTCGTCTGCATTTCGCAGAACTTCATCACAGTCAGCAACATGACAACATACATATAAATGGAAAAATAGTATGGTGCAAATTCTTTCATGGCAATCAATGTAGAATTAGATTTATTTTTTGAGCCGCTTTCTGTCCAATTATTCTAAACAAAAAATTCTTTAACTTATGCACTCTGAAACTTATTGTATTGTGATCCATCCATGAACAGTCATAATGATGAATCGCCACTGTCCTTCTTGTTTTTGTAATGATTCCCGTTGTAGAATCCATCGGACAGAAATAATCAGCAGGATAAATCCATATACCTTCCACCTCTTGCATATCCTCTGATGGTTTCATACCATAAGCATACAATTCCTTGGTTGTATAAGATACTATGGTCATATTATTATGAGAACCATCTGTATTTATAAAGCGCTGACTATCATAAGTCTTAAGCATCCTCTGATAAAAGGGATGCCCTGACTCCACCCCCAGTCCTAATCCAGGAGCAACCATCGGCTTTCCATCAAGTGAAGCCCCTTGTTCAATACCCATAAATGGACCACGTGCAATAATCTCATCCATATTGGCAATAATTTCCACATCCGTGTCGAAATAGAGGCCACCTTTATGATATAGAATCCAAAAGCGGGCATAATCACTGACAAATGCATATTTCTTGGCTTCATATGCCTGTTTTGTATATGGAATACTATTCACATCAAAGTTATCCTCATTCCATTCTTTTATCTCGTAGTCTGGCAAATATTTCCGCCAACTGGCTATACACTTCATAGCTGAAGCAGGAAGCGGATTACGACCAAACCAACAATAGTGTATTATCTTTGGAATCATATCATTCGATATACTTTTTCAACCTCATCCATATTTCCATAATCATGGTTATGAAGATAGTTTATAATATCATTTTGTAACTGTATATTCCTAATAAAGTCTGCAATACCTTTTGCACAGCCCTCATTATCCTTTGGTACAATCACGCCATCAACACCATCTTGTATCTGACTCTTTGCTGTAGCATAATTCGTTATAACCACAGGTTTACACAGCATCTGAGCCTCACGGACTGTGACAGACTTACCTTCGTAGCGTGAAGGCTGGGCATAGATATCACAAGCCTTCATATAGGGATAAGGATTCGTACGTTTCCCTAAAATAACCACATAGCCTTCCATCCCTATTTCTTTCATTTTCTGACGAATTAATGTTTCATCTCCATAACCAATGATATACCAATATATATCTATTCCCTGTTCTCGCACTCTTCGACATATATCAGGTACATTATCATAGTTCTTTGCATCGGTAAATCTTCCTACTGAAAGAACATTTACTCTACCCTCTTTCTTAGGCATTTCATTGGTTATGTCTTTCTCATCTGCCCTTTTGCGGACAAATTCTGATGACAAGATATTCTCTATCTCAACTATCTTGCTCTCTAAAGAAGGAAATACTTGCAAAAACGTCCTTGTTACATCTGGAGAGATACTGACAATATGGTCAAAAGCTTTCCATATAGGTAATTCCGCATCCACATCAAACTCTACTTTGGTATAATCTGTATGAATCCAGCAAACTTTCTTTTTTGCCCTAACTTTACTCAATACATAGTTGTGAGGCTGCAGGAAACTAATCGCCAAGTCATATTCTCCATAGTATTCCAACGAAGGAAGATAAGGTTCAACCTCTTGAGCAATATACTGGAAAACTGCATTTTGAGGTAACGAAGTATCTTTAGGTTGATATCTCTTTGCTCTCCATTTAGCCTTCAGTCGTCCCCATACCACACCAAGCTGTCCTCTACGTATTGCTTCGGTCAATGGGCCCTCTATACAAGCATAGGCAGTAATTTCTGGCAACAAGTTAACTCCTTTAGGAATAAATTGCATCAGTTCACCCTGATGGCGATGGAGAAACAAGTCCACATTATATCTGGAATAGTCCAAGGCTTGTAACAGACCGATAAGACTTATCTCTGCCCCACCCAACTCCAAATAATGCATGGATATGAAGATACGTTTCTTTGTCATGACATCAATACTTTCTTCAAGAAATCCTTTGAATCATTAATATCCTTTTGCAATAATGGATTAACAACCCTATAATCTATAGGATTCAATAGTGACGCAGAATAACTAGTCACAAGTCTGCCGACTATATTATAACTCATCAGCAAACTCTTCATACGTTCATTGATTCCCTCTGAACGGTTTACCACGCAGAAATCCCGCTCATAAATCAAAGAAAAAGCAGTCGCATGAAAAGAGTTAGAAACTACATAGTCAGCATCTCGAATCAATTGTACGAAATCTAAAGGTGATGAAGCCCACATATCTTTATCAACATAACCAAGGCGAAAACCACTGATATTATATATCTTCAAGTTTTTCTCTTTAGCTATTTGTTGTGCAATCTCTTGTATCTTGGCAGAATGCTCTGTATCATATACCAGCAAATAACGCTCTTTCTCATGGGTATGAGATGCAACCTCATTCCATTGTTCTTTTGATAATAAGAACACAGGATCACAGACAGCAACTCCGTCTTCTCGTCCTAGAGAAGCCAACAAAGGCAAGGAGCAACGCTCACGAATAGAAATTACATCGAAGTTCTGAAGCATCTTGCAAACAAACTGCTTACAATCTTCAGCAACATCTTCTGTTGCGAAACTGGCGGCATACGAAATCCGCTTGGCAGTCTTGGGTGCAAAATCCAAATAGAATGCAGCATCACGACCATTTTGAAACAAGGTATTCCATATCTGATCACTACCGGCAATGTAAACATCTGCCTGTGGTGGATTATCGTTCAGTTCATCACAACTATGATATATCTTAGGAGTCAGTTTGAGATAATTTATTGTGAAGTCATCAAAGGCACGTTTTCGTTTCAAACTCCATAATCTTTTTGGCAACATAGCAAAAAGATACAACTGTTTGACGATGGGTTTATCATATATCGGATTATCAACAGACCATAATTGATAATCTCCACAAAGATATTCTGGCTTATAATTAATAATCTCTACATGATGCCCCACAGAAGCTAAATACGTTTGTAAAGCATATGCTTGAAGAGATGCGCCATGATTATACACATCATGACATGTAATAGTCTTAATTTGCATCAAAAAGCTTTTCTACCTTTTCTACCTCTGTCATGTAGGTAGTATTTTTCTCCTTATTTACATTCGCAATGATTCGGTTTTTCAAATCCGTATCATTAATCAATCGGAGAATATTGTCTGCAACCGATTCAGGCGTCATCTCCGCTATCAAGCCATTATGTTCATGCTTTATCTGATCATGAACTACATCAAAGTTTGTACTAACAACAGGTTTTCCTAAGATTTTAGCTTCGGCGATAGTAAGTCCATAACCTTCGAACGAGGAAGTCTGAACATACACGTCACATTGAGCCATATATGGATACGGATTAGTCCGTTCCCCTAATAGGATAACATACTTCTGAAGGTTATATATCTTTATCAAGCTTTCAATATTGGGACGTTCTTCTCCATCACCGACAAAAAGCCAAACAAACTCCACTCCCCTATCTTGCAGTATTTTAGCTGCTTCAACAGCTAATCTATGATTCTTAGCAATTGCCAAACGTCCCGTCGTAACTATTAGGGGATGCTGATGATTGAAAATAAGATTATCAACCGGCATCTGTGACTGACGTCTTATCAAATCCGGATTCAAAATATCATATACACAATGATATTTTTCACTATATTGAGGATACTTTTCTCTTAAAACAGATTCCAAATTCTGACTCACAGGAACAAGTGCATCATATTGGTCGTAAAATGCCGCATTATAACTAATATCATATCCTGCAGCAAAGATATCTGCATTTATCCATGCTATTTTCTTTCGGGCATTTATCTTTGTGGAAACAATATAGGTAGGCACACCTTGTTGATAGGCGATTGCCACATCAAATGTTTCCTTTGGAACTTTATAAGCCTTCCCTACACATTTCCATAATGTCTCTGCAGTATGTTCCTTAATACCCAATAGTTGATTAATGCGGAAAAGTAAGGAGTACACTATATGAGATAGTCGGAAAAAAAAATATTCCCAGATATTATACGACGGTTCGGCTTCGACTAAGACATTCTTTGAAAGCAATGACTCAAAGACCATCCCCCTATGCAGCATCCATAGATGTATCTCATATTTTTCCTGATTCAACAACGGCAACAACGATACCAAACTTTTTTCGGCACCACCACAGATTAAAGAATCAATAACAAACAATAATTTCTTCTTCATCTAATCTGATGTTTTTTAATGAACTCAGGAATAGGCAATTTAAAATCTTCATAGCAGTCATCAACTTTTTCATCATCCCAGTCCCACCATGCAATTTTATTCATCTGGGCCGCTTCCTCTTCTGTACATTTCCTTTTTATAATCTTAGCTGGCACTCCACCAACCAAACAATAATCCGGGACATCATGCGTCACGACTGCACCTGCTGCAATAGTAACACCATTACCAATAGTAACCCCATACAATATGGTGGCATTCATGCCAATCCATACATCATCACCTATTCTTATTCCTTTATCCCCTCCTATTTTATGATGTTTAAATGGATAGGAAGTAACAGTATCCACTTTATGCTTACCATCATCCATCACAAATTTTACTCCATACGAGATTGCGCAATACTTTCCGATAATAAGCGGTGCATCACTCCAACGATATATCTTAGCATGATTGTTGTAAGAATGAGAACCTATCGTAGTATATACATCTTCTTTCAGATAAACATCATCTACCACTCTCATAATATGAGTGTAATCAATCCCCAACATTCGCCAAAGGCAGAAACGGATTTTTTCTTTTAGTGACATACGATACATTTGATTTGATGTAATACCCATCTCATATAATAAAGAATACTATACCCCAATACTGCATATTTATCACAAAGATTCAAGGCAGTAGAAGCCAATCGCCAACGATCACTAAAAGGAATATGCTCATCACACATCCTACACTGAATCCAAATGGCCTTATTCTTTATTAAATAATTTCTCGTTACAGGATTATTTTTTGCCCTTTCTTTTATGAATTTCTCTCGCTCAGCAAAAACAATCAGCATATAGTCATACTTCTGAATATAATGGGTCGATGTCATAATAGAGCTAGAACGAATCCTATAATGATAGGTTTTCTTTGTTATTGTTTTAATTGAATCAACGCTATGAGCTAACTCAAAGGTCCATAGATTGTCTTCATATATCAATCCTTCTTTAAAATATAATTTTTCTGAAATAAGAACGTCTCTTCGTATCAATTTATTCCATGCCGCAATTGGGATGCGATCCTTTACAAATGCGTTTATTACATGAGCATTTCCCATATATAAAGCATCATAGAACGAAAGTTCAATAGAAAAACTCTCTACTGCGCCAAATAATTCCAACGCACCGCAGACGACATCCACAGAGTCTTCGCTGGTTGCATCCACCAAGGTTTCTATACAATCTGGCGTTATTTCATCGTCACTGTCTAAGAAATAGACATAATCACCAAATGCTGCATCCAAGCCTGTATTTCGTGCAGCCGACAATCCTCGATTATGCTCATGCGTTAAGTATTTGAATACCAAATCATCGCTCTTTTCAGAATCTTCAATAAGGTCTTTTGCTATCTGGATACTCTGATCTGGAGTACAATCATCAACCAGTATTACCTCTAACTGACGATATGTTTGATTCAATACAGACTCCACACACCGCCCAATATATTGTTCAACCTTATAGACAGGAATGATGATAGATACTAACATGTTATGATTTAATATGTGCAGAAATAAAATTTTTCATTCTGGACAACGCGCCGTCAGTATGATTTTCATGGATATTTCCTCGTTGCTTATCTATATACATTTTTCCACGACAATCTCTATTTCTACGCATAGCAGCCTTTAATGAGTGAGTGAAGATATTAGAAAGGAATTTCCTAAGAATCTCTTTCTGTTGGGCTTTTGAATATTGTAAATCACCCAATGCCGGCTTATGAAGCATATCAAAATATAACGTCTCATTTTGGTCTATTTCTTTCACTTTCTCTACCACATCCGCTATTGAATGATAATCCAGAACATTTACAAACGACTTCTTATTAAAGACTTTACCAACAGCAGGGTCTCCCCAGTAGATAGGAATACAATTTGCAGCAAAAGCTTGAATCAATTTCTCTGTTGTATAACCAGGATAGGAGCTATTCTCACAAACAATAGAAAACTTATGAGTCTTATCAAAAGATAATTTATCATCTACTGGTCCACCGATATTATTATTCCATCCTCCTCCTGAATCCACTTTTTTATAGGCAGACAACTCAGAAAACAAGTCTCTAAAGATCGGATTCCTATTGGCGTTACTGATTGTCATGCTACAAAAGTCCACTTTCTTTTCTATGGGTCTCAAATGCTTTGTCTCCATCAAATCACAGACATCTTCATAAAGATAATATAAAGGGAAACGAAGGTATCGGTCACCAAAGTCAAGCCAATCAAATCCCATAGCATAGTCACAAGCATTAAAATCTGGTGTTATATTCTCACCGGTATAAAAGATTTTAATTGTGCTATCAGGAACCTGCCAATGTTCCTCAGAAAATAAGGAATATAATAAATAGTCAGCATTCATATAATCCCGAGTATCTTCTATCTGACACACTTCATGTATCATCTTTTTAATGAGGGACTGCTCGGAAAAGAATTCATCCCATAAACCCGTATATGCAATTGTCTTCATGTTGCAGATGAATTATACTACTTCTTCAATATATTTTTTCCAGAATTCCTCATACTCATATTTGTGAAATGCATGACAGCCAAATGGTAGCTGATTGTTGCACATCCGGAACAAATAGGAAGGGAATTTCTCAAAAGCGAAACAAGCTGCTTTTTCTGGTGTTGGCAGATGAGGATTAAGATATGTGGGAGAAAGAAAACCAGAGAAGAGTGCATCTTCATTCATGTTACTTTTTCTAAAGTAACTTATATTATTTTTCCATCCTAAAATATAAGGCAAATATTTTATTTTGTTATAATATCTATAGGTCAACACAGGACCTTTCCAGTTCAGCACTTTCATACAATATGATATCTTTCGCAACGAAAGGCCACCGTTTCCCACTTTCCACAGCCCAATATCTATTGGTTTTTCTTCATCATTTGTAATCCATGGTGCCCCTACATAATCATATCCCTCATTACACCAATATTCTAATTCATCTCTAAACACAAATGCATCCAATTGATAAATCAGAATATATTGATAAGATATAAACGATAAATAGAACTCCTTACTTTTTAACAATCTGTTATATCCATCAATTCCCTCAAAGAATGATTTAGAGAAAAACACAGAATCTAAATGGACTCCATATTCATCTGCCAACCGATGATATGCAGACAAATTCAAACTTTGAGGAGTTACCAATATGATTCTGTACTTATTTAAAATCTTCAAGCACTGCCTAAATGACAATTCCTCATACTTATCAAGACTCTCTTTATAGATAGGAATGACAATGGAAACGATTTTCATCTCAGTCTCTTTGGAAAATAATGTCATTATTTAAAAAGCACTAAATATTTTCTATAAAAAGCAATAGGTCTCTTTTTATATTCCCAAGAAAAATAAGCAGTCGACCAATCCCATTTTTATCCCATAACTTCAGAACTTTTCTCCTAACTTTATGCGACTCGTATTCTGCATTGAGATAATAATTGAGACATTTTCTCCTTTCATTTTTTACATTAGTAATATAGCCATGATTAACCAGATAGTCAAATATGATCTTATGTTCTATTGCAGAAACACCTTGCTGGCCTAACATTTTGGTAGTATTTGACTTGTGGTATCTAAAATAATTCTGCTCTTTCGTACTAAAAAAGACATTTCCATGTTCCATCATCTCTATCCAAAACAGCCAATCGCCATCACCCTGCATTTTCATATATTGCTTGTCTATTCCCAAAGCAATATTCCGATTAAAGACCACAGAACTGGCATTAGCTACAGCATTACATTGAATCATATACGCAGAAATGAAATCCTTTCCATTCATCACAACATTACCAGGAAGAAGTGTTTGAAGGTTATATATACTTTTATTGCCCTCAACATCATACCTACATGATCTGGAGAATGCCAATACTGCATTGTTTTCCACATATCCATGTACCAATGTTTCTAACATATTTGGCGCACACGAATCATCACTTTCTGCAATCCAAATAATTTCTCCTTTTGCAATTTCTATCCCTTTATACCATTGCTTAAACGTGGAACCACAATTATCTTTATTAATAATAATACTAGAAACACGTGGATCATCTTTATATTGGTTGATTACTTCCACGCTATTGTCCGACGACTTATCATCCAAAATAATCAATTCGAAATTTTGGTATGTTTGATTCAGAACACTCTGAATACGCTCATCCAAGAATTTTGCGTGATTATAGTTGGGAATGATAATGGATACTAACGATTTTGCCTTTTCCGATATCAACATTACCTATATACTAACCTAATGTTTTAATAATCCTTGCAGGACACCCTGCAAGGACAGAGTTTGAAGGGAAGCTATGAGTTACAACAGCATTTGCACCAACAATAACATTATTACCGAGGATTACCCCAGGAAGAATGGTAACATTGTCTCCAATCCACACATTATCACCAATGTGCACAGGTCTGCTGGAAAGTGAGCGTTTAGCTGGTGGTACATCTATGTCATTCTTTGTAATACTCCCATGAAAATGGTCTGCAATAAAGACCTTGCTGGCAATAAGAACGTTATTCCCTATTGTGACTTTTTCAATACAACCAATATGACAAAAATCTTCTAGCCTTACATTATTTCCTATTATAATTTGAGGAAGATAATTATTTAATGCATAATTATCTATTGCTTCAATTCTTAAACATCTTCCCACAGAAAAGTTATCTCCTATCTTAATATACTTGCCACCTACTATTAAATAATTATTATCACATAAAAGATGACAATTACTCCCTACAGAAGCAAACTGATTAATAATTCTATCTACTTCATATTGATTTCCAACAGCTTTTACTGTTTTTAGTTTCCGATAAATGGCTAGCGCTATTCTTTGTTTAATTGCTAGTAAATTCATATATTACGCCTAATTATTCTGTTTCCATCCTAATATCTTTCTCTTCGTACAAGTCAAGATACTCATTATCTTCTCGTAATAGTATATTTTATGGCAATAATACATCATACGCCAATAGTCTCTTTCTGAATAATAGGTAGTAAGACTCTTATGAATACCTGACAAATCAAATGATTTATCTAGAGATTTCAAAACAAATTGCATATAAAAGTCCTGTAAACACCTGTATAAATCTTCCAAAACTTTATTATATGTTCTCGAAGTTATTCGACCCTTAAGAAGCAAATCATTCAGCATATCAGGAAAAACCACAGCAAATGTGTTGAATAAGTTATAATGCCCTTTCCCTTGCCCACATTGTTGAACCTCAAATTTCTTATTGTAGATAATATAATTACTATGTTGGCGATGTTCAAAAAGAAGGGAAGTATTAGGAAACATTTCATTATATTTTATCTCATTCAAACTCTCTATATCATTATCCCAAATGCCAATACCACCACTCCATGTACACATATAATGAAGATTAAACACAAACTCGTCTAAATTCTCACATTCTGTTATTTCACCATTTGTAATGGATCCATTACTACAATATATTACAGGCTTGGTTAATCTGTATTTTTCAACAAGAGAAATCCAGTCTCTTAATGCATTGGGTTCTAGAATACTCCTGTGATTAAGCATCTTATGATATATACCATTTCCAAGTTTTAGAGATGTTATTAGATTTAGGAATCCCTTGCTTTCAGTCTTGTAATAGGACAAATTAGAGTAGTCAAATTGCTTCAATTCGTCCTTTAAGTCACTATTCTCACCATTGTCGGTGATAACCACATCAAATAAAGACAAATCTACTCCTTGTGAGTATACCCCCTTAAGCGTTGGTATAACCCACTTAGTTGCACCATTTGTTGGTATGCATATTGAGATAATAGGTTTACTATATTCCATGCCTATCTGAATAAATTTAAAACTTCAACCACTATTTTGCCTCACTTTTCTTTAAGACTTGTTTTTGGGGTATGGATAACTCCTGAGCATGAATGCATTCAGTAACATGAAAGGAGAGCTTGTTCCAATTCTTATCGGTTATCTTGATTTATAAAATCTAAATAATCATCATAGTTTCGTATATAGTCCTCTTCTGAATATCCTTCTGAAGCTAATACCAGACAAATACTTCCTGATGAAAAACCTTGTTCCGATGCCCATATACCAGGTGGAACATGTAACCCCCAAAAAGGCCTGTTAAGTAATACTGTCCGTTTGTTTATACCATCATCAAGGACAACTTCGAAACTGCCACTGGCTGCAATCAAAAACTGATGGCATTTCTTATGGGCATGGGCTCCACGATCTTCACCACCTGGAATATCGTACGAATAAAACACTCGATTTATAGGAAAAGGAACATGTACATTTTCATACATATATGTTAAGTTTCCCTCTTTATCATGCATTTTATTCAATTCGCAGAGGGAGCAGTCAAATACACTTCTTCCTCCAGAATCAACAAGGTTATTACTTGGGGCATTAACTTTTATGGATGTCTTAGTGTCGTAAACAGTGGGAATTCTTGTGTAGTCCTTTCTCCATAATTTATATTCCTCATAATCTGACACATAATCCTGCTCATCATAATCCGTTGAAGAGAGAACCAATGCCAATGAATTGGTGGAGAAATTGGTCATTGTGCGCCACATGCCATTGGGAACATATAGACCGTAATAAGAACGATTGAGCGGAAAAACTTGTTTTTTTTCTCCATCATCTATCTCCACGTCAAAACTACCAGAGAGAGCTACGATAAACTCCTCCGTCTGTTTATAAGCATGACCTCCCCTATCTAATCCACCAGGCACATCATATATCCAATGCACCCGTTTTATTTCGAAGGGAATCTGTTTAATTTGTTCTATAATGGACAAATTACCTCGAGGATCTACTATTTTAGGTAAATCGAGTATTTGGGGAGTTTGTATTATCATACGTTTAAGACAATATTAGAAACGACATTCTTAATAAATATTACATCTGTATTAACCTGTTTTTGACAAAAATATCCATTATTCTATATTATTCATTCTCAATTTTAATTGCATCAGATATTTGTATATGTTATAATCCGATGAACAATTCTTATTCTCATGGTATAAGAAATAACTTAGGTCCTTCTTTGGATTTTCTTTAAAAAAGACATCTGTTTTCTTTCGTTTTGAATCATAAATATCCCATGCTTTACTCCAATAGTGATTAATTTGGATTGAGGGGTCTGTTTCATCCACAGGTAGGAAAGTTCCTTCTCCTATTGTTGCCCGATGGAATATATTGACGGGACGTATCAACCTATTTTTTCCTAAAATTTTCACCAAAACCGTTGTTGCATGATGACACGATGAATCAAAAACACTGATGTCATAATCCGTATTTATGAGACACTTCCCGCAATGATCTATATGACTCCAACTAACATGATATTGTTCTATAACTAACTGATTATAGTCATGATGCATCTTTCCTGAAGTCCCAAACATCTTCCAATATATTTGTATAACAGGATATTTTTCATAAGGTTTTATCCATTCTTGCAATGTCAAATGCGAATTCGGACAGAAAAATTCATCTATATCTAGGAATGAAACCCATTGTGTTTCATGCCTATATGTTTCATAAAAATCTTGATATGCTTTAAACTGTGCATGATCATAAGGGAAATCTACAAGAGTAACAAATCCTTTCTCAATATATGGTTGTAAGACCTCGTGATAGTTATCTGTAGAATTGTTATTATACATATAAAAATGCTCAACTCCAACGAGACTATTCAACTCAATCCATTCTCTAAGAAATGGGGCTTCATCTTTAAAAATGGCACAAATTGAGATTGAATATTTCTTGTTGTATGACGGCTTCCTGTTAAGAAATATCATCTTCTTAATCTCACCCCATAAAAGCAATTTGAAATGATTTCTCATATACTCATCTTTATCGTTTTCTTAATGAATAATAAGCCTTTTTCTATCGAACTATTGTTATACTACCATAAGCATTATCAACACTCCAAGTCTTGAAGCGTTTTGATGATTCCTCAGGAATCCAATCTGCAATGGGAGTCATGAATGAGGAGCCATAATAGGTCTCCAAACATTTTCTTGGATCCGCAGGAGAATTATACTCAAATTTTGACAACTCCACCTTTTCTATTGGGTACGCATCAGGTATGCAATATTCACGAAACATCCACTTATTTTGAGAAAAAGTGACCTCGTCTTGTTTATCATAACAGAAGATATGCCGTGTGTCATTCTCCTTGAAACACAAAAATATGTCAATCTGAAATCCCTTATATTCCCAAGTCACTTCAGTTAGAAAACGACTATTATTTCTATACTGATAAAAGAAATGCTTCTTCCTAAATCCTTTTTCAATTAGAGAATTCTCAAAGTCAATATCATATTGATCTGAATACATACCTAAATCCATGTCATAATCATAACTAATAAAAGAATGGTTTCGGTATGCCCCAAGCAATGTTCCAAATTCAAGCCATATAGTTTTATTCAAATCCGCACTTACATTATGAAATATATCTAGTATTTCTAACCCATACTGCTTCATCAAAGCGTTCTGACTCAATTGTGCATTATAAAGCCCAAATTTAGACAAAACACGTTTCTTTATGTAATCAACGATTCTATTTTCCATATCCATTCTGCATATCTTAAAAATCACACTTATCTATACCCCATTGATAAACCTCATCAATAATCGGAGTTACGACATCATACTCTTGTGCGGTTTCTACAATAAATCTCATTCCATAGGGGAAATCTTCTGTAAAATATCTACTACTAAAATCCGGTTCATATTTGCCATATTTATTTAATTTCATCGGCGACGATATGCCTTTAAACGCAGAAATTGACTGAATTTTCTTAGTTAACGAATCTGCATTATAACTCTCATAATAACTTAAAACAGAAGGTATAGCTCCTTCACGCAGTCCAATTATCATCAATAGTTTCTGGAATTCCTCATCCATTGAAATTAATAACTGTGAAGCCTCTTTTGTCCATTCTGTATAGAAATCCGGATTACTATCATATGCAATACCAGGTTTCCAATTTTTCCACATGGTATATAATCGTGAAGTATGAAGAAGAGGATTACTATTAGAAAGACTAACCTCATAGTAGCTCTCTGCAAGATGTGTTGGCGTCTTAAACAATTTCTCTAGCACTTTCCTAATAGACTCTTTATCATCAGTCTGCTCGACAGCAACACAAAGCGATTCTTTATATCCTTTCAACTCTGCCACATGACCATAATTTATAATTCTAGAGATAAACGGCACACGCTGAAATCCGAACAATGGTTGTATATTAGATAATATTTTAAATGCTTCAAAGAAAAAGCCGGTACTTGAAACAATAGATCCTAACCATGTCTTGGAATCCAGATATGGATCAATACAAATCAACAAATCATGAATAGCATAACCAGGAAGACATATCAATACAATATCAGAATTAGGAATTACATCTTTTGGCTGTGACGAAATTTTTGTTAGTTTACCTTTAAAAGAATTACCATTATTATCAACTATTTCAATATGGTGAGACCATTTCTCAGGACGAGTTGTTAATAAAGATACATTATGCTCTCCTTGCGAGGCAAAAAAACCTGCCGTCACATGTCCCAGATTTCCTCCTCCACAAATTGTTATATTCATAGAGTTTGCTGATTATCCAATTCCTTAAATGCCTTAATGAATCTCGCATTATCCTCATGTGACCGTATTGCTATTCGCATATATTGCTTACCATCAAAACCTTTCTTATCTGAGCAATCTCGAACAAGGATATTGTAATTCTTAAGCATCGTCATCACCAACTGATTAGCATTTTTCGGAGGGAGTATTTCACATAGGAAATAGTTTGCCTGAGAAGGCATAACCCGCAAAAAACTAATCTCTTTTAACTTTCTCTCAAAATCATAACGTTCTGTTATAAACTTCTCGCAAGCTCTCTTATAATCCTTCTCATACTTGTTGAATATCTGCATAAAAAACTCAGCAAAGGAATTAATATTCCAGATACTCACCATCTTCTTTAGCTTGGCAATAAGTTCTATATCCGCTGAACAAAGTATTCCCAAACGAATTCCAGGTACACCATAGCTTTTACTAATACTCTTGATTACTATCAATCCAGTATAAGATTCGAGTATGTTATCATGTAATAATGTGTTATTAATAAAACCATTGCTAAAATCCACGAAACTTTCATCTACAATGAGACGTATGTTTCTACGCTGACACCAAGCAGCCAAAGTTAAGACATCATCAATTGGTATAAAATTACCAGATGGATTATCGGGATTAATCAGTAAAATATTATCTGCATGATGAACTTCAAAATAATCCATCAAATCTTTAGCTGAATAACGATAGTTAAGATTTTCCGGAATGAACGTTACATGGGAGTCTTTGTCTCGTCTATTGGGATATTCCTCAAAAGTAGGTCGTGTAATACCTAATGTACCTGGTAGAATTTCCATCAAAGCCTTAATCAGCTCCGCAGCTCCATTACCCGGAATTATGTATTCTTCCTTGACACCCCAACACTTACTTGCTATCAGAGTATTTACTTTCATTCCTGAAGGATACTCAGAAATAAGAGTCCTAAAATAAGCTTCCATTTCGTCAATAATACGTGACTCATTAAAATAAGGATTCACCAAATAACAATAATCCAGCATCTTAGGGAAACGCCAAAACCCCCCATATCGTCCATAATACTTGCGAAGAATATCCTTCTCATCAGCAAATAAAGCCTCAGCAATGTCAAGGTCCTGTTTATCATCTATCTCATACCATTTTTCATTGATTATTGGAAGTGCCTTTAGTTCATGGCTATTCAGGAATGAAATAATACGCAAAACATTCTCGTAATATTCATTATTGCCTACTGCCTTCGTATATGCCTCTAAGAATGGTACATATTTCGTTTGAGAAAACTTTTTGGAGAACTTATAAATATTAACTGTCTTATAATAATAAGCTGTATCGGCAAATCTAAATGCTGTTTTCGGAACAAAATTAACAATATTATTATCATTATCAATACGAACCATTGTTCCATCCATCCAATTTTCATATTTTGCCACAAGAGCAAGATTAGGGTATGGATTATCAACCAAGAGGTTAAACATGCCATCATCAAAGATTAAATCACTCTCAATTAAAAGAGTATCATCTTCTTGGAGTTTTTCCTTAGCTAACGCCAAAGAATATATATTATTCGTTTTATTATAGACTGGATTATTCACATATTCAATCTTTAATCCATGCTGTTCTTGCCCCAGATAACTCATGAGCTTTTGCCCTTCATAACCAACCACAATCACTACACGCTTTAGAGACAGTTTTGAAAGTTGTAGTAAAACACGATCAATCAACGGAACACCATTTACAGGTACCATACACTTTGTGTTATTCTTGGTATATTCACCAAGACGCTTTCCCATACCTGCTGCTAATATCAGTGCTTGCATCTATTATGATATTTAATTGACTAATAACTTAAATCTATATATCGGAAATATCAAGAGAAGATAGAATTTATAATAATTCAATGGATGTAGACTGTTCAAAATGAATAATAGCACCCCATTCCGGATTCCAACTCAAATATTCCCTATTATCTCTTTTCGTAATGTACTTCACCTCAAAAGACAACACCCCATCGTTAACAACATCAAAATTACGAATACAACCATCCATCTCCTTGTAACCAACATTTAAACTTAGTTTATATTTTCTTGCGGTTAAAGAATGATTGGTTAATGTAATTTTCACCTTATAAACTTCTCTGTCTTGGGGAACAGGAAGACTCTCCGTAACATAACCTAAAATGCGTACATCCGAAAAATCAAAAATATTAATTGAATATCTACATTCTTTGATATTTCCAAAATGCTTTTTCAAAGTTAACTCCAGCACAATAGGTTCATCTGTCCCCAAATTCTGGTAATCACATAAAAATTTTGCTTCTTCAATTGTAATTTCACCAGAAAAGCCCATTTGTCTCATAGATGCTTCAACAACTGAATAACCGCACAAATCCTTTGAATTAGAATCAATATAATAATCTACACAGTCATGGGCACTACCTGAGAAATCAAATTTTCCATCCTTAAGGACAATTGCATTTTTACATAACATCTTTACCGCATTCATGTTATGAGAGACGAAAAGTACTGTACGCCCTTCACCTTTAGATACATCCTGCATTTTGCCAATAGCTTTCTTTTGGAATTCAGCATCACCGACAGCCAAAACTTCATCAACAACGAGAATCTCAGGCTCCAGATGAGCTGCAATAGCAAAGCCTAAACGAACGGTCATACCAGAAGAATAACGCTTTACTGGAGTATCAATATAACGCTCACAACCTGAGAAATCAACTATTTCATCCAGTTTACGAGTGATTTCAGCCTTGGTCATACCCATAATAGCGCCGTTCAAATAGATATTCTCACGGCCTGTCATCTCAGGGTGGAATCCAGTACCCACCTCTAATAAAGAAGCGATGCGACCACGAGCACGGATTTCGCCAACTGTCGGGGTTGTTACACGAGATAGTAGCTTCAGCAGCGTACTTTTACCAGCACCATTCTTACCAATAATACCTACCACATCCCCCTGTTCGACATTGAAATTGATGTCTTTCAAAGCCCAAACGTAATTACTATTGCCTTTTTGAGATCTATCATTAGTCTCACCTATTTTAAGATTTGGATCTTCCTTGTGCAGAACATTCATTGTCCACCAACGATTCAAATCGTGACTGAACGTACCAGTAGAGACCAGACCTAGCCGATACTGTTTACCTACGTGAACAAATTCTATTGCGTTCATAAAATTATATTAATTATTATTTCTCTTCTCATTGAAAATGTACCCAACAATACAACTTCCATCAACTATTATTTCCTCGAAGTCATGCCAAGTATTAGACACTGTGTTTATTGTCTTTTGTTGTCCCTATTTATTGTTTAGTTGATGGTTATAATAGAAAGTCTCATTATTATACTAACCATTTTTCAAGCCAGAACAACACAGCACCCAACTCTTCATATTCCCCCAGTCATCAACAAACAGTTTTCTCAAAAAAGGATGTATCCATCCCCATGCGTCAACCACGATGACGCCTTGTGAATAATTAAAAGTATGCATACCATTATGCAATTTTTTGTTCGTAGAGAACAGTCTTCTAATTTCTACTATATTGAAGGTTTTATCCTTTTTCTCCACTCTTTGCAACGAGACTGCCTGACCGTATGCTGTGTTACATACTTGCGCTGGTCTATACACCACCCCATCATGCTCAAAAAAATGTCCTGCCATTCTAGCAATTTTCTCTTCGAAAGATAATGATGAAGACAACTCAAAAATACCATTTTCAGCATTCCATTTGAATACATCCAACTTATTCCCATTTGCATCATAAGATTGAGTTGAAAAAAGAAGTCTATCACCTAACAATTCTGTCATAACAGCATCTGTCAATGGCAAAGGACATATACATTTGATGAATGTTAAATTCTCACTTCTGTCTTCGTATTTATAAACATGATGACATCCTGACTCACTATTCTCAGGACACACAAATATCTCTCCTTCTTTTTTATATATTGCTGGGAAACTTAAATGTGTATCCAACTGCAGGATAACTTTACTATTAATTATCTTATTAGTTTTCCTGTCTATTATTATTTTTGCAATACATCCTTTTTCTCTTTCATAACTCCATTTTTCGACTAAGAGTGCTATTATTTCGTCTGTCACCTGAAGAATAAAAGGATCAGCATACCAACAATCAGCAGGAACATCAACCCACTTGATTTGATAAGGTTTCCCCGCCAATATTTCATCAATACTGGTTTCAATAAAGCCAATTGTCCAAACAGACTGGCAAATCCTATGAAACCATCTTTTAATACCCATCCTATTAAACATTTCTATAGTTTCATATTCATTTAAACTTATTGAGTACCCCAACGATTGTTTCGGCCTCATTCTGAGTAACCACCTGACTCATCGGGATTGACAACTCCTGGGCATGGATGCGCTCAGTAATGGGATAGCTGCGATGGTTCCAAGCCTTGTAACATTCTTGCTTATGGGGCGGTATCGGGTAGTGGATTAACGTCTGGACACCCTGGTCGGCAAGGAACTGCTGCAGTTCGTCACGCTTTTCGCAGAAGATGGGGAACTGATGATAGACATTGTTCTCGTCTTTGATACGCTTAGGCAGTGTGATCAATGGGTTATTGATGTTGGCATAATAGAAGTCAGCCAACTGCTGGCGTTTCCTGTTGTCTTCGTCCAGATACCTAAGTTTGACATCCAGTACGGCTGCATCTGTCTCTGCCATACGACTGTTCATGCCCACATATTTGAAGACGTACTTCTTCTGACTGCCATAATTGGCCAGTGCACGAACGATAGAGGCCAGTTCCGCATCGTTGGTGGTCACTGCTCCAGCATCTCCCAATGCCCCCAGGTTCTTTCCTGGATAAAACGAGTGGGCTGCAGCATCACCCAGTGCTCCTGTCTTCGTGAAACCTGAATCTTGAGGCCTGAATCCACACCCATGACTCTGAGCACAGTCCTCCATGAGCTTCAGACCATGTCGCTTGCAGATATCCCTTAACTTTTCGTTATAGGCTATACGTCCATAGAGATGAACGGTCATCACACCCTTCGTTTTCGGGGTAATGTGTTGCTCTATCTGGTCAATATCTATCTCTAGGTGCTCAAAGGTGGGCTCTACCAAGACTGGGACAAGATTATTCTCAGTGATGGCAAGAATGGTGGCGATATATGTATTCGCAGGGACTATAATCTCATCGCCATCCTGCATCACTCCCATCTCCTTATACCCTCGGAGAATGAGTTTCAGCGCATCCAAGCCATTGGCCACAGCCACACAATGTGCTGTTCCGATATATCTTGCATAATCGGCTTCAAACTGTTGGTTTTCCTTGCCTTGAAGGAACCAGCCAGACTCGACGACCCGATTCAAAGCAGCCTTGATTTCATCACCATGCATCATGGTGATGGCTTGAAGATCCAAGAATTTTATCACTTTCCTGTTTATTTTGAATGAAAATAGAGATGATTCTAACGAACTTAACCTATATACACACTTTTCCCTTGTCCTGTTTACTATGTAAACGGGCAGGGGCGAAAAACGTCTAAAAGGGTATAGTTCAGCTAATTACCATCTCTACGCGAGGGCACAAAACCCGTAGAATCAGCGGAATTGCCCACTATAACGGGGCAAAGGTACGAAAATTTAATGGATTTTCGGCATTTCTTGCAGAAAATATTCGATTTG